>ERZ1023508.113-NODE-113-length-36821-cov-5.792172_pt1 | contig 36821 bp, 31 predicted proteins | sample MGYA00380548_ERZ1023508 | MGnify/ENA primary metagenome ERZ1023508 (study PRJEB33173, sample SAMEA4830311) | metagenome | study: EMG produced TPA metagenomics assembly of the PRJEB25223 data set...
AACAGGCAGGCCTGTTCTCCGTGAGCATCATCATTGCGCTATGGACGGCGTCTGCCGGGGTGCGCTCGGCCATGGACGCCATGAACAAGGCGTATGACGTGAAGGAAGGGCGTCCCGTTTGGAAGCGCTTCCCCCTGTCGATTGCCTATACGATTGGACTGGCGATCCTCCTCCAGCTTTCCGCAGGTTTTATGCTGATTGGCCCTCAGGTGCTTAACTATTTTGCGCACTACGTAGGCTTGGATCAGGTAATGGTAATGATCTGGTCCATCTTGCGATGGCCGGCCGCAATAGGCCTTAGCGTTTTTGCAGTGGCGCTGGTCTACTGGGTTGCGCCTGATGTGAAACAGCGGTTCAGATTCATTACGCCGGGTTCGGTCATTTCGGTATTCGTCTGGATCATCGCGTCGTTGGGCTTCGCGTATTACGTTCAAAACTTTTCGAACTACAACGCCATGTACGGCAGTATCGGCGCGATCATCGTATTGATGCTGTATTTCTACATTTCGTCCGCGGTGATGCTCTTCGGCGCAGAGATGAATGCCGTCATCGAGCATCATCACCCTGAAGGTAAGGATAAGGGTGATAAGTTGCCCGAGGATGAGGAGCCGGAGCGCGAATCGCAACCTGCTCATTGAGTTTCTGGTGACCCTGAAGCCCGCGGTGATCGCGGGCTTTTTTGTGGGCACGCCAGCTCGGGCGCAGCGCCTTGATAGGGCGGCAATGCCGCGCGATAAGGCTCAGTTTGCCTCGTGAGCCAGAGTGATGATGTGCATGTGCACAGGTGGCCTGCCGGCCACACGGTAGGATCAGTTGTTTAACGAGTTCGGTGAGATCCGCATGGCGATCTTGGAACGTGATCAGGGGGGTAGGCAATGGACGATGGAAGCTCGAGCATGATCCTGCACCAGCGGGGGCAACGCGGCCATGGTGCGGTTCATGAGAGTCGATATTCTATAACGCAGCACGGCGGCGATTAATTCTCTTAAACCTTGGCCACCGGCGCCGTCACGCTTACCGCGCCGCGACATCTTCTTCTTATTCGCGTATTCTTGGGCATGAAAAAGCCCGCGCGGTTAGACCACGCGGGCTTTTTGGTCGGCTGGGTCAGGCAGCCAGGAGTGTGCGAAGCACGTAGTGCAGAATGCCGCCAGCCTTGAAGTAGGACACCTCGTTCAGCGTGTCGATACGGCAGAGCAGTTCGGCTGTTTCGAGCGATCCGTCCTGACGCTTGATCTCAAGCGTGAGCGGCATGCGCGGGCGAATTTCCACGCCGTCCAGCCCAAGGATGCTAACGGTTTCCTTGCCGGTAAGCCCAAGGCTCTTGCGATCCTGGCCATCTGTGAACTGCAAGGGCAGTACCCCCATGCCTACCAGATTGGAGCGGTGGATACGCTCAAAGCTCTCGGCGACCACTGCCTTGACACCGAGCAGGTTCGTCCCTTTCGCTGCCCAGTCGCGTGATGAGCCGGTGCCATATTCCTTGCCAGCGAAAATCACCAGCGGCGTATTTTCCGCCTGATACTTCATGGCCGCATCGTAGATCGCCATCTGTTCGCCGCTCGGCACATGGACCGTCAGGCCACCTTCGTCCTTGATCATCTCGTTCCGGATGCGGATGTTAGCGAAGGTGCCGCGCATCATGACTTCGTGGTTACCGCGGCGCGAACCGTAGGAGTTGAAGTCGCGTGGCTCTACGCCGTGCTCACGTAAATAACGGCCGGCGGGGCTGTCTGCTTTGATGTTGCCGGCGGGAGAGATGTGGTCGGTCGTGACCGAATCACCGAGTAACGCAAGGATGCGTGCGTCGTGAATGTCCTGAACCCGTGGAGGCTCGCCAGCGATGTCAGAGAAGAAGGGCGGGTGCTGGATGTACGTCGAGTCATCCTGCCAGACATAGGTTTCGGCCTCGGGAACTGCGATTCCCTGCCATTTCTCGTCGCCTGCAAATACGTCAGCGTATTCCTTGCGGAACATGCCTGCGTCGACCTTCTGCACGGCGTCTGCAACCTCTTGCTGAGTCGGCCAGATGTCACGCAGGTAGACCGGGTTGCCGTCCTTATCGTTGCCAAGCGGCTCCGAAGACAGATCCATTTTTACGCTGCCGGCCAGCGCATAGGCCACGACCAGGGGCGGCGAAGCGAGCCAGTTGGTGCGTACGAGCGGATGTACCCGACCTTCGAAGTTACGATTGCCGGACAAGACCGAAGCGACCGTGAGGTCACCTTGCTGGACCGCCTTCTCGATAGGATCAGGCAGCGGGCCGGAGTTGCCAATACACGTGGTGCAACCGTACCCAACCAGTTCAAAGCCCAGCGTATCCAGGTACGTTGTAAGCCCGGCCGCGTGAAAGTATTCGGTGACTACCTTGGAACCGGGCGCCAGCGAGCTCTTCACCCAGGGTTTGCGCTGTAGGCCTTTCTCGACCGCCTTTTTTGCCACAAGGCCGGCGGCCATCATGACGTTGGGGTTAGATGTATTGGTGCACGAGGTGATAGCGGCAATCACGACCGCGCCATCGCGCAGATGGTGCTTGCTGCCTTCCCATTCGTATTCGATACCTTCAACCTGATCGGCATTGCCTACTGCTACACCACCGCCGCCTTCGCTTTCGAGGCGGCCTTCTTCCTGCGCAGCAGGCTTCAGTCGTAGACCAAGAAAATCATTGAATGCGGCCGGTACCTTGGGCAGTTCAACACGGTCCTGCGGGCGCTTGGGTCCTGCAAGGCTTGCTTCGACGCTGCTCATGTCGAGGGACAGCGTATCGGTGAACGTAGGTTCCTGGCCGGCTTCGCGCCACAGTCCCTGTGCCTTGCAATACGCTTCGACCAGTTCGACCGTTTCCGCAGGGCGGCCGCTGAGACGCAAATAGTCGAGCGTGATGTCGTCAACCGGGAAGAAGCCACAGGTTGCGCCATATTCCGGTGCCATATTGGCGATGGTTGCGCGGTCTGCAAGCGGCAGGTCGGCCAAACCGTCTCCGTAGAATTCGACGAATTTTCCAACGACGCCCTTTTTACGGAGCATCTGGGTAACGGTCAGTACCAGATCCGTTGCCGTAATCCCTTCACGCAGCTTACCGGTGAGCTTGAAGCCGACGACTTCGGGAATCAGCATCGAGACCGGCTGGCCGAGCATGGCCGCCTCGGCTTCGATACCGCCGACACCCCAGCCCAGCACTCCGAGGCCGTTGATCATAGTGGTATGCGAGTCGGTACCCACCAGCGTATCGGGGAAGGCGAACGTCTTGCCGTCCTCTTCGCGCGTCCAGACCGTGCGGCCCAAGTACTCCAGGTTCACCTGGTGGCAGATGCCGGTACCCGGCGGAACGACCTGGAAGTTATCGAACGCTTTCTGACCCCAGCGCAGGAACGCGTAACGCTCTCCGTTACGCTCCATTTCGATCTCGACGTTTTCCTCGAACGCGCTGGCCGAGCCGAATTTGTCGACCATGACGGAATGGTCGATGACGAGATCGACGGGCGAGAGAGGATTGATCTTCTGCGGATCGCCACCTGCCTCAGCGACTGCGGCGCGCATTGCGGCAAGGTCGACCACCGCGGGCACGCCGGTGAAGTCCTGCATCAGCACGCGCGCGGGGCGGTACTGGATCTCACGGTCCGCCCGGCGCTCCTTGAGCCAGCCGGCTATGGCCGTCAGGTCGTCGCGCGTTACGGTGACGTCATCTTCCCAGCGCAGCAGATTCTCAAGCAGGACCTTGAGCGACATGGGTAGCTTATCCAGGCCACCCAGCGTCTTCGCCGCATCCGGCAGGCTGTAATAGTGGTAGGTCTTGCCGCCGGCCTCGAGCGTCCGTTGGCAGTTCAGGCTATCCAGAGAGGGCATGGTTTCTCCTTACGGCCCGCACGGTCGGGCCTTTCGGTTCGAGTGCGAGAGGGCGAAGCCTTTCAGCGCACCAGCTTTTTCCTCTTAACTGGACTGATGGACGGACGCGCAGGTTCCCGTCTCGGCTATCATGCCGGGCTTTGCCGAGCCGCTTCATTACGGCCGGAAGTGGAGTTTTTATGGATACCCTTCTTCTGCATTGCCGGCCGGGCTTCGAAAACGAAGTCTGTGCCGAGCTTTCGGACGTGGCAGCACGCCTCGATATCGGGGGCTATGCCCGTGCCAAACCCGACACGGCATTCGCTGAATTCATCTGCCCGGCACCGGGAGATACGGAACGGCTGATGGCGGCAGTGCGATTCGATGCGCTTATTTTCCCCAGACAGTGGGCCCGGGGCCAATACGTTGCATTACCGGAGCAGGACCGTATCAGCGTGCTACTCGAGGCGCTGGCAGGCTATCCGATCCTGGGAAGCATTTGGCTTGAGGTCTTCGATACCAACGACGGTAAAGCACTTTCGACCTTTTGCCGTCAGTTCGAGAAGCCACTGACGAACGCGCTCAGAAAAAACGGACGGCTCGTGGATTCACCGGCCGCACCCCGGTTGCTCCTGACCTTTCGAAACAGCCGCGATGTATTCGTTGGGCTTGCCGACCCTCGAAATTCAGCGCGATGGCCCGCCGGTGTGCCGCGGCTCAAATTCCCCCGCCGTGCGCCAAGCCGCTCCACGTTGAAGCTGGAAGAAGCCTGGCATCAGTTCATTCCGCGAGAGCAGTGGGATAGCCGCCTTGCGCCGGACATGCGCGCCGTGGACCTGGGTGCATCTCCTGGTGGTTGGACGTGGCAGTTGGTGAACCGCGAAATGCACGTGATGGCCATCGATAACGGCCCCATGGACGTGGACCTGATGGACTCAGGCCTTGTCGAACATTACCGAGCCGATGGTTTTGCCTTTCGGCCACGCCAGTCGGTCGACTGGATGGTGTGCGACATCGTCGAGAAGCCCGCGCGCAATGCGGCGCTGCTGGAAACCTGGATTGGCGAAGGCCTTTGCCGCGAAGCGATCGTCAATCTCAAACTGCCCATGAAGCAACGCTACGCCGAGGTGCAGCGGCTGCTGCAACGCATACGAGACGGGCTGAAAGCTCGAAACGTTAGGGCAAGCCTGGCTTGCAAGCAGCTTTACCACGACCGTGAGGAAGTAACCTGCCATGTCCGGCGGCTGTGACGGACAACGAGGAGAAACAATGACCGATGTAATTGCAAACGCCGATGCCGTGCTGGATGCCTCGGGGCTGAACTGCCCGGAGCCGGTGATGATGCTTCACAACAAGGTCCGCGATCTGGCCGCTGGAGCGCTGCTGAAAGTGGTCGCCACCGACCCATCGACGACCCGCGATATACCGAAGTTTTGCACCTTTCTGGGCCACGAACTTGTCGGCCAGCGGGAAGAGGGCGGTACATACCTCTATTGGATTCGCAAGAACGCCGGATAAGTTGGCGTGCTTGCCCCGCTGCCTGAGCTCACTCGGTTACGTCGGCAGTCTGGTGAATGCGGATGCGTTTTCGCGAGACGCGGGCCAATCGAAGGCTCAACATGATGGCGGCACAGGTCAGCCCCGCTAGCAGGCCTTGCCAGAACCCCGCAGGGCCGGAAGGCTCGCCCATCCAGTGGGTGAGTCCCAGCGTGTAGCCGACCGGAAGTCCGATCACCCAATACGCAAAAAGCGTCATGATCATTGTGATCCGGGTGTCCTGGTAGCCACGAAGCGCGCCTGCCGCAGTTACCTGTATCGCGTCGGATATCTGGTAGAGCGCGGCATAGACGATCAGTGTTGTAGCGAGCGATACGAGCGCCGGATCCAGGGTATAGATCCCGGCAATCGTTTCCCGGAACGCCAGCATCAGCAAAAGCGCGATCGTTGCGTATACGGTCGCGGTCGCAATACCGGTAACGGCAGCGAAGCGAGCGTGAGCAGGCGCGCCCTTGCCCAGTTCGTGACCCACCCTAACCGTCACGGCTATGCCGAGGGAGAGGGGGATCATGAAGGTAAGCGATGAGAAGTTGAGCGCGATCTGATGGCTGGCCACCACATTGGCGCCCAGGCCGCCAATCAACAGGGCGATCACGGCGAAGATGCTCGATTCGGCAAAAATGGCGACGCCAATGGGCACGCCGATGCTCAGGAGATTTCGCATCACTGGCCACTGTGGCTTATCGAAGCGCTCATACAGCCCGGCGGGGCGGTAGAAGGCACTACGGTAAGTCCAGGCCACCATCGTCAATAGCATGGCCCACATGACGATTGCGGTCGCAACGCCGCAACCGACGCCGCCCAGGGCTGGCATACCGAATTTTCCGTAAATGAACATGTAATTGAGTGGCACGTTCAAGCTCAGGCCAATCAGTCCTACGATCATGGCAGGCCGGGTACGTCCCATGCCGTCGCTGAAGCAACGGAGGACGTAGTAAAGGGCCATTGCCGGAAAGCCCAGCGCTGCCGCACGGAGGTACTGCATACTGAGCGCCGCCAGATCAGGCGCAATGCCCATCGCATGCATGACAGGTTTGGCAGACCACAGCAGCACGGTTGCGGTGCATCCCAGGGCAACTGCCAGCCAGATCGACTGACGAACCAGTGGGCCGATGCGTTCGACGGCGCCAGCCCCATGGTGTTGCGCGACCTTGGGTGTGGTTGCGAGCAGAACCCCAATCATGAACAGGTACATCGGCATCCATAGGGAATTGCCGAGCGCGACGGCAGCAAGGTCCGTTGCGCTGTACCGGCCAGCCATCAGCGTGTCGACGAAACCCATCGCGGAACTCGCCAACTGTGCAATGGCGATCGGGATGGCAAGGGCGTGGAGCGTCCGTAGCTCAGGGATGACGCGTGTCATGTATTGGCAGAAGCGATGGCGGGGGGACATCGTGAACCTGCGTTGTGGGAAAAAGCCGGTTAGTCTACGCCCCTAGGTGCCGAGGCTGAAGCAAAGCCGCAGGTCCAGTATCCCTACCGTAGCAGGAGCTTTCATGCGGATCGTCGCTGACGAGAACATTCCCTATGTCGATACCTTCTTTGGCGGCTTCGGCGAGATCGTCCGACGTCCAGGCCGGGCTATTTGCTGGGACGATATTCGAACGGCCGACGTCTTGCTGGTTCGCTCCGTTACGCCAGTCACAGAGGCGTTGCTGGCAGGCACTTCAGTTAAGTTTGTCGGGACATGCACCATCGGAACGGATCACATCGATACCGCCTACTGCGACAAGGCAGGCATCAGGTGGGCGAGCGCCCCAGGTTGCAACGCAAGGGGGGTAGTCGATTACGTGCTTGGCGCGGTGCTGACGCTGGCGGAACGTACCGGCCTCGATCCGGCGGGCCGCCGTTACGGTGTCATCGGCGTAGGCCAGGTGGGAAGTCGCGTCCAGAGCATGCTCTCTGCATTCGGTTGGGACGTACAGGTATGTGATCCCTACCGAGCGAATGAGCCCGGCTTCGCTCATGTGCCGGTAGACGATCTGATCGCAGCCTGCGACGTAATCACCCTTCATACGCCACTGCACCGCATCGGTGAGCATCCGACCTATCACCTGCTGGATGAGAAACGCCTGGCGAACGTGGCAGCCGGCAGTTGGCTTATCAACGCGAGCCGGGGCGAGACGATCGACACCCAAGCCTTGCTGAATCGTCTACAGGCTTCCCGTGATCTGCGCGTGGCGCTGGATGTCTGGGAAGGCGAGCCGGCGGTGGATCCCTCACTTGCAGCGCTATGCGACCTCGCTACGCCTCACATCGCCGGGTACAGCCTGGACGGAAAAATGCGTGGAACCTCCCAGATCTACCGTACGTTCTGCGAGTACCTCGGCAAGGAGCCAGTAGTCGATGATGGCTCCATCCTGCCTGCCCATTGGCTGTCGCTTGCCTTGAGCGGTGACGCGCCTCCTGCGGAGGCATTGAAGGCCATTAGCCGATTTGTCTACGACCCCTGCAGAGATGATGCGGACTTCAGGCGATCACTAGGAGGGCTACCTATTGAGCGCCATATGGCATTCGATCGGCTGCGTCGTGATTACCCGGTGCGCAGGGAGCTCAATGGTTTGCGCGTGGTGATCGAGGGCAATACGGCGGGTGGGGAATTACGCCAAGTCCTGAACGCAATCGGAGTAAAAATGGTTTGACGCGCGGCTACAGCGGGAGGGCAATCTGCCCCTTCTAATACACGGAGTAGGGGCGACGGTAGCGTACCGAGTCGCATAAAAAAGCCCGCTGTCTATCAGCGGGCCTATTCGACAAACGTGATCAGTGTGTAGGCGTGTCGCCGCCAATGCAGGTGTCTTTGAGCTCATCGCACGCCTGCTGGATCATGTCTTCGGTAATTGGAACCTCGCGACCCTGTTCGTCGATCAAGGCGCCGGTCAGCGTGCAGTCGCGGGTCTGGCTGTCTTGGTTGGGGTTACCGTTCATCAAAGTCTCCTCATCCAGTCTGTTTCGGCGAATGGTTGATCAGTGCGGCTATTCACCGTCGCTTGGAGTGGACCACAGTTGCTGCAGCAGTGTTCACCCCGGGCAATACCATTCGATTGTAGCCAGGCGCGTCAGTGATATTCGCAGAGGTAAGCCGTCTCGACGGAGACCTTCAAATGGAAGCTACTGTTGGCCGGTACGTCAAATTGGCTACCGGCTTCAAATGTTACCCATTCCTCGGTGCCAGGCAGTTTGGCGGTGAGGGCGCCGGATACCACATGCATCACTTCGCGTTGACGGGTACCAAACTCATACTCGCCGACGGCCATCACGCCGATGGTCGCGGGGCCCGTCTGGGTATCGAAGGCGATCGACTTCACGGTACCGTCAAAATATTCGTTGACCTTGAACATGCTGCTTCCTTAAACGATGGGGCGAAAGACTGAAGTATGCCCAAGCCAGTGCGGCTCGTCACGATCAGCTCGGCACGATGCCTCTCAGTAATTGCGCCGTATTTCGAGCATCGGTGAGCGCTCGATGCTGTTCACCTCTGAAGGTAATGCCGGTCAGTTGCAAGGCGCGGTTCAGCCCAACAGGACGGTCGAGCTGGCGAGCCTTGGCGAACCGTTGCTTCAGGTTGATATGTGGAATGTCGATGAGGCTGCTGTCCAGGCCATAGCGCTGCCAGTCGGATTTCAACTGTTGACGGTCGTAGTCTCCCCAGCTTACCCACGCCTGGAGTCGGCCCTGATAGGGCTCGAGCCATCGTTCCAAGGCTCTCCACACCTCACTGAAGTCGTCCGCTTCATCGACGTCCCGCTGCGTGATATGGGTAAGCTCCTGGCAGAAAGGGGTTAGCAGTGGTCGTCTGAGCGGCCGTACGAAGCGTTGGAAATGATCCAGTTCGTGTCCATCGCCTGAAACCAGGCTGGCACCGATCTCGATGACTTCCATTTCTTCCATGGGCCAACCACCATCTTCGGTGGTAGCTTCCAGATCAATGACCAACCAGAGCGCCATGGGGACTCCTGTGAGCGTTATTGGCGAAGCCAGCGGGGCATCCCGCGTCAGAGGTTTCGAGTCGGGCGCAATTCGTACCGTTCCCTTGCGTGGGTCAGGCGGCATTCGACCGTTGATCGGATCGCGTGCGGCACGATTGTCTTTTGGCGTCGTGTCTGCAATGGCCTGTCTAGACTCCAAGTGACATGTTTTTCACGTCCGTTGAGCCCGCAGATTCCGCCTATTTCGCTCGACGCGCGGTCAATGGACGCTCCTTCAATCGTTCTGGCTTGGGCGATGCGCATGGAAGAAAAAGAACTGGTGATCTCTACACCTCGATTCAAAGATGCGGACACCTGTGTCTGGCACGTGCTGGCAGTCGACGACGACGCCGACTTCCAGCGAGCAATGGCATTTGCGCTGAGCGACCTCGAACTGCTAGGGGCGCCTGTACAGGTAAGTTTTGCGTCGAGCTACCGCGAGGCCGCACTGGTGCTGAGTGAGCGCCAGGACATTGCGGCCGTGCTGCTCGATGTCGTGATGGAGACCGAGGACGCTGGGTTGCGCCTCGTACGCACGCTGCGAGAGGTGATCGGCAATGCCGAGGTGCGAATCATCATGCTCACGGGGGAACCCGGCATGGCGCCAGCGCAGGCGGTCATGCAGGACTGCGATATCAATGACTACTGGACAAAGAGCGAGCTGAGCACAGATAGGCTCATCACGGTGCTCACTGCCGCCTTTCGCAGCTATTCACAGTTGCGCTCAGTCTCCCGCGCGCGGCGTGGGCTGCATACGATCGTCGAATCGAGCAATGCATTGTTCACCTCACGTGACACGCGGGAGCTGTCTGCGAAGATCCTGACGGAGATCGCGTCCTTGCTGGAGGTGAAGGCCGAAGGCATCGTCTGTGTGCGATTGGAGGACGGTGGTGCGGGCGAGGATGTGCTACGAATCATCAGCGCAAACGGCCGTTTCTATCGGAACGTAGGCGATCAGATCGAGGCCCTGGATCAGCACCATGTCGCTGAGCGTCTGCGGCAAAGCATGAGCCAGCAGCAATCACTCAGATTCGACGACGCAGCGGTGCTGCTGTTTCCAGGGCTTCAGGCGGGCGCGGACTATGCGTGCTACGTTGCGACGGGGCGCGCGCTCGATGATACCGAGATGGAACTGCTGCGCGTCTTCAGTGCCAGCATCAGCCGCGGATTCCACAACGTCGCGCTATTCAGTCGCCTTGAAGAAATGGCCTATCAGGACGACCTGCTAAAAATACCGAACCGAAATGCATTGATTCGGACGCTGGACATGTTGATGCGCAGTGATGCACGTGCAGACCATGTGTTGCTACTGATCGATATCGATAATTTTTCGGGCGCGAATCTCGCGTTTGGAAGTGGCTACGGCGATTTCATCCTGGGCCTGGTTGCCAGCCGTTTGCGGGACCATTTTCCAGCCAATGTCCTTGTGGCGAGGGTAAAGGACGATTTGTTTGCTGTGGTTGGCCCCCAGTCTGAGGTAAGGGCCCCGGAGGTGGTGCGCCTCTTTCGGCGTCAGGGTCGGCCATATGAACTAGGCCAGGTTTACAGCCTCAGTACCGTGTGCCTGCCGTTAGGCAATTTTACCGGGGATGCAAAGCTCGCACTGCAAAGCGCACAGTTGACCCTAAAAAGCAACAAGCGCCATGGTCAGGATCACCACAGCACGCATGACCCGCAACTCCTGCAGCACCATGCCGAATCGTACCGGTTGTTGCTCGCGCTCCGCGATGCGGCGGCCGCAGGAGAGATCCGGGTGGAGTTGCAACCGCAAATCGACATCGCGACAGGGCGGGTCCTTGGCGTCGAAGCGCTCGCACGCTGGTACACGGCGGACGGTACGGCAATACCACCCGCACGTTTCATTCCGCTGGCCGAGGCGACAGGTTACATCCTGCCGCTGGGCGACATCCTCATGCGGCTTACGATGGAAAGTGCGCGCCGACTCGCGGACGCCGGTTACAGGCACGTCAGAGTGGCTGTAAACGTGTCGTCGATGCAATTGCAGCAGCCGGATTTTCTGGATCGTTTCCGTGCCCACCTCGATGCCTGCGGCGTCGCCGCATCACAGATTGAAGTGGAGATTACCGAGTCGGTCGCGATGGGTTCGTTTGACGCCATTGGGGAGCAGCTCACAGGGTTGCGGGTGCTGGGCGCCACGGTGTCGATCGATGACTTCGGCACGGGCTTCTCCTCGCTGAACTACCTTCGGCATTTTCCGGCGGACCGGTTGAAGATCGATCGAAGCTTCATTGCGGAAATCGGCAGCGTGGAAGAGTCCAAACTTATCGCCGGCGCGGTCATTGAGATTGCATCACGGGTGGGCATGCAGGTAATCGCAGAAGGCGTCGAAGTCGAGGCTCAAATGGACTGGCTCAGGGTCAATGGTTGTACTGAAGCCCAGGGATTTCTGATTTCCCGTCCACAGCCGCTCGAGAAGCTGCTCTCGTGGATGGATGAAACGCACAAGCGCTGATTGCCGTGAAGGGCGGAGCGCATAGACGGCGCGTATTGCTCAGGAATTTGACGGTACTGTTCATTCCTTGGGCCATTATCGTGATCGGGCTCGGTGTACTGCTTCGAGATCACCTCATCAGGGAGCGCATCGAGCCGCTGCAACGCGCTCAGCAGGCTGCATTGGAGGAGGGAGGGATTGCGCTTACGCGGCGCCTCGCGCTGATTAGAGGCAATCTGACATTCCTGACTCAGCAACCGTTACTCAGAAGCTTCCTTGATACGGCAAGGGAGGAGGACGCCGGGGCACTAAGCGATTTGCTGTCCGACTTCGTTCAGACGACCGAGTCCTACCGGCATGTGAAGCTGTTCGATGCGTCGGGCGCGCCGATTTTGGCGGTGGGTAGCCCGTCAGATGTACCCCACCTCAGCGTCCTTTATTCCGACGCGCTTCCTGCCGTCATCTCAATGCCGTTGGGCAGCGTCGCGCTCACGGGTTTCCTGTCAGGCATCGCCAGCGATACGGTGTTCCCTGAGCTGTTTCTAGCGACCCCCGTCTTCGATAGCAATGGGAGACGCCGAGGAAGTCTGTCGCTTGGCTATCGATCCGAGCTAATCGCGATCCGCCTGCAAGAGATCGAGATCAACTACAACGTACCGATCGGCTTGATGAGCGAGGACGGCGAATGGATCTTCGCACCTACCGCTCCGGTGGCACGGGATGGAGCCGATGCCGTGGCCGAGCGCTTGCAGGGGGCGGAACAGGGCATCGTCTTGGAAGGAGAGCCCGGAAGTTGGGTAGTGGAGCGCTACGATCCCCAGCAGGTACTTCCAGCCGATCAGGGGGACGTCATAGGCGCTTCCGGTTGGTTCCTAGTTTCGCTCCTGCCCGCAGACGCCCTCCAGCTCATCCACCGCGAGGTGTTCTGGTTGGTGGCCATCATGGCAGGCACGATGCTGTTTTCAGGGTTTATTGTGGTGGTTCTTCTGTCGCGCGCCGAAGGTGCACGCAACAGGGCAATGCGGGCGCTGGCGTTCCGAAGTGAGGAGCTTTCGGAGCGAAACCTCGAATTGAACCGGGCAATGGAGGCGCTGCATAAGACCCAGTCCGCTTTGATACAGGCCGAAAAGCTTTCGTCGCTCGGTACGCTGGTTGCGGGCGTAGCGCATGAGCTAAATACCCCGATCGGCGCGGCAAGCATGGCATCGAGCGCATTGCAGGGAGATGCAAGAAAGGCGTTGGCAGCGCTCGACCGCGTCGAAGACGCTCAGGTTCGTCGGTTCATCAAGCGCGGTGCGGACGGCCTGGACATCATCCAGACCAACCTGGATCGACTTGCCCAGTTCACCCGGGCGTTCAAAAAACTTGCAAGTGATCGCGCTAGTACCGAACGACGGGAGTTCAATCTCGCCGAGCTGCTGGACGAGGTCGTGCTGGTGCTCGGGCCCCGCCTAAAAGGTACGCCCCACGCGATTGTACACGGCGTACCGCGTGACCTGAGACTTAACAGCTACCCTGGCCCAATCAGCCAGATACTGCAGAATCTGATCGACAATGCGTTGGTGCATGCATTTGAACCAGGCGTGAACGGACATGTGCGTGTCGATGCGCATCGACACGGCGACCACGTTCGAATTGAGGTAAGCGACGATGGGTCAGGAATGGAGCCTCGACTAATCGCGTCGATCTTCGATCCGTTCTTCACGACCAAGCGAGGCCGTGGCGGGACGGGGCTTGGCCTCCATATCATTCACCAGTTGGCCGTGAACGTATTGGGTGGGCGCATCGATGTCGAGAGCACTGTAGGGCAGGGCAGTCGGTTCACTCTGGAGTTCGACGTCTGAACGGCATACCCGCACTTGCCGGTTGCAGGTATCCTTTGCCACCTTTCATCGCGGGAGACTGTAAGTGCAATGCCGTAGTGGATGTGGCGCATGTTGTATTGCGCCGTCTATTTCATCACCGATGCCGGGGCTGCCTGATGGCAAGCCTGCCGGAATGCGTTGTCCGCATCTCGACGCTGACTTTCGCTGTGCATTGTTCGGACGCCCGGAGCGCCCCTCGGTATGCGGAGCGTTCATGGCCGACCCTACTGTTTGTGGCGCGAGTCAGCAGCAGGCGCTACTGACGCTCGCATGGCTCGAGAATGTGACTGCGGTGTCCTGAGCCGTTTCGATGCGCAAGATTGCACAAACGAAAAAGGCTGCCATTGGCAGCCTTTTTTCAGAACGACGTGATTACTTGCGATCCTGCAGATCGACGAAATCACGAGTCGTTGCGCCGGTGTAAAGCTGGCGCGGGCGCCCGATCTTGTATGGACTGGACAGCATTTCCTTCCAGTGCGAGATCCAGCCTACAGTACGTGCCAGTGCGAAGATCACGGTGAACATGCTGGTCGGAATGCCGATCGCCTTCAGGATGATCCCTGAATAGAAATCGACGTTCGGGTACAGGTTGCGCTCCTTGAAATAAGGATCGTTGCGCGCGATCTCGTCGAGCTTCATGGCCAGCTCCAACTGTGGATCATCGATCCCCAGCTCGGCGAGCACCTCGTCGCACGTCTGCTTCATGACCTGGGCACGCGGGTCGAAGTTCTTGTATACGCGGTGGCCGAAGCCCATGAGCTTGAACGGATCGTCCTTGTCCTTCGCCTTGGCGATGAACTTGTCGATGTTTGAGACATCACCAATTTCATCGAGCATTGCCAGAACGGCTTCGTTGGCACCCCCGTGGGCAGGGCCCCATAGCGCGGCGATACCGGCGGCGATACAGGCGAACGGGTTGGCGCCGGACGAGCCCGCAAGGCGTACGGTCGATGTCGACGCGTTCTGCTCGTGGTCAGCGTGAAGAATGAAGATGCGGTCCATCGCTTTTGCGAGAACCGGACTGATCGGCTTCACCTCGCAAGGCGTGTTGAACATCATGTGGAGGAAGTTCTCCGCATAGTTCAGGTCATTACGCGGGTACATCATGGGCTGGCCCATGGAGTACTTGTAGACCATCGCTGCAAGCGTCGGCATCTTGGCAACCAGGCGCATCGCCGAGATATCACGATGTTGCGGGTTCTTGATGTCGAGAGAGTCGTGATAGAACGCGGACAGTGCACCGACCACGCCACACATGATGGCCATCGGGTGGGCGTCTCGGCGGAACCCGTTGAAGAACGTCTTCAACTGCTCGTGAACCATGGTGTGGTTCTTGATGGTGCTGACGAACGTGGCCTTTTGCTCGGCCGTCGGCAGTTCGCCGTTAAGCAGCAAGTAGCAGGTCTCGAGGTAGTCGGACTTCTCAGCCAGCTGCTCGATTGGATACCCGCGGTGGAGCAGAACACCCTTCTCGCCATCGATGTAGGTAATCTTGGACTCGCAGGATGCGGTCGACATGAAACCGGGATCGAAAGTGAATCGGCCCGTGGAGGTCAGTCCACGAACGTCGATGACATCGGGACCTACGGTGCCGGAGAGTATGGGCAGCTCTACGGGGGCCGCACCCTCGATGATCAACTGCGCTTTTTTATCAGCCATGCAGGCCTCCTATCTTATGCTTCGGAATCATCAGACAGCCCCCCACGCAGGGCCCGCACCACTATAGAGGCATATGTCGCAAAGTCAATTTGCGGACCGGTCGGTCAGGGCGGGTCGTACAGCGTGCGCCAGACGGCTTCCCCGCGATTTCTCACGGTGCCGGAACAGTGCGTTTGCGCCTTCGTGTCGCATTGTCATTAGTAACCTAACTGTCTATACTCGGCGACCGACCGCCATGGGCTTATGGTCCGTAATTCGCGGTCGTCACTCCTTGGGTGATGTGTACCTGATCAATGCGCTTCCCCGACAACTCGCCCTGCTGCCTGAGGGCTCTTCAGTGTGAAAAAAGCCGTGAATAGCCAACGACCTGTAAACCTAGACCTTAGGACAATAAAACTCCCTGTCACCGCTTACACGTCCATCCTGCACCGTATTTCGGGTGTCATCCTCTTTCTGGGTATCGCCGCGCTGCTTCTTGCGCTCGACGTATCCTTGAGTTCCGAGGAAGGCTTCGAAACGGTCAAGGGATATCTGACCAGTCCGCTGGTCAAGCTGGTGACGTGGGCGCTGTTGTCCGCATTGCTGTACCACCTCGTGGCCGGTGTGCGTCACCTCATCATGGACATGGGCGTCGGTGAAACGCTGCAAGGCGGAAAGCTGGGCTCTCAAATCGTGATCGCCGTATCGGCGGTGCTGATTCTGTTGGCAGGGGTGTGGATATGGTAACCAACGTCACCAACTTCTCTCGTTCGGGCCTCTATGACTGGATGGCGCAGCGAGTGTCGGCAATCGTTCTTGCCGCGTACTTCATTTTCCTTATTGGCTATGTCGTTGCTCATCCGGGCATGGCATATGCCGAGTGGCATGCGCTCTTCGCTCACACCGGCATGCGTATCTTCAGTCTTCTGGCTCTCGTCGCTCTCAGTGTTCACGCCTGGGTCGGCATGTGGACCATTTCGACCGACTACCTGACGCCAATGGCGCTGGGAAAAGGCGCGACTGTCGTACGTTTCCTGTTCCAGGCTGTCTGCGGCATCTTGATGTTCGCGTTCTTCGTCTGGGGCGTGCAGATTCTCTGGGGTGTGTGATCAATGTCCAGCATTCGTACTCTTTCTTTTGACGCCATCATCGTAGGTGGTGGCGGTGCCGGCATGCGCGCTGCGCTGCAGTTGTCCCAATCCGGCTACAAGACCGCGGTTGTAACCAAGGTCTTCCCAACTCGCTCGCATACCGTTTCCGCTCAGGGCGGTATTACCTGCGCCATCGCTTCGGCCGACCCGAACGACGATTGGCGCTGGCACATGTACGATACCGTCAAGGGTTCCGATTACATCGGCGACCAGGACGCTATCGAATACATGTGTAATGTCGGGCCTGAAGCCGTGTTCGAACTCGAGCACATGGGCCTTCCGTTCTCCCGCACCGAAAGCGGTCGTATCTACCAGCGTCCCTTCGGTGGCCAGTCCAAGGACTTCGGCAAGGGCGGTCAGGCAGCACGCACATGCGCCGCGGCTGACCGTACGGGTCACGCCCTGCTGCACACCCTGTATCAGGCCAACCTGAAGAACAACACCGTGTTCCTCAACGAGTGGTATGCGGTCGATCTGGTCAAGAACCAGGATGGTGCCATCGTTGGTGTCATCGCGATCTGCATCGAAACCGGGGAAACGGTTTATATCCGCTCGAAGGCGACCGTGCTGGCCACCGGCGGTGCAGGCCGTATCTATGCTTCCACGACCAACGCTCTGATCAATACGGGTGATGGCGTCGGCATGGCACTGCGTGCTGGCGTTCCGGTTCAGGACATCGAAATGTGGCAGTTCCACCCAACCGGTATTGCCGGTGCAGGTGTGCTTGTCACCGAGGGCTGCCGCGGCGAGGGTGGTTACCTGATCAACGCGCATGGCGAGCGCTTCATGGAGCGCTACGCGCCTAACGCGAAAGACCTGGCCGGTCGTGACGTGGTTGCACGTTCCATGGTCAAGGAAGTTATCGCAGGTAACGGCGTTGGTCCTGATAAGGATCACGTACTCCTCAAGCTTGACCATCTGGGCGAAGAGGTTCTTCATAGCCGTCTGCCCGGTATTTGCGAACTGTCCAAGACATTCGCCCACGTCGACCCTGTCGTAGCGCCGATTCCGGTTATTCCGACCTGCCATTACATGATGGGTGGCGTCGCCACCAATATTCATGGTCAGGCGATCACCCAGGATGCCAATGGCAACGACAAGATCATCGAAGGTCTGTTTGCTGTCGGCGAAGTGGCTTGCGTGTCCGTGCATGGTGCGAACCGCCTGGGTGGCAACTCGCTGCTCGACCTCGTCGTGTTTGGCCGTGCGGCCGGTATCCATTTGGAGAAGGCGCTCAAGGAAGGTATCGAATACCGCAATGCGACCGAGACTGACCTTGAGACCTCGCTCGAGCGCCTGTCTGGTGTGAACGAGCGTACCAGCGGTGAAGATGTGGCGCCGCTGCGCAAGGAGCTTCAAAGCTGCATGCAGAACTACTTCGGTGTATTCCGCACCGGCGAATACATGCAGAAAGGGATCGCGCAGCTTGCGGAACTGCGTGATCGCATTGGCAACATCAAGATTGCCGACAAGAGCCAGGCGTTCAACACGGCTCGTATCGAGGCGCTCGAGCTTCAAAACCTGCTGGAAGTGGCCGAGGCTACTGCGGTAGCGGCGGAAGCGCGTAAGGAATCGCGTGGCGCTCACGCTCGTGAAGACTTCGAAGATCGTGACGACGAAAACTGGCTGTGCCACACCTTGTATTTCCCTGGGGAGAAGCGCGTAACCAAGCGCTCTGTAAACTTCGCGCCGAAGACCGTACCGGCGTTTGAACCCAAGGTTCGGACTTATTAAGGGTGACCGCTATGTTGCAAGTCAGTGTATATCGCTACAACCCGGATCAAGATGCTGCGCCGACCATGCAGGATTTCCAGGTCGATACCGGCGGCAAGGACCTGATGGTGCTGGACGTGCTGGCGCTGATCAAAGAGCAGGACGTTGGCTTTTCTTACCGTCGTTCCTGCCGAGAAGGCGTTTGCGGCTCCGATGGCATGAACATCAACGGCAAGAATGGCCTTGCCTGCATCACGCCGCTGTCTGCCGTAGTAAAGGGCAACAAGCTGGTGCTGCGTCCGCTGCCAGGCCTGCCCGTGATCCGCGACCTCGTCGTGGATATGAGCATCTTCTACAAGCAGTACGAGAAGGTTAAGCCCTTCTTGCAGAACGAAACGCCACCGCCCGCGATCGAGCGTCTGCAGTCCCCAGAAGAGCGTGAAAAGCTCGATGGTCTGTACGAGTGCATTCTGTGTGCATGCTGTTCGACCAGCTGCCCTTCGTTCTGGTGGAACCCCGACAAGTTCCTCGGCCCGGCTGCACTGCTCCAGGCGTACCGCTTCCTGGCTGACAGCCGCGATACCAAGACTGAAGAGCGTCTGGCTGCAATGGACGATCCGTTCAGCGTATTCCGCTGCCGCGGCATCATGAACTGCGTAAATGTTTGCCCGAAGGGCCTGAACCCTACCAAGGCAATCGGTCACGTTCGTAACATGCTGCTGCAGAGCGGTACCTAAGTTCCAAGGATGTACCCACAGTACGGGCCGATCATTCGGCCCGTACTGCGGTCCAACGCAACCGCTGCCCTAAAAAAGCAGCGGTTCAACGCAAAAGTAACATGACGACCAGCAGGGGCATCCGGCAGGCACCGGACATCGTTGGGAATCGTGGTGGCTTTACGAGTCGCTGCTCAGGGCTCGGCAACGGCTGGCTGCGCTTCACGCCGGTGAGTATCCCCTAATCGAGGGTGATCAAGCATGCAAGAAAGCGATATGCAGCGCATGTGGAGCAGCGCCCACCTATCCGGTGGTAACGCTGCCTACGTAGAAGAGCTCTATGAGCTTTACCTGCACGATCCCAACTCTGTGCCAGAAGAGTGGCGCACCTATTTTCAGAAATTGCCCGCCGGTGAAACCGCATCTGCAACGGACACATCCCACGCAACCGTGCGGGATCAGTTCGTATTGCTGGCGAAGAACCAGCGCCGGGCACAGCCCGTATCAACAGGCAGCGTAAGTACCGAGCATGAGAAGAAGCAGGTCGAAGTTCTTCGCCTGATCCACGCTTATCGCCTTCAAGGGCATCAGGCTGCCAAGCTGGATCCGCTTGGTTTGGCCCAGCGGCCCGCCCCGGCTGATCTTTCCCTTTCCAGCTATTCGCTGACGGACGCAGACCTGGATACGACGTTCCGGTCGGGCGACCTTTGCTTCGGGAAAGAAGAAGCAACTTTGCGCGAGATTCTTCAAGCGCTGCAAGAGACATATTGTCGCACCATAGGGTCGGAATTCACCCATATCGTGGATTCGGACCAGCGCAAGTGGTTCCAGCAGCGCCTCGAGAGCGTCCGCGGTCGTCCTGACTATTCTGCCGAACTCAAGGGGCATCTGCTTGAGCGACTGACCGCGGCCGAAGGGTTGGAAAAATACCTTGGCACCAAGTATCCCGGCACCAAGCGTTTCGGCCTGGAAGGTGGCGAGAGTCTGATCCCGATGCTGGATGAGATCATCCAGCGTAGTGGTTCCTACGGCACCAAGGAAGTCGTAATCGGCATGGCCCACCGTGGCCGTCTGAATGTTCTCGTCAACACGTTCGGCAAGAACCCCCGCGACCTGTTCGACGAGTTCGAAGGCAAGAAAGTCGAAGGCCTGAGCTCGGGCGACGTTAAATATCACCAGGGCTTTTCGTCCAACGTCATGACGCAGGGTGGTGAAGTCCATCTGGCGCTGGCGTTCAACCCTTCTCACCTTGAGATCGTTTCGCCGGTGGTTGAAGGGTCGGTACGTGCACGGCAAGACCGTCGTCGTGATAGCGCAGGTGACAAGGTCGTACCGGTTTCCATTCATGGCGATGCCGCTTTCGCGGGGCAGGGCGTGGTCATGGAAACATTCCAGATGTCGCAAACGCGCGGCTACAAAACTGGCGGTACCGTCCACATCGTCATCAACAACCAGGTTGGCTTTACCACCAACCGTCAGGACGATGCGCGCTCGACCGACTACGCCACCGACGTCGCGAAGATGATTCAGGCGCCTATCCTTCACGTGAATGGCGATGATCCCGAGGCCGTGTTGTTCGTTACGCAGCTTGCGGTCGACTATCGCATGCAATTCAAGCGGGACGTCGTAATCGACCTGGTGTGCTACCGCCGTCGCGGTCACAACGAAGCGGACGAGCCTAGCGGCACGCAGCCGCTGATGTATCAGCAGATCGCCAAGCAGCGTACGACGCGCGAACAGTATGCCGAAGCACTGGTTCAGGCCGGCACGTTGACGCAGGAAACCGTTCAGGCACGCATCGACGAGTACCGTGATGCCCTGGATAACGGTTTCCATGTCGTCAAGAGCCTGGTCAAGGAGCCCAACAAGGAGCTGTTCGTTGATTGGCGTCCTTACCTGGGGCACGCATGGACTGCGCGCCATGACACGCGTTTCGATCTGAAAACACTTCAGGAACTGTCGAACAAGCTGCTGAGCGTGCCGGAAGGCTTCGTCGTGCAGCGTCAGGTGTCTAAGATTCTGGAGGATCGCCAGAAGATGGCCGCCGGCGGGCTGCCAATCAACTGGGGTTTCGCCGAGACGATGGCTTACGCAACGCTGTTGTTCGAAGGTCATCCTGTTCGCATGACGGGTCAGGACATCGGTCGCGGCACGTTCTCGCACCGCCATGCCGTGCTTCACAACCAGAAGGATGGCGAGTCTTACGTTCCACTGCAGAATCTGTTCCAGGACCAGCCTCGCTTCGACATCTATGACTCCTTCCTCTCCGAAGAGGCAGTCGTGGCGTTCGAATACGGCTATGCAACGACTAGCCCGGATGCGCTGGTGATCTGGGAGGCACAATTCGGTGACTTCGCCAATGGTGCACAGGTCGTCATGGATCAGTTCATCTCCAGTGGTGAGCACAAGTGGGGTCGCCTGTGCGGCCTGACGATGTTGCTGCCGCACGGCTATGAAGGGCAGGGTCCGGAGCACTCTTCTGCGCGCCTGGAGCGCTACCTGCAGCTGTGCGCGGAGCACAATATTCAGGTCTGCGTACCGACGACGCCAGCACAGGTCTACCACATGCTGCGCCGCCAGGTGATTCGCCCGCTGCGCAAGCCGCTTGTAGTGCTTACCCCCAAGTCGCTGCTGCGCCACAAGGCAGCGGTTTCGACTCTGGAAGACCTCGCTGATGGTTCGTTCCAGACGGTGATAGGCGAGATCGACACCATCGAGCCAAGCAAGGTGGAGCGTCTGGTCCTTTGCAGCGGCAAGGTGTACTACGATCTGCTGGATAAGCGTCGTAACGAAGGGCGTGAGGACATCGCGATCGTTCGTATCGAGCAGCTCTATCCGTTCCCTGAAGACGATCTTGCGGAGATTCTCGCGCCTTACACGAATCTCAAGCACGTTGTCTGGTGCCAGGAAGAGCCGATGAACCAGGGTGCCTGGTATTGCAGCCAGCACCATATGCGCCGCGTCATCGCAGCGCATAACTCGTCGCTGTTCCTGGAGTACGCCGGCCGCGCGGCCTCGGCGTCCCCTGCCGTCGGTTACGCCTCGCTGCACGCAGAGCAGCAGGAAAAGCTGCTGCAAGACGCGTTCACTGTGTAATGCCTGCGCAAGGAAGTGAGGGGCGGTGCTGAGCCGCCTCCGTTTTCGAAGAAGAAACCGCATCAATTAGGACCCCAAATAATGGCTATCGAGATCAAAGCCCCAACCTTCCCTGAATCGGTTGCCGACGGTACCGTCGCAACCTGGCACAAGAAGCCTGGCGAGGCCGTCAAGCGTGACGAGCTCATCGTCGACATCGAAACCGACAAGGTCGTCATGGAAGTGCTGGCCGAAGCGGACGGCGTCCTGTCCGAAATCGTCAAGAACGAAGGCGATACCGTGCTCAGCGGCGAGTTGCTCGGCAAGCTCGACGAAGGTGCTACTGCGTCTGCTGCACCTGCGGCCGCGCCAGCAGCCGAATCTGCACCAGCCCAGGCGTCCGCGCCTGCGACTGATGAGTCCGCTGAAGATCCGTTCCTGTCCCCGGCCGCTCGCAAGATCGCTGAGGAAAACAACATCCACCCTTCATCGCTGAAGGGCACCGGAAAGGGCGGCCGCGTAACGAAGGAAGACGTCGTTGCAGCTGTAGAATTCAAGAAAAATGCACCAGCTGCAGCGGCTGCACCCCAAGCTGCAGCCGCTGCACCCGCACTACAGGCAGGTGATCGCGTCGAGAAGCGCGTACCGATGACTCGCCTCCGTGCCAAGGTCGCCCAGCGTCTGGTCGAAGCACAGTCTTCCATGGCGATGCTGACCACGTTCAACGAAGTGAACATGAAGCCGGTCATGGAGCTGCGGTCCAAGTACAAGGACTTGTTCGAGAAGACCCATAACGGTGTTCGCCTGGGCTTCATGTCGTTCTTCGTCAAGGCAGCAGTAGAGGCGCTCAAGCGCCAGCCGGGTGTCAATGCGTCCATCGATGGCAACGACATTGTCTACCACGGTTATCAGGATATCGGCGTTGCCGTGTCCAGCGATCGTGGTCTGGTCGTTCCGGTCCTGCGCAATGCTGAATTCATGAGCCTGGCAGAAATTGAAGGCGGTATCTCGGATTACGGCAAGAAGGCCAAGGCTGGCAAGCTGACCATCGAAGAAATGCAGGGCGGTACGTTCACGATCTCGAACGGTGGCGTGTTCGGTTCGCTGCTGTCTACACCGATCGTAAACCCCCCGCAGACCGCTATTCTGGGCATGCACAAGATCCAGGAGCGCCCAATGGCCGTTAACGGTCAAGTTGTCATCCTTCCGATGATGTACTTGGCGCTGTCCTACGACCATCGCCTGATCGATGGCAAGGAAGCGGTAACCTTCCTCGTCACGATGAAGGACCTGCTCGAAGACCCGGCTCGCCTGCTGCTGGACATCTGATAAGCGACTCAGTCAGGCAGTGTGCTTCCACGCAAGGCACGCTGCCTTTCCGCTTTCGCTCACAGCTTGCTGCTTCACAAAGAGGATTCGTTATGTCTCAAAAATTCGACGTCGTCGTCATCGGCGCCGGCCCCGGTGGATACGTTGCAGCCATTCGCGCAGCGCAGCTGGGTCTCAAGACTGCCTGTATCGAGAAGTACCAGGGCAAAGAAGGCAAGACCGCTCTGGGCGGCACCTGCCTTAACGTTGGTTGCATCCCGTCCAAGGCATTGCTTGATAGCTCGTATAAGTTCCACGAAGCCCATGAGAGCTTCAAGGTTCATGGCATCAGCACCGGCGAGGTCAGCATCGACGTCCCGGCGATGGTTGGCCGCAAGGACCAAATCGTCAGGAATCTTACCGGTGGTGTCGCTGCACTGTTCAAGGCAAATGGCGTCACTCTGCTTGAGGGCCACGGGAAGCTTCTGGCGAACAAGCGTGTAGAAGTCACCGGCAAGGACGGCAACGCTGAAGTTGTCGAAGCCGAGCACATCATCCTCGCGTCGGGCTCGCGCCCGGTCGATATCCCGCCCGCTCCTGTAGATCAGAACGTCATCGTCGACTCTACCGGTGCACTGGATTTCCAGAGCGTACCCAAGCGCCTCGGCGTCATCGGTGCCGGTGTCATCGGCCTCGAACTGGGCTCCGTCTGGGCACGCCTCGGCGCGGAAGTGACTGTCCTCGAAGCACTCGACAAATTCCTGCCTGCTGCTGATGAGCAGATCGCCAAGGAAGCGATGAAGGTCCTGACCAAGCAGGGTCTGAAGATCCGTCTGGGTGCGCGAGTCACGGGTTCGGAAGTACAGGGTGACCAAGTCACTGTTACGTTTACCGATGCTGACGGCGAGCAGAAGATCGAATTCGATCGGCTGATCGTTGCTGTCGGTCGTCGTCCCGTTACGACTGACCTGCTGGCTGCCGATTGCGGCGTCGACAGCGATGAGCGTGGTTTCATCTTCGTCGATGATCATTGCGCGACCAGCGTTCCGGGCGTATATGCCATCGGCGATGTGGTCCGTGGTGCAATGCTGGCCCACAAGGCCTCGGAAGAGGGCGTGATGGTCGCCGAGCGTATCGCTGGCCACAAGGCTCAGATGAATTACGACCTGATCCCATCGGTCATTTACACCCACCCGGAAATTGCATGGGTCGGCAAGAGCGAGCAGGTGCTGAAGGCGGAAGGCGTCGAAGTCAACGTCGGAACATTCCCCTTCGCAGCCAGCGGTCGTGCCATGGCAGCGAACGACACTACCGGCCTGGTCAAGGTCATCGCTGACGCAAAGACAGACCGCGTTCTGGGTGTGCACGTCATCGGCCCAAGTGCTGCAGAGCTGGTTCAGCAGGGTGCCATCGGCATGGAATTCGGTACCAGTGCCGAAGATCTGGGCATGATGGTGTTCTCGCACCCGACGCTCTCCGAAGCGCTGCATGAAGCCGCGCTTGCTGTGAATGGCCATGCCATTCACGTAGCGAACCGTAAGAAACGTTGAAGTATCCGGAGGCTTGGGCCTCCGGCGGTAACCACGGTGAATTGCCCGTCGCTTGCTCTCGAAGCAATCCGCGGAACGTTCACTGGATCGTCCCGAAGCAGGGCGATCACAGGTGGCGCGGCCCGTAGAGGCAGCGTCGAAATGCGCAATACCTAAACGAAGACGGTAGACAAGCATGAATCTTCATGAGTATCAGGGTAAGCAGCTGTTCGCTGAGTACGGCCTGCCCGTATCGAAAGGCTTCGCTGTAGACACACCGCAAGAAGCCTATGAGGCTTGCGGCCGTATCGGTGGCGACGAGTGGGTTGTCAAGGCTCAGGTTCACGCCGGTGGCCGCGGTAAAGCGGGCGGCGTAAAGCTGGTCAAGAGCAAGGAAGAGGCGAAAGAATTCGCAGCCAAGTGGCTCGGTCAGCGCCTGGTGACCTACCAGACTGACGCCAATGGCCAGCCTGTCAGCAAAATCCTCGTTGAATCCTGCACGGATATCGACAAGGAGCTCTACCTGGGCGCGGTCGTTGACCGTTCGAGCCGCCGTATCGTCTTCATGGCCTCCACTGAAGGTGGCGTGGACATCGAAAAAGTTGCTCACGAAACGCCTGAGAAGATCCTGAAAGCAACCATCGATCCGCTCGTTGGTGCTCAGCCTTACCAGGGCCGTGAGCTTGCGTTCCAGCTCGGCCTCAAAGGCGACCAGGTCAAGCAGTTCACCCACATCTTCGTGGGCCTGGCCAAACTGTTCCAGGACTATGACCTGGCACTGCTCGAAGTGAACCCGCTCGTCATCAAGAAAGACGGCAACCTGCACTGCCTCGATGCAAAGATCAACATCGACAGCAACGCCATGTTCCGTCAGCCCAAGCTGCGCGCCATGCACGATCCGTCGCAGGATGACGCTCGTGAAGCGCACGCGCAGAAGTGGGAGCTGAACTATGTCGCCCTCGAAGGCAACATCGGTTGCATGGTCAACGGTGCTGGCCTCGCAATGGGCACCATGGACATCGTCAACCTGCATGGCGGCAAGCCTGCCAACTTCCTCGATGTAGGCGGCGGTGCAACCAAGGAGCGTGTGACCGAAGCATTCAAGATCATCCTGTCCGACAGCAATGTTGCCGCTGTTCTGGTGAACATCTTCGGCGGTATCGTTCGTTGCGACATGATTGCGGAAGGCATCATCGGCGCAGTCAAGGAAGTGGGTGTCAAGGTACCGGTTGTCGTCCGTCTTGAGGGCAACAACGCCGAGCTCGGCGCCAAGGTCCTGGCCGATAGCGGCCTGAACATCATCGCGGCAACCAGCCTGACCGACGCTGCCCAGCAGGTCGTCAAGGCCGCGGAGGGCAAGTAATGAGCGTTTTGATCAACAAAGATACTAAAGTCATCTGCCAGGGTTTCACTGGCTCCCAGGGTACCTTCCACAGCGAGCAGGCTATTGCCTACGGTACCCAGATGGTTGGTGGCGTTACGCCTGGCAAGGGTGGTACGACTCACCTCGGCCTGCCGGTGTTCAACACCGTCAAGGAAGCGGTTGAAGCCACTGGCGCGGATGCGTCCGTCATCTATGTACCAGCTCCGTTCTGCAAGGATTCGATCCTTGAAGCGGCGTTCGGCGGCATCAAGCTGATCGTGTGCATCACCGAAGGCATCCCAACCATCGATATGCTCGAAGCCAAGGTCAAGTGTGACGAGCTCGGCGTACGTTTGATCGGGCCTAACTGCCCAGGCGTCATCACGCCCGGCGAGTGCAAGATCGGCATCATGCCCGGCCATATCCACCTGGCAGGCAAGGTCGGCATCGTATCGCGTTCCGGTACGCTGACTTATGAAGCCGTCAAGCAGACCACAGACGCAGGTTTCGGTCAGTCCACCTGCGTTGGTATCGGCGGTGACCCGATTCCAGGTTCGAACTTCATCGATATCCTGAAGCTGTTCCAGGAAGACCCTGCAACCGAAGCGATCGTCATGATCGGCGAGATCGGTGGTTCGGCTGAAGAAGAGGCAGCTGCCTACATCAAGGCAAACGTCACCAAGCCAGTCGTTTCCTACATTGCAGGCGTTACTGCGCCTCCTGGGAAGCGTATGGGCCACGCCGGCGCTATCATTTCCGGCGGCAAGGGCACTGCGGACGAGAAGTTCGCAGCTCTACAGGACGCGGGCGTTAAAACCGTGCGTTCCCTGGCTGACATCGGCAAGGCTTTGGCTGAGCTGACGGGCTGGGAAGTCAAGAAGGCCTAAGCACTTCTAGACGATCAAAAAAGCCACCTTCGGGTGGCTTTCTTGTTTCCGGCCAATGTGTCGCCATTATCGCGAGCACTGGCTGCGCCGCTTTCTGCCGTTGCACCGTTAGGTGGGTGATTGGCGTTATTGCGCGCAAAAAAAACCGGCCCTCGGGGGCCGGTCTTTTCTGAAACGCGAACAGCTTATTTGCGGCTGGCGCGTTCCAGCATGCGCAGGGCGCGCTCGTTGGCTTCGTCTGCAGTGGTCTGGGCCTTGTTAGCAGTGGCCAGGGCCTCTTCTGCCTTGCGATTCGCCTCGTCAGCGCGAGCTTGTGCGCGTGCTGCTGCGTCTTCAACCATCGTCAGGCGAGAATTGGTTTCCGTGGATACGCTGCTGCAACCGGCTGCGATAACTGCTGCCAGAGCCAGAGCAGAGAATTTCAGAACGCTGTTCATCTTGTTCCCCTTAGAAAAATAGTCGTGCTGATTCCAGCAATGGGTCAGCGGCTACATACTACATGTAACTTTTAGTAAGTAAACGGGCTACGCGCAAGCCGGAGCGTAAATTCGTTTAATCTTTCCGCGCCGAATGCAAGTCGAAGTCTGAATGTCAGCTGAACATTCTAGCGTCTGGCGTGCGTGAAGAGACAGGCGCTGAACCCTAGCCCGAGTGCTCCTGATAGCGCTAAAGTGGGAAGCCATCCGGGCGCCGGATAGCCGGTTCAGAACAGCTGGATCACTGGCCGTGTCAAAGCGTCCAGAGCCGTATCACAACAATAAGAGTATGTAAGCGGGCTCGAACCGCTGAGGGTTCATCATGACTAATGCACTGCCCATTCACCATGACCAGGCCGGTCACCAGTTTGAAATTACTGTAGACGGGCATCGCGCCTATCTGGCTTATATGGATTTGGGCAAGCAGACGCTGGACTTCTATCGCACTTTCGTACCGAATGAGATCCGCGGGAGAGGGGTGGCCGCAGCACTTGCCAGTGCTGCGCTGGCATATGCTGAACGCATTGGCTACAGCGTGATTCCATCGTGTTCCTACGTTGAAAGCTATCTGGCCAAGCGAGACGAGGAGCAAAACGCCGCCTCCTAGTGAGGCGGCAGTGGTTAGCTGTCAGGTCCGATCGCGGCTTGGCAGCACGTCCTTGAGTTTCGTGTGCATACCGCGCACAGCCTTGAGCGTGGCATCCCAGTCGATACACGCGTCCGTGACTGATACACCGTACTTGAGATCGTCCAGGTTTTCCGGAATAGACTGGTTGCCCCAGCCGAGGTGACTTTCGACCATCAATCCAACGATCGATCGATTGCCCTCAAGAATCTGGTTAGCCACATTCTCCATTACAAGCGGCTGCAACGCCGGATCCTTGTTGGAATTGGCGTGACTGCAATCGACCATGATGTTTGGACGGATCTTTGCTTTAGCCAGCTCCTGCTCGCATACCGCAACGCTTACCGAGTCATAGTTCGGCTTGCCGTTGCCGCCGCGCAGGACGACGTGCCCGTACGGGTTGCCCTTGGTGGAGACGATCGAGACGCCACCTTGTTGGTTGATACCCAGAAAACGGTGCGGCTGCGAAACGGACTGCAGGGCATTGATCGCAACCGTCAGACTGCCATCGGTGCCATTCTTGAATCCGACTGCCGATGAAAGACCCGAAGCCATTTCACGATGCGTCTGGGACTCTGTGGTGCGGGCGCCGATCGCGGACCAACTGATCAGGTCTTGGAGATACTGAGGCGAAATTGGATCCAGCGCCTCGGTTGCGGTCGGCAGACCTTTTTCAGCAAGATCACGCAGCAGCTGTCGGCCAATGTGCAATCCGTCTCCTATCTTGAAGGAGTCGTCTAGGTAAGGATCGTTGATGAGGCCCTTCCAGCCAACGGTGGTGCGCGGCTTCTCGAAGTACACTCGCATCACGAGCAGGAGCGTGTCGCTGACTTCTTCCGAAAGTGCCTTCAGGCGATCGGCGTACTCATGCGCCGCCTTGATGTCGTGGATAGAGCAGGGCCCTATCACAACGAACAGGCGGTGGTCAGTGCCGTCGAGAATATTCCGGATCGCCGAGCGACCTTCGGTAACCGTACGCTCGGCTTGAGCGGTCAGGGGGATCTCTCGCTTGAGCTGTTCGGGCGTGATCAGGGTTTCATTGGATGCGACGTTGAGGTCGTCGATAGGAAGGTCAGCCATCATATTCTCGTCAGGGTCACAGGCCAGCTACCCCCAGTAGCGGTGGAGGCCGAGCAATTGATCGGGGGAGCGGAACCTTAACGTGTTCCGGCTGGGCTGCACAATGCTTGAAGGCCCGGCCACACCGCGCCGTGTGTCGACGGCATGTCTCTCATACGCTATTGATGAATCGGCATCGGTGTGCCGGTCTGCTAAGCTCAATCAAACCCAGGCCCCGCCGTATTGGCTGTCGAGGAGGCCGCTTTGATCCGTTCGATACTGTATGCCACTGATCTTGGGCTGTATGCACCGTACGTAGTGCAGCACGCATTGACGCTCGCACGCTCCTTCAAGGCCGAGCTTTACGTCGTCCATGCTGTCGAGCCTATTGGGGTGCTCGCGGATTCCCTGCTACAGACTTACCTGGAGCCTGATCAACTGAAGGCGTTGCGGGATCAGGGCCTGGGATCGGTGCTGGTGAACATTGAGAAGCGGGTGATGGAATGCTTCAAGGAGGAGCTTGACGATGGGCAACAGGATCTTGCATTCATCAAGACCGTTCGTGCGCTCATGGGTGACCCACCGGACGTCATCCTCAAGGAGGCGACCGCTTTGAATGTTGACCTGATCGTAATCGGCACGCGCAGCCATGGGGCTGAGGAAAATGTGCCCATCGGCCGTACGGCACAGCGGTTGCTGCAAACTTCCCGCGTTCCAATTTATGTGGTCCCGCTGCTTCAGCACCACTGACAGGACATTTGAAACCAATCATCATATTTCGAAAAGCTCTATAAGCTTGGACGTATGGTGATGATTTGGTTATAAAGCATCTTTGTGCTCGCGTCTTTCGAGGATGATCGAATGAAGCTTCAGCAATTGCGCTACAGCTGGGAAGTTGCGCACCACGACCTCAACGTGTCGGCTACCGCTCAGAGCCTCTATACCTCACAGCCGGGAATCAGCAAGCAGATCCGATTGTTGGAGGACGAGTTGGGCGTTGAGGTGTTCGCGCGAAGCGGTAAACACCTTACTCGCGTTACCCCTGCAGGTGAACGCATCATTCATACCGCTGGGGAAATTCTTCGGAAATGCGAGAGCATCAAGCAGATCGCTCAGGAGTTCTCGAACGAGAAGAAGGGAACCTTGGCGATCGCAACGACGCATACCCAAGCCAGATACGCGTTGCCGCCCGTCATCAGCGCGTTCATCAAGCGCTATCCGGATGTCTCGCTCCACATGCATCAGGGAAGTCCGACTCAGATCGCCGAAATGGCTGCCGACGGCTCGGCCGATTTTGCCATCGCGACCGAGGGGCTGGAGCTGTTCGGCGACCTGATCATGATGCCATGCTACCGTTGGAACCGATGCGTAATCGTACCGAAGGGCCATCCCTTGGCGGATGTTCCCAAGCTCACGCTTGAAAGGCTCGCCGAACAGCCGTTAGTGACATATGTGTTCGGCTTTACCGGACGGTCCAAGCTGGATGAGGCTTTTCATCGTAAAGGCCTCCAACCCAAAGTCGTATTCACAGCGGCAGACGCGGATGTCATCAAGACCTACGTGCGTCTTGGTCTGGGTGTCGGCATCGTCGCCCACATGGCTGTGGACGAAGCAAATGACAAGGATCTGGTCGTGTTGGACGCAAGCGAACTGTTCGAACCGAGCGTGACGAAGATAGGTTTCCGTCGTGGCACGTTCCTGCGTGGGTTCATGTGCGACTTCATCGAGACGTTCGCACCTCATCTCGACCGGGAAATGATTGCCAAGGCGGTTCAATGCCATGGACGCGGCGAGATGGATGACTTGTTCGCGGACGTAGACTTGCCTACTTACTGAGTACCGCTGCCTCGTCCATCGCTTGGGATGGACGATCATCCATAGCCGCGACCCCATTCAATCTCCGCTCGTTACTGCGTCTCTCCATGCCTGGACATATCCAGTTCTGTTTAAAACCATTCACTATGGGAGCGGTACGCCAGCGGGCCGGGGTCTGTTATCCGTCGGCAGAAAAAGTCCCCCGTGGCCTTTTCGTCTGTGGGGTCAGTCCGACGTAATCACAACTTATGCGCAGTGGCTCATTCGCTTTGCGGCTCGATCACTTTGCCCTGAGGAGGCTTTGCCGCGGCGGAAATGGCACCCATATTTGGACGACCCATGATGTAGGTTGGGAAAAATGATCCGCCTGTTGTATTCGTCGCGATCACAGTAAGCAGCTTCCAGCCATTTTGCAGCAACTGGTTCGCATCGCGCGCGCTGTTGACTTCCTTCAATTCCTCAACGTCGAATCCTTGCATTTGCGTTTCTCCAGTAAAGCACCGGCCGGGGCGGGCTCGGTCTGCCAGTATCACCCAGCGATCGCGTGTCGGCCATCGTTAGGAAACCTCGGCCGATCGAAGCAGGCGCGTGGTATGACCGAGTTGAAGCTTCGTTCGAGCTGCGAGCAAATCCGGGCGGAGACCGAGGCCTTACAGATCGATGCCATCTGGGAAACGATCCGAATTACCCGTCAGTGTTGGGCGGTCTGCGCGCAGTTAGTACAAGGAATGCAGTGGGAGCGCTTTTCGCGGTGGGCGGATGAAGCGCTTTACCGTGCAAAGGCTAAAGGACGAAACAGAATATGCACGGCAACCAAGGCGCCTGAAGGCGGGTTGGTCCAAGCGGTGCGTGACTGAGCCGATGTCACGGATTTCATCGGCTCAGCCGGCCGTTCAGTGGCTCAGGTGGAGCCCGCACTCACGGTTTTCTTCACCCTTGGTGGGGTCGAAGTAATCGAAGTTGTTCGGAAGATCATGTTTGACGAGGTACTCGTAGAGATCTTTAGAACTCCAATGGAGCAACGGGGCGACCTTGATGAGGCCGTCCGGATTCACGCTCACAGGATCCATCTGAGCCCGCACAGCCGTATCGGTAGCGCGAAGTGCTGTAAACCAAACCTCTGGCGCCTTCTCGCGTAATGCGCGCGCAAACGGCTCAAGTTTCACCTCTTCAGTGAACGCCGCATGGCGCGGATCATCAAGTGCCGGGACACTGCCTTCGATTGCTTCGCGGTGCGCGCGGGACCGTCTGGGCAGGTAGATTTCCAGATTGAGATCCAGTTTCTTGCTGACCTCATCGGCGAAGCGGTAGGTCGCTTCGGTGTTATACCCGCTGTCCATCCAGACAACCGGTACATCCCGCTTGACTTGGGTGACAATGTGTAGGATCACGGCTTCGAAGGGGCGAAAGTTTGTGGTGCAGATGGCCGATTTGCCCAGGCCAAGCGCCCATTCGACAAGTTTTTCAGCATCGTTGCCCAGCTCTGCATTTATGCGTTGCAAGTCAAGCGTCATGGGGTGCTCCTGATAGCGGCTGGGAAGGGCGATGATGTTAGCAGTGGCCAAGGAAGCGAGCTACCGGGCGAGGCGACTCAAGGTGCTTGGAGCGTATCGAGCAGTACGCGAACCTTGGTAATGGATTCCTCGTATTCGGCCCGCCAGTTCGAGTCGGCAACGATGCCGCCACCTCCCCAGCAATGAATCTGACCTGACCAGGCCAAAAGCGTCCGGATGGTAATGGAGCTGTCCATTCGACCATTTACGTCAATATAAAGAACACTGCCGCAGTAAGGTCCACGTCGGGTCGGCTCCAGTTCATCGATGATCTCCATCGCACGGATCTTCGGCGCCCCTGTGATCGAACCGCCCGGAAAGCTGCCTGCAAGCAGATCGAACACGTCGCGGTCCGCAGCCAGTTCACCTTCCACGCAACTCACGAGGTGATGAACGTTTGGGTAGCTCTCCAGTGCGAACAGCTGAGGGACGTTGACAGAGCCTGCCGTGCAGTTACGCCCTAGATCGTTCCGCAAAAGGTCGACGATCATCAGATTCTCGGCGCGGTCCTTGGGGCTATTGAGCAGATCATCACTATTGAGTCTGTCGTCACTGGGCGTCTTGCCGCGCGGGCGTGTCCCCTTGATTGGACGCGTTTCGACATGACGGCCTTTCAGGGAGAGGAAGCGTTCCGGCGAGTGGCTGAGAATTGCCTGGTTCGAATCAAGCGAGACGTAAGCTGAAAAGGGGGTGGGGCAGACCGCTCTCAACCGACGATAGGCATGCCAGGGATCCCCTTCATACCGCCCTGTGAAACGCTGCGCATAGTTCACCTGATAACAGTCGCCCGCGGCGATGTAGTCGTGAATCCGCTCGATACCACTGCGGTAGCTGGCCGTCTCGGTATCAGCGCGAAATGCTTCACGAAGTACGAACGCCTCAGCTGAGCAACCTTCGCTTGCTAGAGCCGCGGTCACCGCATTGCGTCTGGATGCAGATGCGGAAGGGTGAAACACAACCACTGTGCGACGCTCGACGTGGTCTGTGATGAGTGCCCAGTCATAGAGCCCTATTCGTGCATCCGGGAGGTCGAGGTCGTCGGCGGCACGTGTTGGCAACTGTTCGAGACGACGGCCGAAGTCATAGCCCATGTAGCCTATGAGCCCGCCACAGAAAGGAAGCGCCAGGCCTGCCGGGATCTCGCAGCTTCCAAGCGTTGCAAGGGACCTGCGTAGTTCGGTGAAGAAGGTATCCGCGCTCTGGTTTTCGTGGGGGACGAACGTTTGCTGCGGCCATGCGCTGGCAATGTCGTATCGACCGCGATCAGCGACAGGACGCCCTGAATCCAGCAGGATTGCACCAGGCGCCGTACAGAAACGGGAAAACCGCTCGGAAGGGTCAGCCTCGTACTCGAGCATGACAACGGTGCAAAAGGCCATGGTGTCCCTCTCGAAGGTTGCAGCAGTCTAGCGGACTAGTCGGCAAGTGCCCTGGTTGTTGCGAAGCGCTGTTGCGCAAAGGCGACACGTGTCTGGGCGGGCTCGGTCACGCCTTGTCTGGCCAGCTCATCCAAATGCGCTTCAACTGCATGGGTGCGCCGTGTGAGGCCGCAATCGTTGGCGATCTGGATGTTCAGTCCGGGACGGGCATTCAATTCCAGAATCAACGGGCCCTTGTCTTGGTCCAGGACCATGTCTACCCCGATGTAACCGAGCCCGCACAGTTCATAGCAACTTGCGGCAAGCCGCATGAAGCCGTCCCAATCCGGAAGCTGTACGCCAGATACGGCGTTTCCCGTGTCAGGGTGTTTTTCGATGCGGTCGTTCAGCCAGGACCCTTTGAGCGTCAGGCCCGTTGCCAGATCGACTCCAACACCGATTGCACCCTGGTGAAGGTTCGCCTTGCCATGTGACTGCCGAGTCGGTAGCCGCAGCATGCCCATCACCGGATAGCCCATGAGGACAATGATGCGAATGTCAGGTACACCTTCGTAGCTGATGCTTTTGAAGATCGGGTCAGGCGTGACGCGATACTCGATGAGCGCCCGATCACGATGGCCACCCAGCGAGTAAAGGCCTGTCAGGATGCTCGAGATCTGGTGCTCGAGATCCTCATGGCTCAATAGCTTGCCTGACACCGTTTTGTAGCGACCCTCGAAGCGATCAGCGATGACAACGATGCCGTCTCCGCCAGCGCCCTGTGCCGGCTTGATTACGAAGTCATTTCGACCGCCAATGATCTCGTCCAGGCGGTCGATCTGCTTTTCGGTCTCGATTATGCCGTAGAGCTCAGGCACGTGAATGCCTGCATCGATGGCGCGCTGCTTGGTGATTATCTTGTCATCGACGATGGGGTACAGGTTACGGCGGTTGTACTTGAGAACATAGTCCGCATTGCGACGGTTGATCCCCATGATGCCTTTGGCTTCGAGCGCTTTCCACGTCTTCCAGAGTCCGAACATGGCCAGGCTCAGTCCTTGAGGAACGCTTTGAAACGGAACAGCTCGGTCAGCCGGTAACCGCGATAGCGGCCCATGGCAAGCATGAACCCGACCAGTATCAGCAAAACCCCCGGAAACGTGAAAACGAAGTACGTCAGTTCGGGGATATTCATCACCAGATGGGCTAGTGATGCGGCGATGAGTGTGCCCACTGCAACTTTCATTGCATGACCGCCGCCGCGCTCTTCCCATGTGATGGACAGCCGCTCGATCGTCATGGTCAGGATGACCATCGGGAACAGGGCGACCGACAGTCCGCGCTCCAGGCCAAGTTTGTGACTAAGCAGGCTGATGGCCGCGATCAACACGACCACGAATGTCAGCACCACCGACAGCCGGGGAAGCATTTGCAGCTTCAGGTGTTCGAGATAGGAACGTAGTGACAGGCCGAACGCGGTGATCAGCGTGAACAGAATGATGCCAAACCCCAACTGCGTTTCCCGAAAGGCAAGTGCAATCAGAACCGGTGTGAAAGTCCCTAGGGTTTGCAGGCCGCCCAAGTTGCGCAGGATCAGGATAATCAGCACCCCAATGGGTATCATGATCATGATTTGATAGGTCTGCTGAGTCGACAGGGGCAGGCCGTATAGCGAGTATTCAAGGAAGGATGCGCTGGTGTTCTGATCGGTGAGCTGCGCCAGGCGAATTGCGTTGATCTCACTTCTGTCGAGCGTGAATGTCACGGCCGCGCGACGGCCGCCTTCGACCTTGAGCAGCGAGTCATTGCCCGCCCACCAGACGAGCCGGTCCCTGGGAAGGCCTTGTTCGCCGGTCTGCGGATTGAAGTAAAGCCATCGCTTGCCATTGAAGCTGCGCAGCCACAGCTCGGGTGTTTGCAGACTCTCGTCAAGCCTGAGCGTATGTACCCGCTCCATAGGGACATGGGCAATCGAGAGCAACAGGTCGACAGCGTCTGCTTTGCGCGCGACTGAAGGGTCGCCACCCAGAAGAAGGCGCGCATTGTCATCATTCATATTGTTGACGCGCTTGATGGCTTCGCTGATGAAGGTCTCGATATCAGCCGAATGCTGCCGAATCGGCGCCAATAGCGCATCCGCCGCGATCTTCTCCGCGCCTTCCACGGGAAGGCTTTCCCGATAGACCGGCCCCTTTTCTTCGTTCTGATCGTTACCGAAACGCTGGGTGAGTACCAGCCGGTAGTAGAGCGTCTGATTGCCAGATGCACGCCGCGCAGACCACGTGACTCGGCGGTTGCCGTCAATGCGGTTGACGCTGACCCCATAGTTATTGGAGATAAAGCTTTCATTCAGGCTGACGTAGCCCTGACTCAGCGGCGGTACATACATTTGTACCTTGACTGGCCCACTGGACGCGGCCTGGAAGTCAACCTTCGCATCGATATTCCAGAGGTTATCGGTCTCACTGGCCTTGACCGGAATGTCGAGGATGAAGATCTGGTACGCGGTGACCAGGATCCCGAGGCTGACCAGCGCAGCAATCAGAATCCGCAAATGCAGGGTTAGGGAACGCATGAAATGACGCTTGGACCTCTTGGATACAGCTAGACCGAGTGCTTCTTAGGCTCGCGCCCCAAAAAAAGCGCGCGGATTCTAGCATGTAGGTGCCCCTCTGACGCGGGCGATATGTCACAGGCGGTCGCTGACGGATTGTCGACAATAATGAATGGCTATTGCGGTTTCGCTGCTTCAGGCGTACGTTTCTATTGAAATAAGAAATAGAGTGTCGACAATGGCAGTGGAAGATGACGTTGTCTTTGGCGAAATGGGTACGCGCGCCGAACAAGTTTTCCCGTGTGTTTAGTGTGCTATTGTCACTGGGGAGGAG
>ERZ1023508.117-NODE-117-length-35868-cov-7.233714_pt1 | contig 35868 bp, 32 predicted proteins | sample MGYA00380548_ERZ1023508 | MGnify/ENA primary metagenome ERZ1023508 (study PRJEB33173, sample SAMEA4830311) | metagenome | study: EMG produced TPA metagenomics assembly of the PRJEB25223 data set...
TCGGTATCCCCCGGAATGCCAAGCCCAGGCTCAACGGCTTGCGGCGTCAAAACACCGACGGACGCCGCTGGCACCAGCGGCGCCATAGGTAACGGAGTGTCCACGAGGCCCAGCATCACGAGCGGATCCAACACGCCCTCTTCCGGCGGCGTGTCGTCCTCGAGCGGCAACCCTTTGCCGGTTGCAACAGGTTCAGCGGAAACCTCCGTTGCCACCGACGCATCGGTTGAGGCTTCGGCGGCAGGATCGGCAGCCTTTTCAGCACCGGGCTTTGCAGACTTGGAAGCCACGCTGTCGCTGGGCTTGGCCTGATTATCCTTATAGACCTTCGCAAAGCTTGAAGGCCCGTCCTGACCGGCTCCAGCCGGTTTTCCCGGCCCCTTTGGCGTCGTTCTAGGCGCCACATCCGGCGTGGTTTGCAATAAAAGATCAGGTCCAACAGGCATGATGGTCTCCGCCAGAAATCGGGGCTTATAGCGAGGCCAATGCAAGCGACGGGCCAATACCGCTTTCACACCCACTGCTGCCGGTTACTAGAGACGATGTCGCTGAAGAGCGGCCTTGGTGAGAATCTTAACGACGGCGTACTCGCGCTGTATCTGCTCGATCAAGGGTGCAGTCGCGGCCGCGTCACCCTGTCGGCTCGCCGATTCGAGTTGACGGCACATGTCGGCAAGTAGCGCTGCGCCCATGTTGCTCGAACTGCCCTTGAAGCTATGTGCGGCTCGGCGCAGCGCTTCAAGGTCGCCGGCCGCATCAAGCAGCATACGAATCCGCTCCTCGGAATCGATAAGAAAGGTCTCGAGCAAGACGGGATACTCGTCCTCCATGACATCCGCCAACGTGGCCAGCACGTCGTCGTCAAGATGAGGCAAGTCAGCCATGGTCACTCCACTGTCCATATCAATTATCCGGTCAAGCCGGATAGCTGCGCGGGGGCGCAAGCAGTTAGCCGGACATTATGGTCGCTGGCATGGCTCGATGCCATCGCAGAGCAGATCATCGGAGCCTGGCTTTGGCTCATCGTGACTGGAGTGCAGGTCAGTGGTCCTGTTTACGCGCCGTCAGTCGCTGTGAAAGCTCGTCCAACTGACGCTGCTCGCGGCGATCCTCGGCCAGCCTTGCCTCATACAAATAGCGCTCCACCAGCTTACGCAGCCCCTCCAGCCGAGCGTAGCGCTCTTGCCACATGGTCCTGACCTTATCGACGTTGCTTCGATGCCAGTCCACGTTTCGCTGTTGCTGCGCAATAGCGTTATCAAGCTGGGACAGAAAACGCTGATAGTTCATCAGCCACTGCCCCGTAACGCCTTGTTGTCCCTGCGTCACCATCTGCTGCTGGTAATCCATGCAGTAGCGTTGCAGGTCACCCAGTTTGCCTTCTGCCTGCTGCAGCTGAGCCTGGCATGCCCCCATCTGACGAGCGGCCTCCCGCTCGGCTTTCTCAGCCATTTCGACAACCGGTTTAAGACGTGTAGCGCGGCTGACGGACATGAGCGTACTCAGCCTTGGCCGGTTGCAATGACGGCTTGCAGGCGTGCCGCGCTGTCTGTGAGAGGCTCGCTTTCATCCAGCCGTTGCCGAAGGAAGGCCGCCATCGCAGGTTGCTTGGCAATCGCAAAATCGGTCTCCGGGTCGCCACCGGCCACATAGGCACCGACGCTGATCAAGTCGCGGCTTTGCTGGTAACGCGACCAGAGCTGTTTGAAGCGCTGAGACCCGCGCAAGTGTTCGTGCGTCACGACCTGGGGCATCACCCGGCTGATTGACGCTTCGATATCGATTGCAGGGTAATGCCCCTCTTCCGCTAAACGGCGCGACAACACGATATGCCCATCAAGCACGCCACGGGCAGAGTCCGCGATGGGGTCCTGCTGGTCGTCACCCTCGGAAAGCACAGTGTAGAACGCAGTGATCGAGCCGCCGCCTTTTTCAGCATTACCGGCACGTTCGACAAGCTTGGGCAACTTTGCGAATACGGAAGGTGGATAGCCCTTGGTGGCCGGCGGCTCGCCGATCGCGAGCGCAATCTCGCGCTGGGCCTGGGCATACCGCGTAAGTGAATCCATGAGCAACAGTACGTTCTTGCCCTTGTCGCGGAAATACTCTGCGATACGCGTGCAGTACTGCGCGGCACGCAAGCGCATCAGTGGTGCGTCGTCAGCCGGCGAGGCCACCACCACGGACCGCTTGATGCCCTCCTCCCCAAGGATGCCCTCAATGAATTCCTGAACCTCCCGGCCCCGTTCACCGATCAGCCCGACCACGATGATCTCGGCTTCGGTGAACCGCGTCATCATGCCAAGCAGAACGGATTTGCCGACACCGGTACCTGCGAACAGGCCTATACGCTGGCCGCGACCTACCGTCAGCAAGCCATTGATGCTGCGAATACCCACGTCCAATGGCTCATGGATCGGATTGCGCTTGAGAGGGTTGATGGTGGGGCCATCGAGCGGCACCCAATCCTCGGCACGCATGCGCCCCTTGCCGTCGAGCGCGTGGCCGGCTCCGTCGAGGACCCGACCCAGCATGCTCATGCCCATGGGCAAACGCCCTGTATCGGGGATCGGAACAACGCGCGCGCCAGGCGCTATCCCGCCGAGGCTACCTGCAGGCATCAGATAGAGCTTACCGCCCGAGAAGCCCATCACTTCGGCTTCCACCTGAACCGGGTGATAACTGTCATCGTTGATGACAAGGCAACGGCTACCCATGGGTGCACGCAACCCTTCGGCTTCAAGCGTCAGGCCGACCATCCGCAGCAGGCGACCCTCTACGATAGGCAGACGCGGTAACTCGATCGCACCGGTGTAGCCACCCATGCGTCGTGCGAAGCTCGTACGTTCAAGGCGCATCGGACCCATCCAGATCGATGGCCATATCAGGCGCCAGCGGCTGGGTTGCCTGCTCACGTTGCTGTTCGAACATCTGGGTGAGTGCCTGGCTCAACCGCGTCTCGACGCTGGCGTCGATGCGACTGTGCTCGGTCTCTACGCGGCACCCGCCTGGCAACAAGGTTTCATCTTCGAGGATGCGCCACTTTTCCTCGTGGCGGTCGCGCAGCGCCTTGATCAGTTCGAAGTCCTGAGGGTTCACCAGAATACGGACGTTCTCGGCGCCCATTGGCAATAGCTTAAGCGCCTCTCGGACCACGCCAGTCAGCTGGCTAGAGTCCATTGCAAGCTCGCGCTGGATAACCTGACGGGTAATGTGCTCGACCAACCCAACCAAGGACTTCTCCAATTCCTTGTCCTGTTCGGCGATGGGCTCAAAAAGCTGCTGCATCAGCCTTTCCATGCGTCCGAGCATGTCGTGTTGATGCGCTTCGCTCTCCGCCTTGGCCTTGAGTTGGCCCGCGCGGTAGCCGTCTTTTTCACCAATGGCCAGGCCTTCATTGTAGGCGTCCTGACGGATCGCCTCGAGTTCCTCGAGCGTGAGCGGCTGGACTTCTTCAACCGGCACGTCCTCGGGCGGCGGAAGCGCCTCCTCGACCACTTCCGCGTCCTCGGGCCGAGGGACCTCTATGACCGTTTGCTCGGCATCGAAGCTCGGCAGCGCCCACAGGTCGAATCGGCTGACCTGACCGCCCCGAATCAAGTCGCTCGGGTTTTGCTTGTCGCTCATCAAACCATCTCTTCGCCGCCCTTACCGCCCAGGACGATTTCGCCCGCCTCGGCCATGCGCCGAGCGACGGTAAGGATTTCTTTTTGTGCAGCCTCGACTTCACTGATGCGTACCGGCCCCTTTGCCTCGAGGTCGTCACGCAGCAATTCGGCCGCACGCTTGGACATGTTCTTGAAGAATTTTTCCTTGATGCCGTCGTCCGACCCTTTGAGCGCCAGGACCAATACGTCCGAAGACACCTCGCGCATAAGCGCCTGGATACCGCGGTCGTCGACATCTCCCAGGTTGTCGAACACGAACATCAGATCCTCGATTTGCGACGAGAGGTCGGAGTCGACCTCGCGAATCGCGTCCATCAACGCACCTTCGGACGAGCTGTCGAGGAAGTTCATGATGTCGGCGGCTCGCTTCACGCCGCCCATGGACGTGCGGGACTGGCTGGAACTGCCGGAAAACTGCTTCTCGAGAATCAGGTTCAATTCCTTCAAGGCCGCAGGCTGAACGGTATTAAGCGACGACACGCGCAGAATGATGTCCAGTCGCACCTTGTGATCGAAGTGGCTCAGTACCTCGCCTGCCTGATCAGGGTCAAGGTAGGCCACGACAATCGCCTGGATCTGCGGGTGTTCATACCGGATCACATCAGCGACCGCGCGCGGCTCCATCCACTTGAGGCTATCGAGCCCGCTCGTACTGCCTCCGAGCAGGATCCGGTCAATCAAATTGCCCGCCTTGTCCTCGCCAAGGGCCTGAGTGAGCATCTTGCGAATATAGCCGTCCGATCCAAGACCAAGGCTGGTCTGATCGCCCACTTCATCGACGAACTCGCCCATGACCTGCTCGATCTGCGGCCGCTGGATGTTGCGCATCTGCGCCATGGCGAGACCGACCTTCTGTACCTCCTTGGGCCCGAGATGACGCAGCACCTGGGCGGCGTCAGCTTCACCGAGTGACAGCAGCAGGATGGCGGCCTTCTCGGTCTTGGTCATCTTAGCGGCAGCGCGATTCTCACTCATCGTCGTTGATCCAGTCTTTCACGACCTGGGCTACACGGCCCGGGTCTTCTGCCACCAGCGATTTGATGGCGTTGAGTTGTGCATCATACCCCTCGCTTGGGCTTGGCAGCAGGATACTCTGAGGCCCGCCAAGGCTTACACGGTCGTCCGACAATTCACCGTCCAGTCCATCTGCACCCAGCGCACCGATACCACCAATCCCGCCTGCACCGCCAGCAACCGCCAGTTCCTTGTCCTTACCCGCGCCGGTGATGTTGTTGATCATCGGGCGCAGTACGAAGAGCACCAGAATCAGGATCAACAGGACCGGGAACAGTTGCTTCAGACTCGACAGAACCAACTGGAACCACTCGGTTTGATACCAGGGCAGCTCGATCACATCGCTGGCAACCGGTGCGAACGCCGCATTGATGACGCTGACGCTGTCGCCACGGCTGGCATCGAAGCCGACTGCATCCTGTACGAGACGGGTAAAGCGTGCGATGTCGTCTGGTGTCCAGGACTGGTTGGTCACCTGTCCAGTGGCCGGGTCGAGCTTCAGTTGGTCATCCAGTACCACCGCGACGGAAAGCCGGCGCAGGCGACCTTGTTGCTGCTTTGTATAACTGATCGACCGATCGATCTCATAGTTCTTCGTTGCCTGCTCCCGCTTGTCAGCCGGGTACGGTGCGAGCATCGGCTGGCCTGTGGCCGAGTCCATGATCTGCTGGCCATTGGCATCGAGCAGAGGACGACCGGCAGCGATCGGACCTTCCGGCGCAGCAGCGCCCTGACCAGCCTGCTGAGGAGCGCTCGCCGCGCCCGGAGGCTGGTTGCTGAGCGCGCCTGGTACGCCGCCGCTCGACTGGCCACTGGAGCGCTGTTCGCTGACAGTCTGCTCGCTACGCAGTGCAGCCTGATCCGGGTTGAACATTTCGGAAGTCGACTCCACAGCGTTGAAGTCTACGTCTGCAGAGACTTCAGCCTTGTAACGGCCGCTTCCAAGCACCGGCGAGAGAATATTCTGGACACGCTGGGTGAACATGGTTTCCATGCGGCGGGTGTAGTCGAACTGCTTGCCTGCCATGCTCATCTCGGACAGGTTCTGCTGGTCGGAAAGCAACTCGCCCTTCTGGTCAACGATAGTGACCTGTCCCTTGTCGAGCTCCGGAACGCTGGTGGCGACAAGGTTGATGATCGCCATCACCTGGCTCGGCTCGAGGGTACGGCCCGGATACAGCTCCACCAGCACCGATGCGCTTGGCTTACGCTCATCGCGAACGAACACAGAGCTCTTCGGCATGGCGAGGTGTACACGCGCTGCCTTGACGTTGTTGACACTGGAGATGGTACGCGCCAGTTCACCCTCGAGGCCACGACGGTAGCGAGTCGCTTCCATGAACTGGCTGGTGCCGAGGCCTTGTTCCTGGTCCAGGATCTCGAAACCGATATTGCCATCAGTCGGCGCGATACCGGCTTCAGCCATCTTGAGTTGCGCGCGGCCGAAATCATTCGCCTTCACGAGCAAGGCGCCCGAGCTCGGATCGACCTTGTAGTCGATGCCCGAGGTGGTCAGCGTTGCGACGACCTGCTTGGCATCCATACCGGTGAGGCTCGTAAACAGCGGGCGATAGTCAGGCTGCTGCGACCAGAGCACAACCGCGAAGCCGATCGCGACGCTCGCAGCGAGCCCGACCAGCAGGCCAAGCTGACGCAGCATCGACATCTGCGAGAGGTTTTCGAGAAAGGCGAGGCCAAGGAGCGGCTTCTTGGGTTGGGCGTCTTCGGCTTTGGCCGGAACGTTGTCAACGACAGCTTCCATCGTGATCTACTCCTCGCCTTAGACCGGCATCTGCATGATGTCTTGGTACGCCTGGACCAGTTTGTTACGAACCTGAGTCATGGCCTGGAATGAAACGGTAGCTTTCTGAGAGGCGATCATCACATCCGTGATGTCGACACCGCCGACTCCCATCTCGAACGCGTTGGCGAGGGAAGAGGCGTTGTTCTGTACATCGGCAACCTTCCCAACGGCCTGGCCAAGCATTTCAGCGAAGCTGGGCCCGCCGGCCTCTTGAACCGAGGTCGTCGGCGCCGGTTTGGCGCGCGCCATGGCATCCATCTGCATGGCTCGCATTTCCAACATCAGACGATTGAATTCGACACCCTGGCTCATGATTCCCCTCACCTTTTTCAGCCGCGCTTTTTTGACGCTTTGGCTTTAGCTGAATAGGTATTTGCAAGGGGGATGCCAAGCAACGAATAAAGCACACGGACCGGTGCCTAACCGACAAAAATATCAACAAAATCAGGAAATTAGCCTATCAGGCACTCGAAGCCAACAGTAAACGCACAACGCGCAGATGCCCGCTGCGTCAAATGAGCTTCGAGATTTCGCCCCGACCATACGTGATCCGAGTGTCCGCAGAGCAAGCGCAGCGGGCACTTCCGTATCGCGACGGCTACATTACGCCGCAGCGGTCATGTACCAATCCGTGGGACGACTGCAACCCGCTCAGGTCGCCTCTTCAAGGACGGAGCCCATTAGAGATCATGAAGCGTAGAGATAGGCATCCACATCCAGCCCCGCATCGCGCATTTGGGCTAGCTTGTATCGCAAGGTTCGCGGGCTGATCCCGAGCCGCTCTGCCGCCTCTTTGCGGCGGCCACGCTCAGCCTTGAGGGTATCAATGATGACCTCAAATTCGCGCCGACGCAGATCATCGCCCAGCAACGAACCCGGCTGGTCATCGACCTCCGCCGCGGTCGCACGCTCAACCACGGCAACGGCCGGAGGCGCGAAGCTTCCAATAGGTGACGTCAAACAGAGGTCATAGGGCTGGATCACACCACCCTGCTGCAGGATGATGGCCCGTTGAATAGCGTTGTCGAGCTCTCGCACGTTACCCGGCCAGTCATGTGTGAGCAGCGCGTCGCATGCCGCCGAGGATAGTAGTACAGGTGTCAGGTTCATTTTTTTGACGTGGCGAGCCAGCAAACGCTCAGCCATTGGAACGATGTCCGACGGCCGCTCGCGCAAGGGCCGCCAGGCCAGCGGGAACACAGAGAGCCGGTAATAGAGGTCTTCACGGAAGCGACCCGCCGCCACTTCAGCCTGGAGATCTCGGTTGGTGGTGGCGAGTACGCGGATATTCAACTCAGTTGCCTTGCGCGCACCGACCCGTTCTACCTCGCGCTCCTGGAGAACACGCAACAGTTTCGCCTGTAGCCCAAGCGGCATTTCCGAGATTTCGTCGAGCAGCAGCGTACCGCCATTGGCAAGCTCGAACTTGCCAGGCTGAGCCGCAATGGCCCCGGTAAATGCTCCCTTCTCATGACCGAACAATGTAGCTTCGAGCATGTTGTCGGGAATGGCGGCGCAGTTGATGGCAATGAACGGGCCGTTCCAGCGCGTCGAATGGCGGTGTATATAGCGCGCCAGGACTTCCTTGCCACTGCCCGACTCACCCGATATCAGCACCGTCGAATCACTGCGCGCCACTCTGGCAGCCAACTCCAGCAGCTGACGGGAAGCCAGTTCAACAGCCACCGGGCCTTCGGTATCGGCGGCATCAAGTTTGCCTAGCGCGTGTCGGGCCACGAGGCTCATGAGCGCATTGGGCTCGAAAGGCTTCACCAGGTAATCGACAGCACCTGTACGAATCGCTTCGATGGCTCGATCAATGGTGCCGTGCGCAGTCATCAGCAGCACGGGCAGCTGGGGAAACCGAGTGCGAACGGCACGCAGCAGGCCATGGCCATCCATCCCTGGCATATTGACGTCTGTGATCACCATGGCAAACGAAGCCCGGCCCAACTCAACCAGCGCATCCTCGGCACTGGCGACCGCGCAGCAGCTATAGCCACTCAGCTCCAGTGTGTCCTCCAGGGCTTCGCGAAGGGAGCGGTCGTCTTCAACGAGCAGTATCCGAAGCGACATCGGTTAGTCCTCCTGGGGGGAAGCGGATTGAATAAGTGGCAACGACAAGCGGGCCTGTGTGCCGAAGCCAACGCGCGATCGCAAATCGAGTCGCCCGCCGTGCGCTCGCGCCACGGAATGGACGACAGCCAGCCCTAGACCGGTGCCCGTGGATTTGGTGGTGAAGAATGGCTCGCCCAGCCGCGCAAGCGTTTGCGGATCGATGCCCGGGCCGGTGTCGGTAACGGATACCTTCAGCGTGGTATCGCGAACGTAGACATGCACCTTGTAAACCGCACTGGAACCGCCCGCCTGGAGCGCATTCTGGATCAAATTAAGCACTGCGCCGATCAACGTATCCTGACTGCACAGCAGCTCACCTTCTCGCGCTTCGCACTGCCAACGAATCGTATAGCCGGCCACATGGGCTTCCGCGGCCTTGCGAAGCCCGACAAAGAGATCGGCCGGCCGGATTCGATCCTGCAACGGGAGCTCGCCTCGAGCGAACACCAGCATGTCTCGAACCTGACGCTCCAGCTCATGCAGACGGTCGCGAACCTTGCCGGCGAATCGCCGTTGTTGTTCGACTGGTAAGGCTTTGTCCGCGAGGTGGCCGGCGTACAGCATGGCGGACGCCAGCGGCGTGCGTACCTGGTGAGCGAGCGATGCGACCATGCGACCGAGCGCCGACAACCGTTCATGCCGGGCGAGTTGGTCCTGCAGCAGTCGCGTCTCAGTGAGGTCCGTGAGCAGTATCAACTGGCCCGGCTCACCTTGAAGAGAGCGCGTGGCAATGGACAGACGTCGACCATTACGAAGCGATATCTCATGCCCATCGTCACGACGCGGGGCAAAGCTCGCAGATATGACGTCCCGCCATAGCGATCCGATGAGCGGCCTATCCAGGAGCTGCTGCGCGACCGGGTTGGCTTCGCGAACGATGCCCTTGCCATCGATAATGATCACGCCCCCTGGCAGAACGTCCAGCACGCTCTGCAGGCGGTTCGCGAGCCGTTCTTTTTCGGCGAGCTCCTGCATCCGCTGCTCGCTGACCTGAGCGAGCGTACCTTGCAGCTCACTAAATCGCGCCTCCAACAAGCCATACGAATCACCGAGCTGAGCACTGATTTGCTCAAAAAACTCGGCAGACAGCCTTGAGGCGTGCTCGCTGCCGGCAAGTAGAGATTCGGTTTGGCGTATGGCGGAAGGCTTCATGGCTCGTCTCGTTCCAGCGGCGCCAGTTAAACGCCGCGATACGAGCCATAAAGCAAGGGACGTGCCCGTCTACAAAACTGTAGTCAGCACAGGGGGTTAGATATCCGTAACCGCCACCGCGTCAAATTTGCGATGTAAGACAGCTGAGTCCTGACGAAGAGGCAGGTCCACCAACGGCGAAACAATCTCCTCGCTATCCCCTGAAATTAGATCGCTTGTTTTCAGCGCTAATGGGCGGGTGAGATGTGCACAATGGCCATGGGGGCTCAGTCAATCGCCATGCGATTAACCCACTGCTCGGACCGTCATGCGTCGAGCGCTCGATCTGTTGTACACGATTGCGGCGAAGACCTTCGGGCTCTGCCCCATCGATCGATGGGCCTCGGGCGACGCGCTCCAGTTCTCACTTATGCGTTGAGGGGATATTTACGTGGTAAACGGTGGAAGCCCCCCCGGGATTCCACCCTACCGACGGCTGTTCCCCGTAACAGTGGTGGACGTTAAGGCGGGTGAAATCCGCGCAATCGCAGTGATCCAGACCAGTAGGGTGAATCAGTCGCAATGCGATTAATCCACCGTTCGCCCCCAAGAGCACTGTTCGCTCTACGAGCAAATCCCCGATTCAGCCCCTGCCTACTGAGCGTCCGCGCATACCGCCCAACAGAAGCTTATTCCGCCTCGTCTTCTTCGCTCTGCCGGCTCATGCCGTACTTCCGCATCTTTTCGACGAGCGTCGTACGGCGGATACGCAAACGCTCTGCCGCGCGAGCCACAACGCCACCGGCATCATCGAGCGCCTGCTGGATCAAGCTCTGCTCGAGATTGCCGAGGTACTCCTTCAGGTCCAACCCTTCTGGTGGAAGGAGCGCTCCTGTCGAGACGTTGGCATTCGTAGAGAACACTTCGTCCGTGATGGCAGCGCGCTCTTGCAACTCCTCACTCAAGCTGCTCGCCAGATGCTCGACATCGTCCTCGACGTAGCGAAATTTCATGGGCAGCTCGCCCACACCGATCACGCCATAGGGATGCATGATCGCCAAGCGCTCGACAAGGTTTGCCAGCTCCCGCACGTTGCCTGGCCAGTCGTGCTGACACAGCGACATGATCGCCGACGAGTTGAAACGGATGGAGCCACGCTTCTCGTGCTCCATCCGTGAGATGAGTTCGGTGAGCAACAGCGGAATGTCTTCGGCACGGTCGCGCAACGGCGCCATATCGATCGGGAATACATTAAGGCGGTAGAAAAGGTCTTCGCGGAAGGTGCCGTCCGCGATCATCTTCTCAAGATTCTTGTGGGTCGCCGCGATGATCCGCACGTCCGCGGATTGCGTTTTGTTGCTACCAATACGCTCGAACGTACGCTCCTGCAGGACACGTAGCAGCTTGACCTGCATGGGAAGCGGCATATCGCCAATTTCATCGAGGAACAGCGTACCGCCGTTGGCAAGTTCGAAGCGCCCTGCCCGGCTGGTGATCGCGCCCGTGAAGGCGCCCTTCTCATGACCAAACAGCTCGCTTTCTAGCAGATCCGGCGGGATCGCACCGCAATTCACTGGTACGAACGGGCCTTCGCGACGCTTGGAATGGTAATGCAGGTTTCGCGCAACGACTTCCTTGCCTGTGCCGGATTCACCCAGGATCAGCACGCTGGCCTCAGTATCGGCGACTTGCTGCATCATCTTGCGAACACCTTGGATCGCTCGACTGGTACCGACAAGACTGCGGAACAGCTCCGGCTCACGCTGGCGTCCGCGCTCGCGGTCGCGCGCCTGGTCGTACATTTCACGGTAGACCTGGGCGCGATGCAGCGAATCGATGATCTGGTTGTAGCTGAAGGGCGTCTCGAGCGTGGCCAGCACGCGACGGCGGACTTCGATCGGCCAATCTGCAGACTGCTGGTCATCGACTAGCAGAACGGGGATGAACTCGTCCCATTCTGCGATGGCGATAGCTGTCTCCAACGCTCCGCCCTTCGCAGAGATGTCACCGAGTAACAGGCAGCGCACTTCCCGGCTCGACGACAGCTTGCCTGTCGCCTGTTGCCAATCAGCACTGTCACACGCCAGGTGATCCTCACCCAAAAATTGGAGGATCACCGCCAGATCATGGCGACGTTCCTGATTGTCATCGATGAGAAGAAGCTTGGTTTCACGCCACATCGTCTTGAGTCAGCCCGTTCCTTGAAAGCCAAGCGGCGCACAGGCACCACCGTATTCGTGGTGCAGTTAAGTCAAAAACTAGGGGCGAGTCAAATTTATGGCGTAAATATTTACAGCAGATGACGGCTGGTTATGGATTGCCCGACTCAGGGGCTAGTGTTCATACCGCCTAAGAAGAACGCAGTTTCCGCCTGCTCTACTAGACCGCATACCACACGTAAAAACGCGGGTCTCACGCGCCCCACAAATCCGTAGGGCGGGTGAAACCCGCGCCTTGTATTAAGTTACTGCTAATCAACCGAACAGCTGGTAAACCTTCGCGTTTTGCTGGGCTCGATTAAAGCTACCAAGCTCCGCACCGATGCGATCACGCTCATTCCGGCAGGTCTCCACCATGGCTGCGTAAACCTCCAGCAGGCTAGCGAAGCTGCTACGTAGTCGCGCTTCTTCAGTCTCAGTGACAACCTCTAACATTGCCGCGTCAACGAGCGACCGACATTCACGGTCCAGCCTTCCAATGGCGTCCCAATCCTGCTGGCGGAGCGCTGCGGTCAAGGCGTCCCGAAGATAATCAATGCGATCAGCAGCGCTAGGCTCCACCAGGGAATTGGTGCTCATCTTTTCAACTCCTGATCAGGGGGCTATGGCATCCCAGCCCGACTTGACCTCGCGGAGCAAGCCAGCGACTTCATCTAATTTGGCAACGTCCGCATCACGATTCGCCTCGATAAGGCGCTGGATTATGTACTCATAGAGCATATCCAGGTTTTGAGACAGTTCCCCGCCAACCGAATGATCCAAAGGCTCTCGCAGCCCGCCGACAATCGAGATGGCCTTACCGATCAGCTCGCCGCGCTCGGCCGCTTGATTACGCTCGATAGCGCCTTTTGCTTGCGCAATGCGCTCAAGACCGCCATGCATCAGCATTTGAATCAAACGATGTGGGCTTGCTTCGAACACTGCGCTCTGAAGGTTCACCCGCTGATACTGCTGCATTGCTCTCATCATGTTCATTTGGAGGTGGCTCCGCGTCCTAACCTATTGATATCTATATCGGCCGCGAAGTCATTCGCTTGATGGTGCATCCTTACTTTTTATTGCCGCTGACGAAGCCAGGCATCTGGTCGAAAAGCTGCGTGAGGCTGTTACTCGTAGCACTAAGTTGACCGAACATGGCATCCATCGCGTTAAATTGCTTATAGAGACGTTCACTAAGGGCAGCCATACGCGTCTGGAGCGCAATTTTTTCCTTGTCCACCTTCGCATTGGACGCCTCTAACGCATCCGTACGAGTCTCCAATATGCCTTTGCTATCCGTGTAAGGCTTCAGCTTCTCGTTAAGGCGCGTGGCTAACCCAGTGTCGCCAGTGAAGTAATTGGAGACAGCGGAGAAATCAGCGGCAATTGCCTTGTCCAGCTTCGTGGAATCAACCTTCAGCGTGCCGTCCGATTGGGTTGTCACACCCAGATCGGCTAGAACTTTGAGCGAGCCCGAAACAGCCGGAGAAGTCATTTCGCTACGCAGCGTATTAACGAGCGAACGAACAGAACTATCTCCGGTAAGCGCACCCGTCACTGGCGCGCTGGTATCCGTTACCGGCGTAACTTTCGTAGCCGAGTTAACGAATGAAATGAGCGTGTTATAGGCTTCAGTGAATTTCGTGATGTTTGCTTTGACCGACGCTGTATCTTCGGCAACCTTAAGCGTGCTCGCGCCAGTCGCCTTGAGTTCCAGGCTAAGGCCGGACACTGCTGAAGAAACGGAGTTAGTCTCGCTTTCGACCGACAGGCCATCGATGGTCAGTTTGGCGTTTTGGGCGTGGTTGATAAACCCACCAGCACCTTTAGCCTTCTGATCATCAGTAAGGTTCGCCAAGTCCGGCGCGTTGCTAGGATCAAAGGCGAACTTGCTGAGGGATGTACCAGAGGTTCCAGTGTCCGTAGCTGTTACGGAAAGGTCGTTTCCAGCGCCAGTTTTGGTGCTGCTCAAGACCAGTCGAGAACCCTGCGAATCAGTGATAATGGTTGCGCTGACACCCTCTGAGCTACCTGCAGAATTGATCGCATCCCGAACCCCTGCGAGGGTGTTGTTGCTGGAATCGATAGTAATGTCTGGCAGCTTTGCGTTGCCGAGAGAAATCGAAAGCGTCCCAGTATTGAAGGCCTTGGATTCGTCGCTGGAAACCGCTCCGAGCGCGATCTTGCTGCTCTTCGCCAGTTGAGTAACATTAATATCGTAGCTCGACGCCGCAGCGGTTTGTGTCGCGGTGGCGGTTAAAACCTTATCGTCAGAGGACGAAGCGGTACGCGCCAAAAACTGGGATGGGCTATTTAAAGTCGTAAGCGCCGTCTGAAAAGCACTGATTGCGCCTTTGAGTTGGCCGAGCGATGTGAGCTGGGTTGTGTTCTTCTTCTCCAACGTCGTCAACTGGTTGAGCTTAGGTGCCTGCTCTGCCTGCACCATCGACTTTACCGTGACATCAATATCCATCCCTGAGCCGCCAAGCCCCGTGATACCTGCCATATCCCACCCCGTCAAAGAATCTGCGCTAACCACCGCCTATTGATAGCGATACAAATTACGTGCCGTTACGCCTTGGTGCCTTGCATCAGGCTTCTCATATCTTCAAGGCGTTCAGAAAGTCGCAGCAGCTCCTCTGAGGGAAACTGACGCACGACTTTCCCGGACTCGCCATCAATGACCTTGACCACGACGTCGCCCGTGGATTTATCGATACTGAAATCCAGATTGCGCTGCACTTGCTGCACTATCGTTCTCAACTCCGCCACAGCGGTATTGAGGCTATCCTCCGATGTGGCTTGTTGCCCAGGCTCGCTAGGCTGCAAAGCAGAGTTTTCTAAAGGGCTTGGCACACCTTCAGTCCGCGGCGTACTGCGTACGGGCGAAAGGGAGAGATTGCCCAATGTAGTTTTGCCGATATCCATAGTTCCACCTCACAACGAGAAAAAGGAGGACAGGTTTCCCTATCCTCCTGATGTCGCTATCGGCTAGCTATCTTTTACTGCAGGAGAGACAGGACTGCCTGTGGCAGCTGCTTCGCCTGAGCCAAGATCGCCGTACCGGCCTGCTGAAGAACCTGATTCTTCGACAGGTTGGCGGTTTCTGCAGCGTAGTCTGTGTCCTTGATGCGGCTTTTGGCAGCGGACGCGTTTTCCGAGATGTTCTGCAGGTTGTTAATGGTGTTGTCGAAGCGGTTTTGAACCGCACCGAGGTCGGCACGCTGAGAGTCGATATTCGACAGTGCCTTATCGATTACCGATAGCGCCCTTTGTGCGCCGTCTGAAGTTGAAATATCGATTTTCGACACTGTAGACTGCGTCGCGGATGTCGCACCGAACAACTTGGCTGATGCAGCACCACCCACAGTGTAGGCAGTATCGGAATCTAACTGTACATACCCTATAACTGACCCGCCAGTAGCTTTAGCAACTGCGGTACTGGTGCCAAACTTACCGTCACTTCCCTGCACACTTACATTTATTGCCCCGGCGGTACCGGTGCCAGACTCTACGAATGAACTAAACTGCACGTTCTCGCCAGTGGCAGACGTAATAGTCAGCTCGCCAGCCTTATCGACACTGGCTGTAATGCCAAGCTTCGACGCGTTCGAATTGAGCTGATTCGCCAGGTCCTTGGTCGAACCTACACCTTTAAAGTCAACGCTCTGATCACCAACTGTCATTTTGAACGACAGGCCTTGACCGTCGGCGACGCCTGATATCGAAGCTTTAAAAACGGTGCGAGCCGATGCGCTCAGACCGGGAATTTTTCCATCGATTTCACCAGCAGCGCCTTTGGCACTATTCGATTGCAAAGTCAGACTTTCTGTTTTACCGGCACCGGTCAAAGTCAGAGCATCTGCACCAGCCGCTCCGGAGAACTTTACAGCTGCCGCGTCTGCGGTTGCAGATGCAACAAATTTACCGGCGTCACTACCGGCTGTTGTACCGGAGTTACCAAGCTGGTAAGACCCCATTTCGCTGGCTTTGGCGCTCTTCAAACTTACGTCGATCGTTTCGTAAGCATTGGCACCAACTTGGAAGCTAGAAGTGCCGAACGTGCCGTCAAGCAATTTACGGCCACCAAAAGTAGTGGTGTCAGCAATCCGATTCAGCTCACTCTGGAGGGCAGATACTTCTTTCTGAAGCGAAGTACGGTCAGCGTCGCTGTTCGAGCCGTTAGCGGACTGGATAGCCAGGTCACGCATACGGGACAATAGGTTGGTCGACTGCTGCAGCGCACCTTCCGCTGTTTGCGAAAGGGAGATGCCGTCGTTGGCGTTGCGTACAGCGACGTTCAGGCCGCTGATTTGGTTACCCAGACGGTTGGAGATCTGCAGACCGGCGGCGTCGTCCTTCGCGCTGTTGATACGCGAACCGGTCGACAGGCGCTCCATGCTGGTGGACAGAGCGTTGGAAGTGTTGGCCATATTGCGCTGAGTGTTGAGAGACGCAATGTTGGTATTAACAGTAAGAGCCATGATGTTGTCCTCCAGAGGACCGTAATGTTTGCCTGAGCTTGCGACCTCGGGGAGGGACATTACCCAGGCACCCATGAAGTTCGCATTCGAGATTTATATCGGCGCTTTTTCTGAAAGCTTTAGGGTCGAATGTGCACTTTTCTCGCCTCGCCCTGCCTTCCTACATGCGTCACCCGCATGCACACCGCTACACCCCAGCCGCCGCAAACGGCGCTGTTATCCAAGGTATCGGAGGCGTTTCGCAAAACTTTAGTAGGGCAGTTGACACCCGCGTTGGGCCTCGATATCGCGCAAAAGCCGCGGGTTGGTATCTGCCCGAAAGGGCCCACCGCCATTCAGATTTTTCGAACCGCTCAGGACAGAAGCCGGACGTGATCCGTTGTAGGGCGGGTGGAACGCGCGTCGGTTCTTTGAATCGCGTAAAGGCCGCGGGTTGGCACCCGCCCTACCGGACTCGCCGGCACGTTCGGATTCTTCGAACCGCCGGCAAAAGAAGCTAAGCGTGGTCCGCTTCGTAGGGCGGGTGGAACCCGCGTCGGTTCTTGAATCGTGTAAAAGCCGCGGGTTGGCACCCGCCCTACCCGACTTTCCGGCCCATTCGGTTTTCTGAACTGCGCGCATAAGAAGCTAAGCGCGGCCGGTGTTTCGTAGGGCGGGTGGAACCCGCAGTGCGCTTTTTTCAGCTCGCCGAAACACAGCAGGTTTACACCTGGCCTTGGATCCGCTTAGCACTTTTGTCCGCCAGAAATGCGGCCATGCGCGCAATTCGCTTAAGCAGCCATGTAAGGAGTCCGTTGTTTCTGCACCATTATGGCTATCGCATGGACAAGGATGGATACATGCCTCGCTACCGACGTGCTCGGGTTCCCGGCGGGACCTATTTCTTTACGGTTGTAACGGAAGGCCGACAACCGTTCCTTACCACCCCTGACATCCGCGACTCATTACGTGAAGCAGTCCAGGCGGTCAGGCTTGATGCACCCTTTCGCATTGACGGCTGGGTGTTGATGCCAGATCACCTGCATGCAATGTGGACGTTGCCAGGAGGCGACGCGGACTATGCTGATCGCTGGAGGCGTATCAAGGGACACGTAACGCGCCAATGCGGCGAACGCTATTGGCATCAGGGACAATTAACGCAACGCCGAGTCGCTAAAGGCCAAGGCACGCTATGGCAACATCGCTATTGGGAGCATTTGATCCGAGGCGATCGCGATTTCCGGCTGCGCCTGGATTATCTGCATGCCAATCCGATTAAGCATGGCTTGGCTACACGCATACAGGATTGGCCTTGGTCGACCTTTCATCGCTATGTGCGAGCCGGTGTGTACACGCTAGATTGGTGCGGTGAAGGTAGCGAGATATTAGAGGCTGCGGAGTAGGGTCGAAGCGACGTGGTATACGCTGACTTATTGACGGTTAGAAGCTGCGGGTTGACACCCGCCCTACGGTTCGTAGTTCCCTTAAGATATGAGCTTGGTGCTGCAAGGCGTGACAGAAAAGCTTGTTCGTAAGCTACGGCAATTCGCATTGCCCATGCCAGAGTCGGCGGGGATCAACGTGTGGCTGGTGAGTTTAGGCGAAGCCTTGCTGGATACGGCGGGCGTCCTCTACGCGGTGTCCCGTTGCGAAACCTTAAGCAGGCGTATATCCGACCGAGTAAAGCGCTTGATCTGCGCCGTCCGCCACGCGTTGATGTACCGCGCTAGCATCGATGCTTCTTTTCAAGGCATCACCCGCCTGACGGAAGCGGAGCAACGCTCCGCTACAGCACAGCAGGTGACCATACTCCCCTACCAGGATCAGAGATAGTTAAACAGGCTCAGCCCCGCGATCTTCACATAACTTTGTTGCGAGGCCTGGAGCACCGTACTCTGCAAAGATAATCGTGCAAGTGCTTCAACGTAGTCCAGATCCTCCAAATCAGACTTTACCGACTTATTAACCAGCGACACATCATCAATAAATTGCTGGGTCGTATCGACTGTATTTAGACGAGCCCCGATTTTGCCCCGCGTCGCGTCGACCTGAGAATAGGCAACGTCAAAGTTACTTAGCGCCACTGCCGCCTTATCGCGGACGCTGTATGAACCTTCCGTAGTATTTTCCGTGCTTTCGAGCGCTTTACGCAGATCCGACACTGTATTAAGTAGGCTACGTTTCTCGCTTGACGGGTCACGTTTGATAGTAAACACGTCGCCCGCGGCAGGCTCACCGTTTACCTGTACTTTAACGCCACCGTAGCGAATGAAGTCGCTGGCGGTTGGATTCGAGCTTAGCGAAGCTGCGGAAAGTTGCTCCTCTGGAGGCGAATCTGGATCGTAACTCGACCAATCCGGCTCGTTGGCCAAGTCATAAACAACGTAATCCTTGTCGTTCAAAAAACGAATACCAATACCATCGCTGGCAACGGGCGGAACGCTGTCCGGGAAAGATTGATCGTACGCAAACCGATCTTCCACGACACCTAGGGATATCCGCGCGCTGCCACTATTGCTGCTTGCTGCCCCCGTAGAGACGCGGTTGGCGTTCGGTATGTCTTCGAACACGGCCTTCCCACTATCGTTGATCGCAAGAAAGGTGCTACTCGCAATCTGTACGCTGCGCTGCCCTTCGTCGCCCTGATACGTGTAGGTGCCATTCGGGTTTCGGACGTACGGCTGCGTGTCACCCATGGAACCGGAAAATAGATATTTGCCTGACGCGTCCTTGCTATTCATCAGGTTCATCAGCTCATCTTCCCGCTGGGCGACCTCTTTAGCCATTGCCGCCCTGTCAGTCGAATCCAGCGTACCGTTACCGGCTTGAATCGCGATCTCGCGAAGGCGGGTAATCACGTTTTCAACCGACGTAAGAATAGCCTCTTCCGAGGCCAAACTATTCTTCGCTGCCGTCATGCCCGTCTTGTACTGGCCGTTCAGCGCCTCTTCCTGACTGATCTGCAGCAAACGTACAGACGCAACAGGATCGTCAGCTGGCGTCAGTATCTTTTTGCCTTTGCTGATTTCTTCCTGAGTCCGCGTTGAATTCGAATAGTTGTTCTGCAGCCCTGACACGCCGTTGCTGAAGGCCTGAACCGTGGAAATTCGCATGATTTAAATCCTCAACGGAACGCGCTGATCAGGGTATCGAACAGGGATCGCGCAACTTGAATAACCTGAGCTGACGCGCCGTAGTACTGCTGAAATTGGATGAGCTTTGCCGCTTCCTCATCAAGGTTCACCGCTGCAAGGGAATCGCGGTTATCTTGAGTCTGCTTGAGTACGGCCTCGCTCGCCGATGAATTCACTCGAACTTGCGCCGTTAGCGAGCCCACCCGCTCTACCAAGCCACCATACGCCTGATTATAGGTCGCGCCTGTCGTGCCATAACCGCCAATAGTGGACTTGGTCTGTAGCGCAACCAAGGCTTGTGCGTTCCGGTTGTCGGACACTCCGCCAACGTTAAAGCCGACATTGAAGGAATCCCCGGTTTGGGGTACCCCGCTTACGTTGAACTCAAATGTGTAAGCGTTTGGCTCGCTCCCTACACTTAGCCGCAGCGTGTTAGCTTGCCCTTCAACGAGCCCACCCGTGGACGGTGACACATACGCCAGCGTGGCGCCTGGTGGAACACTAAACGTCTTGGTCGCTGCGTCATACGTCAGCGTTTGCCCACTGCTCGTGAACAGCCCTTTGAGGGTGTCAGCTGATATTGGGGCAGGGCCTGAAACCTGAGCAGGCTGGGTAACAACGCCAGTCCCACGGTTGTTTGTGGTCGATGTCGCCTTGGCTGCACCCGCGAACGCCAGCTGACTGGCATTGATCGACGTGTTATCGATCTGAGCCGCGCCACGGCGGCTGGGTTGAAGGGTAAACACATCGCCTGTCGCCGGGGTCCCGGAGAGTTTGACGGTGAAACCCTGGTCGCCGCCCGCAGAGTCAGCAAAGCGAAGGACAGTTGAGTCCGACGCATCCGGCGTTACCGTGATCTCAGCATTGTCGCTGATGCGCCGAGCGGTGTAGTTGGTGCCGTCGAACGCCAGGCGATAGTCGCTGCTGGTCAGCTTGCTGGTATCGGTAATGCTGAGCGAACCGCTGACCGTACTGACGTTGCCAGTACGTCCCAGTACGCGCATCGCGGTGGCTTGCGGGTCGTTGATGTCCTTGAACAGCGGCTTGCCCGCCACACCGGACAAGTCGAGACCCTGCCCCAGCTGCTTGTTCACGGTATCGGAAATGGTGATCGCGAGTTGGCCGAGCGTGTTGTACGACTGGTCAAGCGCTGTGTCGCGATACGCCAGCAGGCCGCCCACCTCGCCGCCAGATATCTGCGGCGTGACGTTCTGAGAGCTGCTACCGCTGTTGAGCATGATCTGATAACGCGACGGATCATCGTTGCCTGCGACAGCGGACAGCTGCGAGACGGACGTACCGACCACCAAAGGCTGGCCTGAGCCGATGAACAGGTTCACCTGCCCGGCGTCCTGGTTGACGACCTGTACGCCGATCATGCCCGAAAGCTGTTTGATGGCCTGGTCACGCTGATCGATCAGATCGTTCGGATCGGCGCCGGCTGCCTTCGTGCGTGCGATAGCGTCGTTGAGGCTACCCACGGACGTTGCGAGCGAATTGATCTGCCCGGTGAGCGCACCGAGTTGCTGATTGATGAGCGTGTTCTGCTTGTCGAGCTGGTCGTACAACGTGTTGAACGACTGCGCCAAACCGTCGGCCTGCGCGAGCACAGCTTCGCGTGCCGGGATCGAGGACGGATCCTGGCTTGCGGTCTGCAGCGTTGCGAAAAACTTCTGCATCGCCGGCGTGATACCGGTATTGGGATCGGACAGCAGCCCATCCAATTGGGAAATCTGGCTCTTGAACGCCTGCAATTCCGCATTCTGGCTGTTTGCGGTACGCAGCTGGCTGGTCAGAAAGTCACTCGCGAGCCGGCGAACGTCCACAGTCTGGCTGCCGGACCCGATGTAGCCGGCGCCACTGAACTGGGCGATGTTGGTTTGCTGCACGGCTTCCTGGCGTGAGTAGCCAGCCGTGTTGACGTTGGCGATGTTATGGCCGGTAACGGTCAGCGACGTCTGAGTGGTTCGCAGACCGGACAGGCCAATGGAAAGCAAGTCAGCCATGGTTCAGCCCTTAGAGTCGCTGGGTCCGACTGTCGGCCGAGGCCAACATCTGGATCGATTGATAGGTATCCATGTTGCGCGCGATCTGGTTGACCTTGCGCGCGTACTGCGGGTCCGTTGCGTAACCAGCCCGCTGCAGCTCCTTCATGAACTGCTCGGAATTGCCGCCGCTGTTCAGCGCCTTGGAGTACCGGCCGTTGTTCTGCAAAAAGTCCACGTAGTCATGAAAGCTGTCGGCGTAGGAATCGTAGGCGCGAAAGCTCGCCTTCTCGGTCACCGCACGGCCGTTGACGAACTCTTGTGTATTGGCCACGGCGTTATCGCCGCCCCACCCGTGCGACTTGATGCCGAACAGATTGTTGGCGCTCGCACCGTCGGACGTCTTAACCATGTGCTTGCCCCAGCCGGTTTCGAGTGCGGCCTGGGCAACCAGGTAGCGTGGGTCGACGCCGATACGCTTCGCCGCCGCTTCTGCCATTGGCAGCATGGTCTCGACGAATTCCTTTCGGCTGCCGAAACGGGCCTTGGCAGCCGTCGTCGTGACTTCTTCGCTGCGGCTGGCTACGCCTTCGGTAGCCGTTGTATCAGTCAAGAAAATACGCTGAGGCGCGGATGCCTGGTAACCGGCTGATTCGGGCGTAGCCAACGGATCGCGATCCGCCATCTTGCTCCACTGCGTACGAATCTGTTCGGCAATGGTGCGGTTTTCCAGAACCGACGTTTCGCCGGATTCGGGGACAATGCGCGCGGCGATCCGCTCGCTGATGTTGCCCGGCAATGCCAGACGACGCTGGTTCATACGGAATGAATCGTCACGGCCTTCGCTGGCCGCAGCCGATACCCCGCGTGATGACAATTTGGTCCGCGGTGCTTCGACCTTCGCACTCGGCGCAGGCGCGGCAGGCGCCTCGACTGCAGGCGCTTGAGCCACTTGGGCAAACGGATTCTTGCGGCCAGTATTGTCGACCGACTTGCTCATCTGACGCTCGAGAACATTCGCCAACCCGATGCCGCCGTTCTCGCGCGAGAGGGACACAGACATCTGCTGGTCGTACATATCCTGGTATTGCTTGACGGCACCACTCGAAAACGGGCTGTCCTCGTCCGCGAGCGCCTGGTTGGCCTCGCGCATGGACTTCATCATCTGGTTCAGGAACAGCGATTCGAATTCCTGGGCAACCTTCTTCACGTTTTCCGGGCTGTCCTTGTCCTTCCCTTTCATTTGGGAAAGACGGTTCAGATCAGTGAAGACACCAGAATCGGATTTAGCGCTGTAAGAACCGCCCAGACGTGAGTCCATGCCGGCCTCTCCTTGTTTGTTCGACGCTGCCCGGAGCTACGAGACGGTAATTGACCCGGGCAGATTCTTCAGATGACGATCAGGTCGGCTTGCAGCGCGCCGGCCTGCTTGAGTGCTTCCAGAATGGCCATCAGATCGCTCGGGGCGGCGCCCACTTGATTGACGGCTCGAACAATCTCATCAAGAGTCGTGCCAGGTCCGAACTTGAACATCGGCTTCATTTCCTGATCAGCCTTGACCTTTGAATTGGGCACAACCGCGGTCTGGCCGCCTGAGAGCGGGTTCGGCTGGCTCACGATCGGGTCTTCGCTAATGCTCACAGTAAGGCTGCCGTGGGTCACGGCTGCTGGCGAAACCTTGACGTTCTGGCCGATCACGATCGTGCCGGTGCGCGAGTTGATGATGACCTTGGCAATCGCCTGGCCCACGTCTACATCAAGGTTTTCGAGGATTGAGATGTAGTCCACGCGCTGGCTTGGATCGAGCGGCGCCGTAACGCGAACGGAACCGCCGTCGACTGCGGACGCCACCCCAGGGCCGAGCAATTCGTTGATCTTGTCCACGATGTGCTTGGCGGTTGTGAAATCTGAACGGTTCAGATTGAGCGTCAGCGTATTGCCCTGATCGAACCCACTTGGAACCGGACGCTCAACGGTTGCACCACCCGGAATGCGGCCTGCCGACGGAACATTGACGGTGATCTTCGAACCGTCGCGGCCTTCGGCGTCAAAACCACCGACGACCAGGTTGCCCTGAGCGACCGCATAGATATTGCCGTCGATACCTTTCAACGGGGTCATCAACAAGCTGCCACCGCGCAAGCTCTTCGCGTTACCAATTGAGGAGATGGTCACATCGATGGTCTGGCCGGGCTTGGCGAACGCAGGCAAGTCGGCATGGATCGCCACCGCCGCAACGTTCTTGAGCTGGATGTTGGTGCCTTGCGGTACGCGGATACCAAACTGCGCCATCATGTTGTTGAAGGTCTGGACCGTGAAAGGTGTCTGGGTCGTCTGGTCGCCGCTACCGCTCAGGCCGACCACGAGGCCGTAACCGATCAACTGGTTGGACCGGACACCCTGGATGCTGGCGATGTCCTTGAGCCGCTCGGCATGAAGCGAAGGGCTGAGGATCACGGTCACCAACAGCAGGATGAGCATCAGCCAGTCCGTAGACAGGCGACGGCCCCGGTAGTCGCGGCGGCTGGTCGCGAATTGCTGACGGCAGGAAACGGTAGTCGCACGCATGGCAAGTGCCTCAGAACGGGAACAGCGGACTGGTGAAGAATTGGCTCAGCCAACCTGGCTGGCTGGTATCGGCAAATGCGCCGGTACCGGAATAGGTGATGCGCGCGTCGGCCACTCGCGTGGAGTTCACAGTGTTGTCGGTGGAGATGTCGTCTGCGCGTACAAGCCCGGTGATCCGCATCAACTCGTTACCCGTGTTGAGGGTCAACCACTTCTCGCCACGGATCGCCAGGACGCCGTTGGGAAGGACGTCCGCAACCGTGACCGTCAGCGAACCAGTCAAACTGTTGCCTTGAGCGGCCTTGGACGCGCCGTTATTGCTACGCGAACCGCCGAATTCGGCACTGAGATCCATAGCGTTGTCGGTGAGCGGATTCGCTGCGCTGACTGCACCGCCGAACAATGAGGTCAAACCCAGCTTCGCGTTGCTCGACTTCGACAGATCGGAGCTCGCGTTCTTGCTCGCCTGGGTGCGCTCTTGCAAGGTGATCGTAATGATGTCACCCACGCGATACGCCTTACGGTCGGTGTACAGATTCTGATCGAACCCCGACTGGAAGATCGCACCGTTCGCCTGCGCTGCCGGCAACGGGGTGCGCGGCAGGATGGGTGCGTAATAGGGGTCGTCCGGCTTTGGAGCCGGGGCCATGCATCCTGCGAGTACAACCGCTCCGAGCGTAGGGACAAGAGCGAAAAGGCGATTCATGGAGCGCTACCTCGCAGCGTTACACGTTCTGGTTCAGGAAGCCGAGCATTTGGTCGGCGGTGGAAATCACCTTGGAGTTCATCTCGTACGCACGCTGGGTGGTGATCATGTTCACCAGTTCTTCCACCGTGCTAACGTTCGAGTTTTCCAGTGTGTTCTGCAAAACAGTGCCCAGCCCATTGAGGCCCGGCGTACCGGTGTTCGGCGCACCGCTTGCGCCGGTCTCGACAAACAGGTTCTGGCCGACAGCCTGCAGGCCTCGCGGGTTGATGAAGTTCGCGGTCTGGATGTTGCCGATGATCTGCGGCTGACTATTGCCCGCAGTCACGACAGAAACCGTACCGTCCTCACCGACGGTGAACGTACGCGTCTCGGCAGGCACGACGATGGCAGGTTCCAGGGGGAAGCCATTGGCCGTAACCACTTGGCCGTCGGAGTTCAAATGGAACGTACCGTCACGGGTGTACGAGAGACTGCCGTCCGGCATCACGATCTGGAAGAAACCGTCGCCGTTGATAGCCATGTCCAGAGGTTGCTCGGTTGTCTGCAAGCTGCCTTCAGTGAATTGCTTCTGCGTACCGGCGATGCGCACACCCGTACCCAGTTGCAGGCCAGAAGGAAGCTGGCTGTCCTGAGTGCTCTGAGCGCCGGGTTGGCGGTGCACTTGGTACAGCAGGTCCTGGAACTCGGCACGATCACGCTTGAAGCCCGTGGTCGAGACGTTAGCCAGGTTGTTGGAAATGGTGGTCAGGTTGGTGTCTTGAGCCGAGAGACCGGTCTTCGCAACCCAGAGTGCCTGCATCATGGTGGAATTCTCCTCAGGCGCCGGATTCACGGCGCCTTACATAGTCGATCAGCTGAATTGCAAAACCTTGGCCATCGCGGCCGAGTCGTCTTCTGCCGTTTTCATCATCTTCACCTGCAGCTCGAACTGCCGGGACAAGGCGATGATGGACGTCATCTCCTGAGCCGCATTGACATTGCTCGATTCGGTGAAGCCCGACACCATACGAACGTTGGCGTCCTCGGCAGGAAGCGGCGCGCCTTCCTTCATGTGGATAAGGCCATCGGTGCCCTTCTCCATCTGTTTCTCATCCGGATTCACAAGACGGATACGGTCGACCTGAGCCAACACGGCAGCGCTTTGCCCTTCGGCACGAATGCTGATGGTGCCGTCCTGACCGATTTCGATCTTGCTGGCAGGCGGGACCGCAATCGGGCCGCCATTTCCGAGCACCGGGAAGCCACTTGCAGTACGCAGCATGCCGAGCGCATCGACCTGCAGACTGCCAGTGCGTACGTACGCCTCGCCGCCCTTGGGGTCCTGAACCGCCATCCAGCCCTTGCCCTCAATGGCCACATCGAGATCGCGGCCGGTTTGCTGCAGTGACCCGGGAGTGAAGTCCGTTGCAGGACGCTCGCTCATGGAATAAACGCGTGACGGGTTCGTCTCGCCGAATACCTGCATCGAGCGAGCCTGCTCGAAGTCCCGGCGGAAACCGGTGGTGGAGACGTTCGCCAGGTTGTTGGCGTGAGCCGTCAGCGCCTTCTGGTTTTGACTTGCGCCGGACATGGCGACGAAAAGCATCTTGTCCATGGATAACCTCGAAGTGACGGACTTTTGCCGTCGTGGCATCGTTTCAAAGGTTATTTAGCAAGCGGCGTGCCAGCGATTTTTCAATAGCTAAGCGATTGAAAAACAAAAGGAAAGCCTCCGAGGAGGCTTTAAGGAGGGAATGAAGCGGCAGAAAACTGCCGCTTCGAGGAAAGGACGATCGTATGCCAGGTGAACGATGCGAGACTGGCATGCATTGCATAGGGCGGGATCGACCCGCGCTCGATCAGATGATGAACACGCGGGTGACAGCTGCCCTAACAGTTAACGCAGATTGATGATGGTCTGGGTAACGGCGTTTTCGGTTTCGATCGTTTTGGCATTCGCCTGATAGTTACGCTGCGCAACGATCAGGTCAACGAGCTCGGTCGATATGTCCACGTTCGAAGACTCCAGCGCGCCTGCCTGCAACGCACCCAGGGTTCCGGAGCGTGGCGTACCGATGACGGGCTGCCCGGATTCGGACGATTCAACCCACGATGTTTTGCCAATGGGCGTCAGGCCCTGCACGTTAGTGAAGTTCGCCAGAATGACTTGTCCTTGGACCTTGGACTGGCCATTGGTGTAGCGGGCAAAGATCTGCCCGGTGTCACTGATTTCCAGACCGGACATCATGCCCGTGGTGTAGCCGTCCTGATTGACCGCATTCACCGCAAAGGCGCTGTTGTATTGAGTGGAACCACGCAGGTCGAGCCCGATCGACGGCGTCGCCGCGGCGCCGTTGGCCACGTAAGTCGGCGGTGTCTTACCGTCAGATTGCAGAGGCGTCCAACCCGAAAGCGCGAAGGTGCCATCACCGTTGGCCTTTAATCCAACAGGACCAGAGTCTTTTACATTCGGAACCAGAATTCCTTTGTCAGTAAACGCAAGACCAACGCTGAGCGGTTGAGCACCAAGATCGCGGACTACTGCCCCGTCACCGTCCCGCTCCACGTTAGTGCTTGCTCCATTTACCGGATTGCGACCATCGACCAGAACATGCATCGTCCACTGGTTCGCGTCTGTCTTCACGAAATACTCGCTCATGACATGCGAATTACCTTCGGCATCGTAAATGTTGACCGATGTCGACGAGTTGTACGTCGTTGGATCCGTCGGATTGAACGGCGTGTTCAACGGCGTGGAGTTGGTCGAATTCAGGTTCAGTGTCTGAGCGATCTTGGTCGTCGCTTTCGGCGCCTGATTGCCGCTTTCCAGTCGAAGGTCGCCGCGCACACCCTCCTGCAATTGGCCTTCGGCATTCACCGGGTAACCCTGCAGCTTGTAGCCGTTATTATCGACGATGAAGCCTTCCTTGTCGGTACCGAAATAACCGGCACGGGTGTACTGAATCGCGCCGTTGTTGCTGGTCACGAAGAAGCCGTTGCCGTTGACGCCCATGTCCAACGCATTCTGCGTGTAGTCGATGGTGCCCTGGTTGAACAGCTGGCCGACGTTGCCCAGCAGCACGCCGCTGCCGGTCTGGTTACGGCCCGAGCCAAGCATCGATGCCGCGTACAGATCCTGGAACTCGGCGCGTGACTGCTTGAAGCCGACGGTGCTGGCGTTGGCAATGTTGTTGCCGGTGATGTTGAGGTCTTGAGACGCAGCCCGAATGCCGCTGAGACCGATATTGAAAGCCATGATGAACTCCTATGCCGGTGACAGCCGGCGTTACTGACCGACTACCTGAACTTTCGAAAGCGCAATGCTGCCCATCCCCGTGAGGTTCAGAAGCATCTCGCCACCGTTTTGACCCAAGGTCACACTTTCCACATTGGCCGGGAGACTTGTGGCAAATGCCTTGCTCTCCCCGCCCACATTCGCCTGCGCTTCGAAGGTGTACGCCCCCGAAGGCATTTTCTCGCCGTTGGAATTCGTGCCATCCCAATTGAAGGAAATCAGCCCGGACGACTGCTGCCCAAGGTTGATGCGGTTCACTTGTTGGCCCGAGCCGTTGTAGACATTCACCCAGACGTTATCGCTGGACTGCGTCAGGTTGATCCCGCCCTTGAATGGCTCGGTCTCAGCTTTCGCGGTATCGACAACCGCCTTGTTGGTATCGAGGATCACAGTGCGGCCAACCAGCGATGACGCCTGGAGCGCCTGAGCAGATTGCGCTCCGGAAACGATCGAATTCACCGTGGTATTGAGGTTGCTGATCCCTTCGACCGTACTGAACTGCGCAAGCTGAGCGATGAACTCGCCATTACCTTGAGGCTCGAGTGGGTTCTGGTTGTTCATCTGCGCAACCAGCAGCTTCAGGAACTGGTCCTTGCCCAGGTCCTTCGTTTTCGTCGTTTCGGACTCGGGCTTCTTGATCGCATATTGATCAAGGACCGAGCTGGCGGCGTTTGTAGCGTCAATGGTCATGGCGGCGGCTTATCCTTACTGACCAAGTGTCAGCACTTTCTGCATCATCTGCTTGGCCGTATTCATGATCTCGGCATTGGTCTGGAAAGACCGGCTCGCAGAGATCATGTCGGCCATTTCTTCCACCACGTTGACGTTCGGGTAGTAGACATACCCTTCTTCGTTCGCCATGGGATGGTTGGGTTCGTAGCGAGCCTGAAGCTCACTCTGGTCCTCGACGATGCCAGTCACCTGAACGCCGACGCCGGCTTGCCCCTGATCGCTGAACAGGCTCTGGCTTGTATCGCCCTGCGCGTTCTGCATCATCGTCTGGAACACGGCGTGACGTGCCCGGTAGGTCTGATCCACGCTGGAGGACACCGACTCGGCGTTCGCGATGTTACTGGCGACCGTGTTGAGGCGAGTGTTCTGAGCGCTCATCCCGGTACCGGCAATGTTGAACAGGCTGCTGAGAGACATCGTCATTCTCCTCGGATGGCCGTAATCAGGCCTTTGAACTTGCTATTGAGTAGCGTGAAGCTCGTCTGGAACTGCAGGGCGTTCTCCGCATAGTTCGCTTGCTCGACCTGCGCATCGACCGTGTTCTGGTCAAGGGCAGGGTTCGTGGGGATACGAAACCGCAGGGCTGGGTCCGCAATGCTCATCTCGGCCCCGTCCATGGCGATGTGCTTGGCATTGGTGGTGGACGCTGCGAAATGGCCGGAACGACCGGACGCCTTGTCAGCCTCCTGAGCAAGCACGGCCTTGAAGTCGAGATCGCGCGCTTTATAGTTCGGCGTGTCGGCATTGGTAAGGTTGTTACCCAACACTTCGGCGCGTTGGGCGCGGAAGTGGAGTGCCTTCTCATGGATGCCAAGTGCGCTATCGAAGCTGATAGTCATAGCGTCAGACCTTTGACTGAACGGGTGGACACCAGAGATAGAGCAACGAGCGTGCCAACCACCAAAGTCGTTCACAGTCAACGACTTAGTGCCAAGGGCTCTACATGACGGCAACGGTTTACCGCCGATTGGCTGGCGAGCGGCAAACCCGTTCCGCCATATACCCTGAATAACCGTCGGCTATTTAGGGCTCAAGAAACAAAAAGGCCCGCCTCTTTCGAGGCGGGCCTTCATGCAAAGCCATCTCAGGCTTAGACGTTCGCCTCCTGATACTCCTTCTCAGCCGCGTCGAAGCGTGCGCGAGTCGCATCAGACGCCGGCGCTCCTACCTTGCTGAATACCACGATGGCAACGCTTGCGAGGATGAAGCCGGGGATGATTTCGTACAGACCCAGCCCGATGAAGTTTTTCCAGACGATCACGGTAACCGCACCGACAATCATGCCAGCCAGAGCGCCGTTGCGAGTCATATGCTTCCACAGGAGGGAAAACAGCACGACCGGACCAAAAGCCGCCCCGAAGCCTGCCCATGCGTAGGAGACCAGACCAAGCACTTTGCTTTCAGGATTCGAAGCAATAGCGATGGCAATCAGCGCGATCAGCAGAACCATCCCACGGCCGACCCATACCAGTTCGGTCTGGGACGCACCCTTACGCAGGAACGCCTTGTAGAAGTCTTCCGTCAGTGCACTCGAGCAAACCAGAAGCTGGCAACTCAATGTGCTCATCACGGCCGCGAGGACGCCAGAAAGAATGATGCCAGCGATCCATGGATTGAACAGCAGCTGCGTCAGCTCAAGGAAAACGCGTTCACCATTGTCGCGAACCGGACCTGCAACTGCTGGATTATCAGCGAAGTAGGCAATGCCGAAGAACCCTGCGGCGACCGCGCCACCCAGACACAGAATCATCCATGTCATGCCAATGCGGCGTGCAGCTGGGATCGTCCGTACGGAATCGGCCGCCATGAACCGCACAAGAATGTGCGGTTGACCGAAGTAACCCAGGCCCCAGGCCAACAGCGAGATGATCGCAATGAAGGACAGGCCGTTGAACATATCGAATGCCGCCGGCACGTTCGTCTGGATCGTGGTCAATGCCGCGTCATAGTCACCGATCGAAAGGATGACAAAGACCGGTGTGATCAGCAGTGCAAAGATCATCATGGTTGCCTGGACCGTGTCGGTCCAGCTGACAGCCAGGAAGCCACCGATAAACACGTAGACGATGGTAGCCAGTGCGCCGACCCACAAGGCCGTGCCATAGCTCATCTGGAACGTGCTTTCAAAAAGTCGTGCACCCGCTACTACGCCCGACGCGCAATAGATGGTGAAGAACACGAGGATCACCAGCGCAGAAAAGATGCGAAGCATGCGGCTGGTATCTTCGAAACGGTGGGTGAAATAGTCAGGAAGCGTCAGCGCGTTATGGTTGTGTTCCGTATGCACGCGCAGGCGACCTGCTACGAACAGCCAGTTCAACCAGGCACCGGCGATCAAGCCAATCGCGATCCAGCTTTCAGATAGCCCGGCTGCGAAAATGGCTCCCGGCAAACCCATCAAAAGCCAGCCGCTCATGTCGGAAGCGCCTGCCGACAATGCCGTTACGTAGCTACCCAGGCTACGCCCGCCAAGGATGTAATCGTCAAAATTCTTGGTGGCGCGGTACGCGGCGAAGCCAATCAATAGCATCGCTGAGATATAGATCACGAACGTGACCAGTGTTGGATTGCTCCAGTTCATGGATGACCCTTCCCTTCTTGTTATGAGCGCGGCAACGTATTGCCGGCCTGGTTAATACGGACGCAAAGCCCGGATGTGGCTATTGCAAGGGCCGGGCGCCCTGGCACCACGTTTAATGAAGCGCCGGATTGTAGTGGCAGTTCGCCGCCGCTTTCTTAAAAATCCTATGGATCTTTACATAAAGTTACGTCCGGAACCTTCGCAGGGCAACCATGGTACGCCGTGCGTGGCGCTAAGGTTGCACCTTTTCTATGCAGCTATCAATATCCGGTATCACCTGATCGTCGGAACCTATCAAGCCGGGTTGCGAGAGGTGCAATCGCGCTATTGACGGATTCTGAGGCCAGTTCTGTCACGCGATCTGGCCCGGCCTATGAACGATGGCGGCGTCATGAAGCCACTACGCGGTCGCCGCTGTCCATGCCGCACCCGGTCTGACGAAAACCCCGCCGATCAATATCAAGATGAGCATCTGATTGCTGTCGCACCCCCGCGTACGAGTACGCCGCGTCGCCTGGGACCCGACATGCCCGTATGCGACACACCTCGCTGCGGTACTCGTCCACGTCGAAATCAACAACCCTGGATAAAGAGAGCACCTGCTGATGATACGTATGGCCACATTCGTATTGATGCGCGTCAACGCGCAGGCGAGCGGTAGAAATGAGGGGGAATGGGGACCAATTTCGCGCACTCTACTGCACCCCGCGCCTTGTTACAGCGTGATACGACGTCCAGTTCCATTCCCGAACCGACTGATTCAACGGCCCAAGATGCCAATCCCCGCCGCATGGGTGCAGCTATCGGCCCTCTCTGCATTGCGAGACTTGCTTTGGTGTTGAAGCCGCCAATGCTCTGCTGAGGCTCGGCTGACATTCTGTCTTCAGCACTTTAAACGCGGCGAAAACGCAAACTGCTCCTAGGCTGAAAGGGCCGCCATTGAAATCATCGCGCGGACGACGCATCTAAGTAGCAACCATGTCGAAAGGTGCCTCCATGAGCGATCAGGACATCAACCCCGAATTCGTTGAAGATGTCATCACCCAGCCCAGCACCGGGCTGGCGTTGCCAGGACAATCCTGGCCGGACAAGCTGTATGTCATCCCGATCCAAAACCGGCCCTTCTTTCCAGCACAGGTGTTGCCTGTGATCGTGAACGAAGAACCCTGGGCAGAGACGCTGGAGCTGGTGGCCAAGACCGACCACCACTCACTTGCCCTGTTTTTCATGGAGAACCCACCGGAAGACCCACGCCATCTCGACATCGATGCGATGCCAGAGCATGGAACGTTGGTGCGCGTGCATCACGCCACCCGTGAAAATGGCAAGCTTCAGTTCGTGGCACAGGGACTCTCGCGTGTGCGTATCAGGGGTTGGCTAAAGCGGCACAGGCCACCCTATCTGGTAGAAGTGGACTATCCCAAGCACAACACCGACGCCAGCGATGAGGTGAAGGCCTACGGCATGGCCCTGATCAACGCGATCAAGGAACTGCTTCCGCTGAATCCTCTGTACAGCGAGGAGCTCAAGAACTACCTGAACCGGTTCAGTCCAAACGACCCATCTCCCCTGTCTGACTTCGCGGCTGCTCTGACCAATACGCCTGGCGCACAATTGCAGGAAATCCTCGATACCGTTCCGATCCTGCAGCGCATGCAGAAGGTGCTTCCGCTGCTGCGTAAGGAAGTTGAAGTCGCGCGCCTGCAAAAAGAGTTGTCTGCAGAGGTCAATCGGAAGATAGGCGAGCGCCAGCGTGAGTTCTTCCTGAAGGAGCAGCTCAAGATCATCCAGCAGGAGCTTGGTATCACCAAGGATGACCGCAGCGCTGATGCCGATGAGTTCCGCAGCCGCCTCGAAGGCAAACAATTGCCGCAACAGGTCGAGAAGCGCATCGAAGAAGAGCTGAACAAGCTCTCCATTCTTGAAACCGGATCACCCGAATACGCGGTGACACGAAACTACCTCGACTGGGCTACCGCCATGCCGTGGGGTGTCTACGGCGAGGACAAGCTCGATCTCAAGCATGCCCGCAAAGTACTCGACTCCCACCATGCCGGACTCGATGACATCAAGGACCGCATCATCGAATTTCTGGCGGTCGGTGCCTACAAGGGTTCTATCGATGGTTCGATCGTGTTGCTGGTCGGGCCGCCCGGTGTAGGCAAGACAAGCATCGGCAAGTCGGTCGCTGAGTCGTTGGGCCGCCCATTCTTCCGGTTCAGTGTCGGTGGAATGCGTGACGAAGCCGAGATCAAGGGCCACCTCCGAACCTATATTGGCGCGCAACCAGACAAACTCGTGCAGGCGCTGCGTGAAGTCGAAGTCATGAACCCGGTCATCATGCTCGACGAGATCGACAAGTTGGGCCAGAGCTATCAGGGTGATCCCGCTTCAGCATTGCTCGAAACGCTGGACCCTGAGCAGAACGTCAACTTCCTCGACCACTACCTCGACATGCGCCTGGATTTGTCCAAGGTGCTCTTTGTCTGCACAGCGAACACGCTCTATTCGATTCCTGGGCCATTGCTGGACCGGATGGAGATCATCCGGCTCTCCGGGTACATCACCGAAGAAAAAATGGCGATTGCCAAGCGGCACCTGTGGCCTCGCCAGTTGGAGAAAGCAGGAGTGCCGAAACGCGTGCTATCAATTTCAGATAGCGCCCTGAAAGCGTTGATTGAAGGCTATGCGCGGGAAGCGGGCGTGCGACAGCTGGACAAGCAGCTTGGCAAACTGGTCCGCAAATCGGTCGTCCGCTTGCTGGACAACCCTGAAGACACCAAGCCGATGAAGATCGGTACGCGGGATCTCGAGGATCATCTCGGCATGCCGTTCTGGCGCCCCGAACAGATTCTTTCCGGCATTGGGATCATTACGGGACTTGCCTGGACCAGCATGGGCGGTGCGATCCTTCCAATCGAGGCGACCCGTATCCACACCCTGAACCGCGGGTTCAAATTGACCGGCAAGCTCGGCGATGTAATGAGAGAATCGGCCGAGATCGCCTACGGGTACATCGCCTCTCACCTGAAACAATTCAAGGGCGACCCGAAATTCTTTGATCAGGCGTTTGTACACCTCCATGTACCGGAAGGCGCCACGCCGAAGGATGGTCCGAGCGCGGGCATCACCATGGCGAGTGCCCTGCTCTCCCTGGCCCGTAATCAGGTGCCGAAGAAGAACATCGCCATGACAGGTGAGCTGACGCTGACCGGCCAGGTGCTGGCTATTGGAGGTGTGCGGGAGAAAGTCATCGCGGCGCGCCGCCAGAAGATCTTTGAACTGATCATGCCGGACGCCAACCGCGGCGATTTCGAAGAGCTACCTGACTACCTGAAGGAAGGGTTGACGGTTCACTTCGCGAAACGTTTCTCGGATGTGGCCAAGGTGGTGTTCGGCTAAACATCCCTTACGCTCGCATGTACGCCCTAATGCGTTGATCCTCTCTATTCGCGGTTTCGGCGGAAGCCCCCCGGGATTCCGCCCTACCGTCCGAAGCTGCGCATGGATCACACGGTAGGGTGGTTTAGCCGCGGGCGTGATTATCACGAAGGCTCGAAACGGGAGCGCCTCGTATCGAGTTAAAAGGAATCGTCGATCGGTGCGTTATTAAGCGTCGTGACCGCTCCCCGACGCGAAGGGAAGGACTCTCTTGCGGTCACTCATCCGTAAATATGCAGAATTCATCCACATCCATACGTTGGCTGACCAACGCATTCACTGCCGCCTCTGGATCGGGATATCCAATGGCCATGCCGCAATGAAGCCGGTAGCTTGCCGGCACCTCAAGAAACTCCGACACCGTAAGGTGATAACGCGTCCAGCATGCCTGCGCACAACTGCCGAGGCCATTCTCAGCCAATAGCAACATAAGGCTCTGCTCGAACATCCCCAGATCGGCCCATTGCCCCGGCCCCATCTGGCGCTCGACGAAGAAGAACGCCGCGCAGGGCGCATCGAAGAATTGGAAATTGCGAGCAAACCAGGCTCGCCGCGCCGCCCTGTCATCCCGGCCAATAGCCAGAAGACGGTACATGTCTTCCCCGACCGTATATCGATGGCTTCGGTAGGGTTCTTCCAATGGATCGGGGTATACGGCGTAGTCCGGTGCGTCAGCGTCGCGGTCGGTCTCGATCCGCGCGGCGATGACGCCCTTGAACCGCGCAAGTGCCTGGCCCGACAGGATCTGTACACGCCACGGCTGAAGATTGCCGCTAGAGGGCGAACGGGCGGCACGCTGTAGTAGTTCACGAATCATGCGTTGATCGACGGGCGTTTTGAGAAACGCCCGTGTGCTGTTGCGGCGCCTGAGCACCTCACTGATATCCATTCGCTGCCTCACTTGGAAACGCTGATACCCACGTTCTTACCTGCGCGCCATCCAAAATGAAAAGAGCGGACACCGGGTCCGCTCTTTCTTCACCGTCTGCACGATCACTGCGCCTGATTGGATGCCTCGGCAGCCTTGATGAGATCCGCGCCGATCTCG
>ERZ1023508.123-NODE-123-length-35172-cov-357.633539_pt1 | contig 35172 bp, 37 predicted proteins | sample MGYA00380548_ERZ1023508 | MGnify/ENA primary metagenome ERZ1023508 (study PRJEB33173, sample SAMEA4830311) | metagenome | study: EMG produced TPA metagenomics assembly of the PRJEB25223 data set...
TTTTTTCTTGCAAAAATTAGACACTTTTCAGTTCTAAACCTTCGTCTCCCCAAGCGTCCATACCGCCTTCAACGTTCACTGCATTAACGCCGTTTTGTTCAAGATATTGAACGACTTGCGCACTTCTGCCACCAACTTTACATATAATATAATAAGTATCATTTTCATTAAATTGGTTAAGGTTTTCTGGTATTTTATTCATTGGAATTGTTTTTGCACCGGGAATAATTCCCATCGCCGTTTCTTCATCAGTTCTAACGTCAACGATATTAACAGGATTAGCATCTAAAATTTCACTTTTTAATTCATCAATTGTAATAGATTCCATTATTAATTCCTCCAATTAATTATTTAGCTACGATATTAACAAGCTTTTTAGGAACTGCGATAACCTTCTTAATATCTTTACCAGCAATTTCAGATTTAACATTTTCATTGCCTAGAGCGACTTCTTCCATCGCCTCTTTGGAGATATCTTTAGGCATATTAACCTTAGCACGCACTTTTCCATTAACCTGAATTACAATCTCGATTTCATCATCAACTAATAATGATTCATCATAAGACGGCCAAGGTTGATAAGTGATTGTTTCTTCATGTCCTAAACGAGCCCATAATTCTTCTGAAATATGTGGTGCAATTGGTGCCAACATTTTAATAAAGCCTTCAATATAAGGTTTATAAATCTCTTCAGCTTTATAACAATCGTTGATAAATACCATCAATTGACTAATCGCAGTGTTAAAGTTTAAAGAATTATAATCTTCTGTAACTTTTTTCACAGTTTGATGATAACTCTTATCTAATGCTTTACTATTAGTATTTACCACTTTGCTAGAAATTAAATCATTTTCAGTAACTAGTAAACGCCAAATTCTATCTAAGAAACGTCTTGAACCGTCTAAGCCATTTTCACTCCATGCAATCGCCGCATCAAGTGGACCCATGAACATTTCATATAAACGTAATGTATCTGCGCCATGTGATTGAACAATATCATCTGGATTAATTACGTTACCTTTAGACTTGCTCATTTTTTCATTTCCTTCACCTAAAATCATACCTTGGTTATATAATTTTTGGAATGGCTCTTTCGTCGGTACAACGCCTAAATCAAATAATACTTTATGCCAAAATCTAGCATATAATAAATGAAGCACTGCGTGCTCTACTCCACCAATATATAAATCTACTGGTAGCCAATGTTTTAATTTTTCAGGATCGGCAAGCATTTTATCATTATTTGGATCGATATATCTTAGGTAATACCAACAACTACCAGCCCATTGTGGCATTGTATTTGTTTCACGACGACCTTTCATACCTGTAGCTTCATCGACAACATTTACAAATTCATCAATGTTAGCAAGTGGTGATTCTCCAGTTCCTGAAGGCTTAATTTCATCTGTTTCAGGTAGTAACAATGGTAATTCATCTTCTGGAACAGTTGTCATTGAACCATCTTCCCAATGGATAACTGGTATCGGCTCACCCCAGTACCTTTGACGACTAAATAACCAGTCTCTAAGTTTGTAATTTACCTTTCTACTACCAGCATTTTTATTTTCTAATAATTCAACTGCTTTTTCAATTGCAGCTTCATTATATAAGCCATTTAACTCCCCAGAGTTGATATGAGGACCATCGCCTGTAAATGCTTCTTGAGTCATGTCCCCACCTTCAATGACTTCAATTATAGGTAAATCAAAAGCTTTCGCAAACTCATAATCTCGTTGGTCGCCACTTGGAACTGCCATCACGGCACCCGTGCCATAAGTAGACAACACGTAGTCAGCTATCCAAACAGGAACTTCTTCTCCAGACAATGGATTGATTGCGTATGCACCTGTAAATACACCTGATTTTTCTTTGGATAAACCAGTACGTTCTAAGTCAGATTTTTTAGCTGCTTCTTTTTGATAAGCCTCTATAGCTTCACGTTTATCTTCAGTTGTAATTTTATTTACAAGCTCATGTTCTGGGCTTAAAACTAAGAACGATGCACCATAAATTGTATCTGCACGTGTTGTAAAGACTTCTATTTCTTCATTCAAGTCAGCAACTTCAAATGTAACCGACGCACCTTCAGAACGACCAATCCAATTACGTTGCATATCTTTAAGTGATTCTGGCCAGTCTAAGTCATCTAAATCTTCTAATAATCTATCTGCATATTCAGTGATTTTTAATACCCATTGCTTCATAGGTCTTCTATAAACTGGATGGCCACCTCGTTCAGACACGCCATCTACTACTTCTTCATTTGAAAGAACTGTACCTAAAGCGGGGCACCAATTTACTGCCACTTCATCTACATATGCTAATCCTTTATTATAAAGTTGAATAAAAATCCATTGTGTCCATTTGTAATATTCTGGATCTGTTGTATTTACTTCTCTATCCCAATCATAACTAAAACCTAATTCTTTGATTTGACGTTTAAAAGTTTGAATATTTTCTTTAGTAAATTCTCGAGGATCATTACCGGTATCTAAGGCATATTGTTCTGCAGGTAAACCAAATGCATCCCACCCCATCGGGTGTAAGACGTTATAACCTTGCATACGTTTATAACGAGAGATAATGTCTGTTGCTGTATAACCTTCAGGGTGTCCTACATGTAGTCCTGCCCCAGAAGGATAAGGGAACATATCTAAAGCGTAAAATTTCTTTTGGCCTAAATTATCGCTTGTTTTAAATGTTTTATATTCTTCCCAGTAATCCTGCCATTTTTTCTCGATTTCATTATGATTGTAATTCACTACTTCTCCTCCTAATTAATAAAAAGACACCTCAAACTATTATTGAATTACATAGGGACGATTTTCACCGCGGTACCACCCAACTTCACATGAACTGTGCACTCATTTTAATAAAATAGTAAGAGATGTCATCATTTATCTATAAGTCCTGGTAAGTTCACTTGTAGTTTAACGCTAGGTTCCACCAACCCTAGCTCTCTGTAGATAAACCTTGAAGCTACTACTCCATATACATTACTAATCATATTTGAAAAAGACTTTTATTTCAAGAGTAAAACTAAAGAACTACTTCTTTATATAAATACCTAGTTTAAAGAAGCACTTATTTAAAGATCCGCTTCTTATACTTGTTTAATTAGTGGCCCATACACATGAACCTTAGCTCAGGTGTTCCACTTTGTAATATTAAATAAACGCACAAAGTCCGAGCCATTTATTTCTGGCTCGGACCCTAATTACAATTAATTTTATTTAAAATATCACAATAACAATTAGTAACTTTTATATTATACTTACATTTATATTTCTTTTGATAATTTTTTATCATATATCATTAAAAATATTAGTGCTATCACAAGTAAGAAAATCATACTTAAAAACATAGCCTGCATATTAAACGTATCAACCACTACACCGCCGATTAATGGTCCAAATGCTTTACCTACCGTAGCAGCAGAATTAACATAACCTTGGAACGATCCCTCTTTACCACTTGGCGCAAGTTGGTTAGCAATAGTCGGCACCGCTGGCCATACAAACATTTCACCCAACGTAAGTATAATCATACCTACCATGAATACAGAAAATTGTTCCGCAAAGCTTGTAACAAAGAATGACAGTATAAATATTATTATCCCTACAAGCATTTGATATTTCAAATTACCTTTTAACAACCTAACAACAGGTGAAATCAATGGTTGAGCCACCAAAATCATAATACCATTTACTGTCCACAGTAGACTGTATTGACTCATAGAAACATTTATTTCTTGTGTAAATGATGCAATAGTACTTTCCCATTGAATATATGCTACCCAACATATGCTAAACATGACACACAGCAACGATAACGCTATAAATTGTGGTCGATATGCTTTCGATAACAAACTCATCGCATCATTCGATTTTACTTTCACATCTAATTTAATGTTAAATTGAGTAACTGCAACAATTGCAAAAGCTACATACATCAATAAATTAGCAATAAATATATAATTAAAACTTAACTCTGCGACAAAACCACCTGAAGCAGCACCAATGGCGACACCAAGGTTTTGCGCCAAATAAATCGCATTAAACGTTTGTCGACCACCGTTAGGCCATACCGCACCTGCTAATGCATAAATTGCTGGTATTATCATGCCGCCACCAAATCCCAAAGCTACTAACCACACTGCATACCATGGCCAACCATGATAAAAATTTAGTAACGTTGTACTCATCAAACAGATGACAGTGCCTATCATAATCGTCCTATAACCACCTAATTTATCAAATAAATTACCACCTAATAAATTACCTATGACCATACCAAAAGAGTTAATCATTAACACTAATCCAGCCATCGTCAAACTTTTATCTAATTGTTCATTCATATAAATTGTATTTAACGGCCATAAAAAACTTGAGCCTGTGATATTTAATGCCATACCAATAACTAACCACCATACTGATTTAGGCATATTCATAACAGTAAGCTCCCTTCTAAAATTAAATTTCTCATTTTACTCTAAACACTATATCACTAAAATATGTTAAAATCTTTAACTAGAATGAATTTAGAAAGGAAAATGTTATATGGGACAATTTTTCCCTTACGCATTCGAGAATAAGAGATATCACACATGGAATTATCACTTGAAAAATAAATTTGGACAAAAGATATTCAAAGTTGCAATTGATGGTGGCTTCGATTGTCCAAATAGAGATGGTACTGTCGCACATGGCGGTTGTACATTCTGTTCAGCAGCAGGCAGTGGTGATTTTGCAGGAAATCGTGTGGATCCTATCGAAGTACAATTTAGACAAATTAAAGATAGAATGCATGAAAAGTGGCATGACGGACAATATATCGCATATTTCCAAGCATTCACTAATACTCACGCACCTGTTGAAGTATTACGCGAAAAATATGAAACTGCACTAAAAGAACCAGGCGTTGTTGGTCTATCTATAGGTACACGTCCTGATTGCTTACCAGATGACGTAGTTGAGTATTTAGCAGAACTTAATGAACGTACATATTTATGGGTAGAATTAGGTTTACAAACAATTCATCAAGAAACTTCAGATCTAATTAATCGTGCACATGATATGGAAACTTATTATGAAGGTATAGCTAAATTACGTAAGCATAATATTAATATCTGTACACATATCATTAATGGTTTACCTGGTGAAGATTATAATATGATGATGGAAACAGCTAAAGAAGTAGCACAAATGGATGTACAAGGTATCAAGATTCACTTACTTCATTTACTTAAAGGCACACCAATGGTCAAACAGTATGACAAAGGTATGCTTGAATTTATGTCGCAAGAGGAATATACAAACTTAGTTTGTGACCAATTAGAAATCATTCCAAAAGAAATGATTGTTCACCGCATTACTGGCGATGGTCCGATTGACTTAATGGTTGGCCCAATGTGGAGTGTCAATAAATGGGAAGTATTGAATGAAATTGATAACGAACTAGCACGTAGAGCATCTTATCAAGGTAAATTTTTCGAAAGCACTGTAAAATCATGAAATTAGAACGTATTCTCCCTTTTGCCAAGTCACTTATCAAACAACACACACATGAAGAGAGCACCGTAATCGATGCTACCTGCGGAAATGGAAATGATACGTTATTTCTAGCACAACACGTTACAAGCGGTCATGTGCATGCTTTTGATATACAGGAAGCTGCAATTCTAAATACACAGCAAAAAACGAAAGATTTTGATAATGTAACCCTTCATCATGCCAGTCATTCCGAAGTGAAGAAATATATTCCTACTGAATCACATGGAACGGTAGATGCTGCAATATTTAATTTAGGTTACCTTCCTAAAGGAGATAAATCGGTTGTTACACTGCCGAATAGCACTATTGCAGCTATCGAAGCAATATTTGATATTTTATCAGCAGAAGGTATCATTATCTTGGTAATTTATCCAGGCCATGAAGAAGGAAAAATCGAACGCGATGCTGTAATAAATTATTTGAAAAACTTTGATCAAAATAAAGCTCACATTTTACAATATCAATTTATCAATCAGCAAAATGACCCACCATTTATTTGTGCAATCGAAAAAAGATAGTAACAAGACACATCTAGATACAATATGATATATGCAGTACTTATTTTTTATAAAAATAAAGCCACAGTGCTTAGGCACTGTGGCTTTACTATTCCCTATAGATTAATGATAGATTTAAGACTGTTTTGAATACTAGTTGATTTGCCATCAATTTCTTCTTTAAAGAAGTTTAAAAGACTTTCCCGTTGATCTTTTAAATCTTCATTGAAATGTATGATAACTGTACGTTCATCATTCTGCGGTCTTTCTTTAATGATCCAAGTTTTTTCAACTAAATCATTATACGTTCTTGTACGTTTATAAGACTTAATATGAACAAAATCATCCATTTCCTTTAAAGTCATTGAACCTTCTTTCCAAAGTGTAAGAAGAATCAATATTTCTTCTTTTGACATTTTATATTGCTTTTGTACTTTGGCAAAAATATCATCAATTTCTTTTAATACCGATTCCAATTGCAATACGCCATCAACTTTATCAGCAAATGTCTTCCCCATATAATAATCCCCCAATCATAGAATAAAGTTTAAACATGTAAAATTAATTCATAAAAATCACCATTCATTGTGATATAAATTCTTCACTGAATAAATATTAGAATTTTTAATAAAATTAATCTTATATACAGTTTAAATTCAAACTATGAATTATGCAATTAAATGAGATATTTTATTTTGCATTTCTTTCAAAATGTTGACAGAATTGTTGAATAATTTCTCTTCTTCCTCGCTTAAAGGTATTTCAAATACTTTCACTGCCCCTTGTCGATTAATTTTTGTAGGTACACCAACATAGACACCTTTTTGGTCATATTCTCCTTCTAAATAACTAGAAACTGTTAAGACGAGATTTTGATTGTTTAATATAGCTTTTGTAATATGAACCAATCCCATAGCGATACCGTAGTATGTCGCCCCTTTAGCTTGAATAATATCATACGCCGCATCACGCGTATTCACAAAAATTTCTTCAATTCTGTGTTGTCTTTCAGGATCATCTTTAAGTAATTGATATAATGGTTGACCAGCAATATTTGCTTGTGACCAAACTGCCAATTCTGAATCTCCGTGCTCGCCTATAATTTGTCCGTGAACACTTCTATCTGAAACGCCAAATTCTTCTGCTAATTCGTATTTAAATCTTGCAGTATCTAATATCGTTCCAGAACCAATGACTTTTTCTTTTGGTAAACCTGAAACTTCTCTTGTTACATAAGTCAAAACATCTACAGGATTTGTAGCTACAAGGAAAATACCATCAAATCCTGAATTCATAACTTCAGACACTATATTTTTAAATATTTTTGTGTTTTTTTCAATTAAATCTAATCTTGTTTCTCCTGGTTTTTGAGCAGCGCCAGCAGTAATTACAACTATGTCTGCGTTATCACAATCTTTATAGCTACCCGCTTTTATCTTTATAGGTGACCCACCATAAGGTGCAGCGTGGTTCAAATCCATCACGTCACCTTTAACTTTTTCTTCTGCTAAATCAATAATCACTAATTCATCCGCTACCCCTTGAGCAACTAATGCAAATGCATAACTAGAGCCTACAGCGCCATCTCCAATTAAAACTACTTTATTACTTTTAATATATTCCATAATAAGACTCTCCTTACGTATATGAACTTTTATGTGATTTATTTCACAAATTAAATATAACAGGGTCTATAAAAAATTGCAATGTTTTTGTGATTTATTTCACAAATTAAATATTTCTTTATATTTGAAGCTATAAATAAAAAAAGAAACCGTACACCTTAGTACGATTTCTTCTTAGCATATATATGCAGCAAACCTTTAATTAGACTTTTTGATTGTTATGAGACTTCATTTTCATCATGTACTATGAAACCATTATTACTTGAACTATTATTCAAGAAAGCTAAAATATATCTCATGACTTCATCTCTCTCAGGTTCATTATGTATTTCATGGTATAATCCATCCCAAGCCTTGAAATATAATTCTTCAGTAATGATTTTTTCTTTTATTAAATCCATCGCCGTGACATCGGCTACTTTATCTTCTGTGCCATACATTAAAAGTAATGGTAACGATTTTACATCTTTTAAGTGATTTACCGTTTCCTTCATTATCTCAATAATTTGTTTATACCAGTGGTATGTGACTTTTTGTAGCATAAGTTGATCATTATTTGTTTCATCGATTACTTCAGAATTTCTGGTTAAATCTTCAACCGTAATACCAACTTTAAATCTCGTATCTTTGGCAATTTTACCTATATTAGAAATAATCTTATCTTTTCTAGTTTTATTACTTTTTTTAAACTCAAGTAATGGTGAAAGTAACATCAACCCTTCTATAGGTACCTCCACTTTTTCAAGCATGTTTAAAACAATTAAACCACCCAATCCTACGCCCAAGACATAAGTTGGCAATTTATATTCGTTCGCGATTCGAATCCATTCAAGTATATGCTCATGATATACATCAAAATTATCAATTTGCCCTTTGTTTGAACGTGAGGTTTGCCCCTGTCCTGGCAAATCTCCCATAATCACATGATACCCATTACGGCGAAGCATTGTAATTACATATGCGTATCTACCTGTATGTTCAAGCATGTTGTGTGCAATCACCACAATACCTTTGGCTTCATTTTCGGTTTCCCATTTCCACATTTTCCATACTTCCCCTTCTACTTTAAATTCATTAACTGTATTGTATCAAAATATCATGTAGTTTTTCCATTTTAAACATAACAATACAACTCTAAAAATGAGTTTATTTCCTACAACTAAATTTATAACTCTCTTCAATATGGAACTCATGAGTGCATTTAATAATTTAAAGTGTAATATATTTTATTGTAAACGATTTCATTACTATTTGATTCATGCTACACTATTAATGAAACATAGCTATAAGCGGAATAGGAGGAATTAATATGCCAATTGTGAAGAATTTTTTTATCGGATTATCAAATAATCCGCTTTTGAATAAGACTGCCAAGGAGATCGGGCCAATGCTCGGGGCAAATAAAGTAGTTGCAGGTAATACTATTACTGCCTTGGTGGACACAATTGAACGTTTAAATAACAAGGGAATCACTGTTACAGTTGATTGTCTTGGTGAGTTTGTTCTAACTGAAGGTGAAGCAATCCAAGCAAAAGACCAAATCATAGAAGTGATGTATGCAATTTACAATCATAACTTAGATGGTCACATGTCTATTAAATTGAGCCAGCTAGGTTCAGAGTTTGATACAGATCTTGCTTATCGCAATTTACGTGAAATATTATTGAAAGCCAATGAATTTGATAATATGCATATTAATATAGATACTGAAAAGTATGATAGTCTATTCGATATCACCCAAGTTTTAGATCGCTTAAAAGGTGAATTTAAAAATGTAGGTACTGTAATTCAGGCATATTTATATAAAGCTGACGCACTTATTGATAAATATCCAGAATTAAGACTACGCATGGTAAAAGGTGCTTATAAAGAAAGCGATACTATAGCCTATCAAACAAAAGAAGAGATAGATAAAAACTATATTCGTTTGATGGAAAAAAGGCTTTTAAATTCAAAAAATGTAACTTCAATTGCTACACATGATGATGAAATCATCAGACACATGAAACAATTTATTAAAGATAATAATATTGAAAGAAGCCAATACGAATTCCAAATGTTATATGGGTTCCGTACAGATTTAGCAGAAAAAATTGCTAGTGAAGGTAATAATTTCTGCATCTACGTACCTTATGGAGATGATTGGTTTAGTTACTTTATGCGTAGGCTAGCAGAGAGACCACAAAATTTAAACTTAATGTTTAAAGAATTTATGAAACCAGATATTCTTAAGAAAGTCGGTATAGTTAGTGGTGCTATAGCATCATTTGCACTCGCAACAACATTTTTATACCGTATTTTTAAGAAATAAAAAATAACGGGTATGTAACACCAAATTTAATAAATTGATATTACATACCCGCTTTGCCACTGTTGGCTAGATTGCTATATAACTTAATACAAGTAATTTAGTTTTCTAGTCATCATGCAATGTTCATATATTTCACTTTTTAAGCGTATAATTTAATTACTATTAACCGCAATCCTCGTTTAAATGCTTGAGGATTTTTATATTTCTTTTAATAAATTTGCCATTTCAATGGCACTAACAGCTGCTTCCGAACCTTTATTACCAGCTTTAGTACCAGCTCTTTCAACAGCTTGTTCGATATTTTCAGTTGTTAAAATTCCAAAAATCACCGGTGTATCAGTCACATCATTTGCTTTAGAAATACCTTTGGCTACTTCGTTACATACATAATCGTAATGTGAAGTCGAACCTCTAATCACACAACCTAGCGTGATAACAGCATCGTAATCACTTTTTTCAGCTAATTTTTTAGCCACTAAAGGAATTTCAAATGCACCAGGTACATAAGCAACATCGATGTTTTCTTCTGGCACCTCATGTCTAATTAAAGTATCTTTCGCTCCATCTAATAAACGATTTGTTATAAAATCATTAAACCTACTTACTACTATAGCAACTTTTAAATCAGAACCTATTAATTTACCTTCAAAATTCATTCTAATTTCCTCCTTATATTAAGTGACCCATTTTTTCTTTTTTTGTATCCATATAATCTTGATTATATTTATTAGTTGGTACGACAAGTTCAATACGTTTAGTAATATCAATACCATAGTTCTCTAAGCTTTCAAATTTCTTAGGATTATTACTCAATAAATTAACACTTTCAACACCAAAGTATTTTAAAATTCGAGCAGCATTTTCATAATTTCTTAAGTCTTCTTCAAAGCCCAAAGCAATATTTGCTGTTACAGTATCATAACCTTGTTCAATCAGTTCATATGCTTTTAATTTATTGATTAATCCAATACCTCTACCTTCTTGAGGTAAATATAAAATAATTCCACCGTGTTCATTTATATATTTCATTGACGCTTCTAGTTGCTCACCACAATCACATCTTTGACTATGGAATATATCTCCTGTTAAACATGCTGAGTGTATACGTACATTTTCAGTTTGCTTAATATCGCCATTGACGATAGCCACTATTTCTTCGTCGCTATCAGAAGTTGTAAAACCGTACATATCGAATACGCCATACTCCGTTGGCATTTTAACCTTTGCTTTTGCTTCTAATTTGGAAATAGCCGACTTACGGTATTTTTCTAAATCTTCTATCGAAATCATTACTAAACCATGAGTTTCTTTAAACATTTCTAAAGACTCACCTTTTGCCATAGTACCATCATCATTCATAATTTCACAAATTAATGCGGCAGGTTTAGCGCCTGTTAATTTAGCTAAATCGACTGATGCTTCGGTATGTCCACGTCTTGTCAACACACCATTATCTTGTGCTATTAATGGAAATAAGTGACCTGGTTTATTAAAATCAGCCGCACTTACACGATCATCTATTAAAGCTCTTGCTGTCAACATTCTCTCATCAGCACTTATACCTGTAGTTGTATCGACATGGTCAATGCTAACTGTGAATTGTGTGCCATAAACATCAGAATTATTACTAACCATTGGGTTTAAATCCAATTTTTTAGCTATATCACTACTGATAGGTGCACAAATCAACCCTCTACCATATGTGGCCATAAAGTTAACAGTATCATTATGCATCCATTCTGTTACAGCTACTAAGTCGCCTTCATTTTCTCTATTTTCATCATCTACAACGATAATACTGTCACCGTTTTTTAAGGCTGTTAAAGCTTTGTCTATACTATCTAATTGCATATTACCCCTCCTAAAATCCAAATGCTCTAAGTTTCTCTGGGCTCAATTCCGATTCGTTAGAATTGATTATCCGTTCAACATATTTGAATAGCATATCAGTTTCTATATGGACTGGATCGCCAACACGTTTCTGATTTAAAATAGTTGATTTTCTTGTTTCTGGTATAAGGTGAATATCAAACTCAGCTTCTTTTAGTTGGAAAATAGTTAAACTCACACCATCTACTGTAATTGACCCTTGACTAACCATTTGTTTTATCAGTTTAGTTGTTGGTTTAATAGTAACGATTTTAGAGTTGTCAGATGCTTGTATGCGTGTGATTTTAGCAACTTCATCTACATGACCTAAAACAAAGTGACCACCAAAACGTCCTTGACCACTCATTGCTCTTTCTAAATTCACTTCAGCAGATTGAGTTAATTGGTTTAAATAAGTTTTATTTTCTGTACCTTTAATAACTTGAACTGAAAAACTTTGATGATCAAATTCCACCACCGTTAAACATGCGCCGTTAACACTGATTGAATCCCCGATATGCATATCTGATAAAATCGTTCGGCACTCAATCTTTAAGTTAACTACAGACTGTTGCGTGGATACTTTCTTTATTGTTCCTATTTCTTCAACAATTCCTGTAAACATGGACGATCACTTCTTTCGTAACTCTAGTTTAATATTTTGCTCAAGCATTTGTGAATTTACAATTTCAAACTGTGGTACTTCTGATAGATTAAAAATGCTTTCACTTTGGAAAAATTGATAATTACCAGAACCACCTATTATTTTCGGGGCATAATATAAGATTAGTTCGTTCGTAAATTTAGATTGTAGAAATTCAGAAGTTACTGTGGGCCCTGCCTCAACTAGTACACTTCCAATTCCCCTTTGATATAAATCTTTTAATATATTTTTAATTGAACAATCAGTTAATTCTATGATTTCAACATGTTCAATATTTGTTTTTAAATTTTTGTTTTGAGTATAAATCCATATTGGTTCATTTCTTAATTGAAAAATATCTAAATTAAAATCAATTTCACCAGTTTTAGATAAGATGACTTTTATAGGATGCTTACCTTCTTCAATACGTGTAGTATATTGTGGGTTATCTGCATATATCGTTCCTCTACCAGTCAAGACAGCATCATGTTTATGACGTAGATGAAACACATCATTTTTCACGGCTTTATTAGTAATCCATTTACTTTCGCCTTTGTCAGTGGCTTGTTTGCCATCAAGACTACATGAAACTTTAACTGTAACTTCTGGAATGGATTCGTTCTTAGCCATAAAGAAATCTCTGTATAGTGATTCTGCATCTGATTGAGGGCGGAATATCACTTCGATGCCTGCCTGTTCTAATATATCATCGCCTTCAGAAGGTAATGTTGTGTCTTTAACCGCATAGACAACCTTTTTAATACCCGCTTCAATGATTTTATTTACACATGGTGGTGTTGAACCATAATGCGTACATGGTTCAAGCGAAATATATATAGTTCCGCCTCTAGCATTGTCTTGAGCCATATCTAAAGCTTGTACTTCAGCATGCTTGCCACCTTTTTGTAAATGGGCTCCCATGCCAACAATGCGCCCATCATTTACTACTACAGATCCAACTGGTGGGTTCAAACCCGTTTGGCCTTCTACCATTTTTGCTAATTGAATAGCGTAATTCAAATAATGACTCATTTTATCACCTCTAAAAAATAAAAAAACACCTGAACTTAACATTTCAGGTGTGGGATATATATCGATATAACATTTTTAGCAATCGTAAAATATACACTTATACATATTCAAATAAAAGTGTATGCTAAATAAACACTTAAAAAGTGCTATTTTCAAGTTATACTTCATTCTTTCTCCCATCCAGACTTTACTGTCGGCTCTAGAATTTCACTAGATCAGCCACATTTGATTCAACAAATGCAGGTCGCAGGCTTAATTTACTGCCGGTTGGGAATTTCACCCTGCCCCGAAAGAATATTTATGAAATTGTATTCGATGATTGAGTCAGGTAACTTTGAATAAGTTACAAAATAATGGTACTACACTTTTGACAAAATGACAATTCTTATTATCTAAGTCGGCTTTGTTTTTTTGATATTTCATTACATTTTTTCAACTTAAAGCACAAACAAATTAGTTAATACCCACTGACGACTATTAAATTATGAATAGTCGTCACAGATAACTCACAACTTATTCAGTTAATTTGTCGTTGTGTAATTCATCTATAAATTATAAATATCTTATTTTGTACTTAATAGATGGTCAACCACATTAACAGCTTGTTTTACAATCATCATAACGCCATTACGTGATTGATTAATTCCATTTGTTAATTGGCCGAGCGCATACATATGTTTCAGCGTTCCATAGCGAGGACTTATAATTTGATTAGTTTCAGCAACAATTTGAATTCCACCAAGTGGATGCGCTTGTACAACCTGTCTGTTCTCGAGATTTAATACGAGTTGGTCATCACCATCTAAATCTGCAAGTTGTGTCTTTGATCCAGTAGCATTAATTACAATATCAAACTGTTCTACTGACGCATCTTTATATTTAAAGTTGAACTTATTATTATTATATCGAACATCTTCTAATTCACTTTTGATTTTAATCGTGCCATGGTTAATGTGATCAATCAATAATCGTGCTGTTTGAGGCGGCATCGGGTTTGAATTTTCTTTTAATATAGGCTGATAATTAGTTAAAAATCGTTTTTGGTCCTCTCTACTTAAACTATTCCAAATCCAATTTAAATTTTCTTTCGTTAATTCAAGTATACTTTGTAATTTCCCTAATTCATCAGCATGTTCTAGGTCATAAGTTAAATCCTTAATTGGATCATCTTGACTACGATGCACTAACGTTTCGACATCAATATTATGCAATGCACAATCTTTCAAGAATAATTTTATTACTTCATCCAGAGGTACATTCCCAAAATGCTTGCGCTTTATCTCGTTAAATTTTTCTGGAGTTATATATTTAAAATCGATATCAGGCATCTCACCTCTTACACTTGGCAATCGCCCTTTTCGACTAGCAACAGTTATTGGTAGTTTAGGGTGATGCGAAGTTACATAGCGAATAACATCTAAACTTGCTAATCCCGTACCAATAATAGCAATTTCGTCGGAATCCTGTACATCATCTAATGTATTATAAGTCGGATATGGCGTTTTAATATAACCACGTATCCCCTTCAAACCATATGGATCATGATATGATAGAGTACCAATAGTTAAGAATACGACGTCATACTTTTTACATTTTTCTATTTCTTTAGAAGTACAAACACAATATGTCACTTTGGTCTTCCCTATTTCTGACTCTATAAATACTTCATTAACCTCTTCTTTGATTATATTTATGTTGCCGTACTTATGATTAAATTTCTGTAAATAATCTTTCATATAATGTCCAAATATAAATCTTGGCAAGTATTCCGGGTTTGAAAATTTAAATGTAGATTGCTTTTCATACCATTCATAAAACTCTCTATGGTTATCTAAATTCAAAGACATCTGTGCTGCCGGTAAATTTATTAGTAATTCTGCACTGTCATTTTGAAAAGGGACACCTTGCCCCATATTTATAGGATTATCATATACATCAATATTCATTTTAGAAAAAGAATCACTTTTCACTAATTCTTTTAAAAGCGTGACACCTGCAGTGCCCATTCCAATGATGGCAATTCTCATAGTACACTTCCTTACTAAGATTATTTATGGCTATTATACCAGTCCTTTAATGTATATTACACATTAATGGTCTGCTACTATTTTTTAAGCAGTATTATAATGTTTTGCTAAGTGTGTTAATCTTAATATATTCTAATAATAGTTTTTTAATACATATAAGGAGTTCAACAATGAAACATTTAAAAAGATTTTTATTTTTCATTTTAACAAGTACCTTTTTACTAGCTAGTTGCGATTTGCCAGGTTTAGGTGGTGGCCAATCAAAAAACACTGTTAAAATATCAGCTTTAGCTACTAGTGAATCACAAATTATGGCCTATATGTTAAAAGAACTTATTGAGCATGATACAAATGGCGAAACATCCGGCACTATAATTAACAATTTAGGGTCTGCAACTATACAGCACAATGCATTAATGAATGGTGATGCTGATATATCAAGCACGCGGTATACTGGCACAGACTTAGTTGGTGTACTTGAACAAGAACCTATTACAGATACAAATAAAGCAATGACGATTACTAAAAAATTATTTAACCAAAAGTTTAATCAAACATTTTTTAATTCTTATGGCTTTGAAAACACATTCGCATTTATGGTCACAAAAGAAACCGCAAAAAAATATAATTTACAAACTGTCTCTGATTTAAAAAAAATTAAAGATAAAGTCAATGTAGGAACAGATACTACTTGGATCAAACGTGGTGGAGATGGGTACGCCCCTTTCCAAAAACACTATGGATTCGGTTTTAATTCACTTAAACCTATGCAAATTGGTCTTGTATATGATGCGTTAAAAAATAATAAATTAGATGTGGCATTAGGTTATACCACAGATGGAAGAATAGCTGCATATGATTTAGTTGTATTAAAAGATGACCAAAATTTCTTTCCACCTTATGATGCAAGTGCAGTTGCTCCAAATAAGTTACTCAAAGAGCATCCACAAATCAAAAAGTCAATATCGAAACTTGATGATAAAATCAGCACAGAACAAATGCAAAAATTAAATTATGAAGCTGATGGGAATGGAAAAGAACCAGCAGTTGTAGCTGAAACATTCTTAAAAAAACATAATTATTTTGATGAAAAATAGTTCAATATTAAAACGTTTTTTAGTCTCAATTAATTAAAAAAACCTTAAGTAGGAAGTGACACTATGAAATTCATTTTAAAAGTATTTATCTCTACACTTATGTTATTTATTCTTATTAGTCAAAAAAACAAAGCTAAATAAAGCCGAAAATTCCTAATAACCGTTATCATAATAAAAAGCCAAACGTCAGTTGACACTTGGCTTTTTATTATGATTTTTTTAATTGAAATTGAACATAGCCTTTTTCAAATAATCAACTAATCTATATTATCTATACAATGCTAAACTTATTATAAACAAAGCAATATAATAGTATTTTTACAAATCAATAAATTATAAAAACATCTATAAAAATAAAAAAATGCCAACAAAGTTAACAACCTCGTTGGCAGGATATAACCATACGCTTAGCACATGGTTATTTATTGTGTTTTATGCTTTTCATCATCTTTATAAACAAAGTATTTGTAATACTTACCTTCTGTTTTCATATCTTTATAGAAATTAGCCATTAAACTTGCATTACTTTCAGCCCATTTAATGTCGGTAGCGTATTGGTGTTCACCAGGGTTTTTAGGATTCCATCTCATGCTATAAAGAGTGTTTTGATCTTTATTTGATAAAAAGTGATCATGAATAAAGTTTGCGCCACCACTTATAGCTTTTTCAGGTGTATCCCAACCATGTTTCTTGGCATATTCTGATCCAGTTTTGATTGGATCTTCATCTAATGCGCCGACCCCAAAAAAGTTGTAATATTTTTTCCCATCAATTTCTACACCACTTGCAAGTTCACTCTTTGCCGAACCTGTTTCTAGTAAAGCATGGGATATTAAATAAACTTCATTTACATGTTTATTTTTTGCTGCATTTAAAAAGTCATCTGAATGCTTTAATAATATTGGATTGTCAATTAACATACGTTTAATTCTGTTTTCATCAATTCCTTGGTATTTATCCAACTCTAAAAATTGGTATTTTTGAGTATCACTATCTATAAACTCACTACTATTCATTGCGGCTTTTATCTCAGTAGATGATGCATCTCTCCAACTTTTATTATCTTTACTTGAGACTTGTTGGCTTGTGTAGTTATCAATTTGCTTTTTAGATGCTTTATCTAAAGTAACTTTTAGATTTTCAACTTTTTCTTGTTCATTTACATCTTTAAAAAAGATTTGATCTGATATCATTGTAAAAACAATAACAGCAGCTACACCTAAGATTATCAACAAACCAATAATTGATAATATAGAGCCCTTTTTATGCTTCGTCATGTTCACACCTCTTAGGTAATAATTAGGAATGGAGCCTCTTTAATCTATGTAATACTACTATTGAGACTATCTGATAATAAAGTTTAACACTAAATACTTAATCGTACAATTTAATCTGATTGTTGTCATATATTCATAAAAAAAGTAATGAAATTTTAATTTCATTACTCTTGACTTTTACGATATTCCATTATGATAAAACTTGCTGCTTGAGATCTATTTTTATAATAATAACGGTTCAAATCTATTGCGCCTTCTATTTCACCATCTCGATACATCATTTCATTTGTCATGTTATTAATCATAACAAAGTCTGATTTATCTTTAATTATATCTAAATCATTATGTTTCGCAAAAAAATGTTCTAAATTTAAATGTGCGTAATCCATACAAACCTCCTGATAATTGTCCGAAGATAATATTTATCTCTAAATGCTATATCTTTAAGTTGAATACGCGTTAATGTTATAAAACTTAAATTTATCTACCTTATGACTTCTATTTAACACCTTATGTAACTATTTAGCAAATGAAATTTATTATTTTTTACAATAAACTAAATCTATCCGGAAATTTATGTTGTATATACAACAATGGAGTCTAACAATGAACTATAATGAATTGTATAAAAATTTCAAGCACATAATATATTTTCTTCTCAAAAAATATAATATTAAGTACAATAATGATGAATATGTACAATTACTCATGATAAAAATGTGGGAATTATCAAAAGTATATACCCCTCAAAAATCTTCTTTGAATTCATTTTTATATACTCGTCTCAATTACTTTATTATCGACCTTTTTCGTTCGCAACACACTATTCAGACATATAACATATTTGAATTAGATAACCTTCCTAATATTAATTACCCCTTCGATGATGCTCGAATCTTGTATAATAATTTTCTTTCCTATTTATCGGAAAAAGAACAACTTTGGCTCCGATTAAAATTAGCAGGCTATAAACAAAAAGAGTTAGCTAAAGAGTTAAATTGTTCAATTTCCACATTAAAAAATTATCAAAACAGAGTCAAAATCAAGTATAAAAACTATTATCTTAATAAATGAGGTGAAACATTCATGTCTAATCTAACTAAAATATTATATTTCAAAACAGCAATAGGACCAGAGATATTTACAATATGCCAATACACTACACATCAATTTATATATCCATCTCCAATCAATCAAACTATTAACTACATTTTAGAAAAGTATCAACGTTCACATAAAGTACAACTTGGACAGTCTAAACGAATATTAAAAATTAAGAAGTTAGTACCTATTTATATCGATTATCAAACAACAATATTTCCTGTAAAACCCCAACGTTCCCCCATACAATATTATATCAACGCTTGTACTATTAACGGATTAAAATCCAAAGGTTCATCCACAATAATTTATTTTGACAATGGTACATTTATCACTGTAGATGCCCCGTATATTTTTATATATAAAAAATGGCAAGAAAGTTTAACACTTTCTCACCTTTTAAGCTAGTTTCATTACTATAAAGTTTTATTGTGTTTATATTCCAATAGTTTTTTCGTAAAATACCCAGTTACTACTTTTATCATATATAGACTGACTATAAGTAATAACAATGCTCCAGCCAAGGTTAACAGAACAGTAACTGTCGATAGCTCTACTTCCGGCTTAATGAAATATTGTACTGAAGTCAAACTTGTCAGAAAACCAAACAAGAACAAACCAATAAGTACGATATACGTACCTAAAATACCTAATAATAGTAAGAATAATTGGGTACTTGAAACGACTTTTTCTTTAAAAATATATTCCTTTAAAAATTGATTTGAGAAAGCAACTGGACGCTTTAATTGTTCACTTTCATTTGAATCAACTGCTTTAGACAACACTTCATCTAATTTGTTTTTCTCTTTTTTGTTTAAAAACCACAACTGCTTTTTTACTTTTTGCTTAAAGATATTTGCTTTCATTTGAAATGTTCTCCTTTATTACGTTCACATCACTTCAGTTACTCACTTAAATAATAAATCAATTATCACAGTGATTCAATTAAAATTGAGGGTTTTCAAAATAAATATGTATTACGACTGCCTTATTTCTTTATATTTAGTCAACGACAACGATACCAATTAATTTGGCAATTTGGATAGCTTGTTCACTCGATACTTTGCATCCTATTAAATCATCTTTTCCAACAATGATATGTTCAAAAAATGATTGACTTATATCACAACTTTTTAACGACGTTTGATAGATTGACATATGATTGAGTTCAGATTTAAAAAATTCCACGTTTTTAAGCGTAGTATTATGAAATTCAGCATTTTCTAGATCACTTGTATTGATTCTAAATGCATCGATTTTCGATTCTATCAAATTTATAAAATTTGCTTTTACTTCTTCAAATGTAATATGACTTAATCTCATATTTTTGAGTAATGTTCCTGTCATTCTACAATTTTTAAAAGTAACCCTATGAATCGTACCATAAGCCATCAGAGAATTAGAAAAATCACAGTTTTCAAATACGACATCTGTAAAATCAGCACGTCCTAAATCCGAATTAGCAAAGCTGCAATCTTTGATAGTCGATCCATAGATTAATAATCTATCTAATGCTTTTTCTTCCAATGATGAATTTGAGATTTCTGCTAATTCTATGAGATCATCAACTTCATCAAATACATCTGTCAGCTCTTTCTTTTCTAAGTGGGCGTTAATTTTAGGTGGATGTATTTTCATCACTTCACTCCTACCAAACTAATCATTACATGCGTCATAATATTGAACAAGAAAAGAATTAGCCATAAAATTTATAATATACAGTATATCAGATATATTTCAAAATTTTTATATTTTTAAAATATAAAAAAAGACCGAGGCATAAATAATTGTCTCGGTCTTTTTACTTATATTTAAATTTACAATAAAACTCAAATTACTTTTTAGAATTAAAGAATAGATAAGCCAGAACTTTGGATATCTTTCGCAAATCCTTCAACTGTATCTACTGATAGTTCATTAATATCACGGCCAAGATTATTGTTTACTTTTTTAACAACATCTGCTGGACATGTGATGATATCAGCACCAACTTCATCAGCTTGTATAACGTTAATTACTTCGCGACAACTAGCCCATAATAATTTCACGCCGTCTTTACTATGTGTAATTTCAGCAGCTTCTTTCATCATAGGAATTGGGTCGACCCCTGTGTCAGCAATACGACCAGCAAATACTGATACATAAGTTGGAACGCCTTCAGTGACAGCATCTGTAATTTCTTTAACTTGATCTAATGTATAAACAGCAGTTACGTTTAAACGAACATTTTCTGCTGATAATTTTTTAATTAGAGAAATAGTTGATTCACCTTTTGTGTTTACAACTGGAATTTTAACAAATACATTACTACCATATTGTTTTAAAATTTCCGCTTCTTTTGCCATAGTTTCTAAATCATCTGCAAATACTTCAAATGAGATAGAAGCATCAGGAATCTCGCGAACAGCTTCTTCAGCGAAAGCTTTATAGTCTGTAACACCTGCTTTTGCCATTAAACTTGGGTTAGTAGTAAAACCATCAACCTGTTTATTTTTATAAGCTGCTTTCATTTCTTCAATATCTGCACCATCTGCAAATACTTCAACATTTAATTTTGCCATTACTTATTCCTCCTGACTTAATTAAATAATTCAATTAAGAATTATTTGATAACGGTTATTAACCATTATTAACCATACAACTTAGTTATACCATCTATAAAGTATTAATTCTAATTTTTTGCTTAAATTCAGAATATTTTTAAAGTAATATTAAACTTTTATTATATGAGAGTACTCATCCTACATAAGCATATATTCAATATGTTAATATACTATATAAATATAAAATTCATTAGTTTTTAGTGAATTTATGGTATTATGGTTAAATGAATTGCATTAGGAGGTACAAATGGCACGTTCAAAACTTTATTTTTATTTATCTACTTTATTGGTTATTATTAGTTTTTATTTTAATACAAGAAATCCTCTATTAAACATGCATTTTAATTCGATGATAAAATTAATATTTGTTTGTAGTATTATAAATGCTATTATTTTAATAATTTCCATAATTTTTGCTGATAAATCAATCAAACATCTACATGAAGAGTCAGATTGGATACGAAGAGCAAGTAAAGTATTACCATACGTTATTTTAGTCGTAATTGTTATTCATATTCTTGCTTCTCTATCGACATTTGGCATAATATTCTAATTAAGAGGCTAGGACAACGGTAGATGTCTTAGCCTCTATAATTTTGGTTAAAAGATTCTTTGATTTAATTAAATAAGTCTTAAGTATAGACAATACCGGACAAATCCAATTATAAATACATTCTAAATTTCTAATTAAATTTGATATTATAAAAACAATAAATAAGATTTAATAGCAATGTCATGTTGCTAAAACTTGCACTTTTTTTAAGAAAGGAAGCATGCCAACAATGCAATATTTATATATTTTTGTAGGAGGCGCTGTCGGTGCTTTACTCAGATACTTGTTTTCATTTATAAGTGTTAATTCTACTTTTCCTATTGGCACATTTATCGCTAATATTTTAGGCGCATTTCTAATGGGGTTTCTTGGGACACTGACTTTACAATATTACAAGAATAATCCACTTTTTAAAAAAGGTATTACTACAGGCCTGTTAGGTGCAATGACTACCTTTTCAACATTTCAATTTGAGCTTATACATTTATTTGAGCAACAAGCTTATTTAGCTGTTTCTATTTATGCAATCAGTAGTTATCTTTTAGGAATACTCTTATGCTATATTGGGGTTAGATTGGGGGTACGTTACTCATGATTAACTGTTTATTAATCATGTTAGGCGGTGGCATAGGTGCAGTTATCCGTGGTTTTATCACTAATTTTTTTAATCGCAAATTTAATAGTGTATTACCAGTTGCAACGCCTTTTGTTAACATAGTAGGTAGTTTTATCATTGGGTTCCTATTAGGTTCGGCACTTAAATTAGATTGGATTGAACCCTTTGTAATCGTTGGTATTTTAGGCGGTCTTACTACCTTCTCTACTTTGTCATCTGAACTCGTCCAACTATTAATGACTAAAAAGAAATTTACTTATTTCATCATTTATTCAGTACTCCAATATGGTGTTTCCTTTTTAGCTTGTTTATTAGGTTACATGCTTTAACGAATAACCTAAAAAAGTGCATTATAATAAAGCCACAAAATCATTAAATTGTATTTGTGGCTTTTTATGTGCTTCACATTACCTATGTCTGTTAATGACAGTCTCATCAAGTCTGTATTAATATTGTTGTATATCGTTCGTTAATGACCACTGTATTTTGCAGGATCTGGTCCAATTCTACGTTCTTCATTGAGGTTATCTAATTTTTCTATTTGTTCAGCTGTTAAAGCAAAATCAAATACATTAATGTTCTCTTCTATTCTAGAAGGAGTAACTGACTTCGGAATTACTACTACACCATGTTCAATATTCCATCTAATAATTACTTGAGCCGGTGATTTACCCACTTCATTAGCTACTGCATTTACCGTTTCATCTTCCAAAATTTGTGCGTTCATTAACGGCGACCATGACTCCATATGAATATTTTGAACTTCAAGATATCTATTTAAAGATGATTGTAATAAATATGGATGGAATTCTACTTGATTTATTACTGGTTTAATTGAAACTTGTGCTAATAAAGCTTCCAAATGTTCAATATTAAAGTTACTTACACCAATATTTTTCACTTTATCATTTTTATAAAGGTCTTCCATACCCTGCCAAGTATCAATCATCAATGCTTCATCAGTTCCAGGCCAATGCATAAGATATAAATCTAAATAGTCTAAACCTAATTTGTTTAAACTTGTCTCATAAGCATCAGCAACATTTTGTCGACCATAGTCATCAAGCCATAATTTAGAAGTAATGAATAAGTCACTTCTTTTTAATCCTGTTGAAGCTAATCCTTCAGCAATACCTTGACCTACTTTATCTTCGTTTTCATAAATCATTGCTGTATCAATATGTGTATAGCCATTTTCAATTGCATGTTTTACTGATGCTGCACATTCATCATTATTCTCCACGCGAAATGTGCCCAATCCAACAATCGGCATCTCATTACCATTATAAAATGTAATATTTTCCAAGTTAAAATCCCCTTTTTATTTTGTTAATTATTATACTAATCAATATTCCCAAATATATAAATAAAAATGCCTATATGTTTATAATTAATTTGTGGTTAAATTATTTATAAATTTCTATAATCTACAAAAAAACTGTCAACAAAAGTCTAATTGCTTTTGTTGACAGTTTATACTAAATAGCATTATTTATTATCAAAATATAAAATTTGTATCTTTAGTTAAATGATTCAATTTCATCCATAACACGTTGTAAATCTTCAACGTTATATTGAATGCGACCATGGAATACGAATTTATTAAAGAATTCATCCAATTGTTCTGGACCAACTAACACTTTGGTGTTTGAACTTTGCGCATAGTTTGAAATTGTTACATCGCCTTCATTTTTAGGGTTGAAATATAAAATTGTTGTTGGTGTGAATTTTAAATTCAATTCTGTTTGAATATCACCAGCTAGTTTCTCAATATCATTTAAATGAGTCGTGTAATTAACAAAAGATAATGAATTTTCATCTTCATTTTGATCTAATACAAGTGTTTGTGGTTCTTGTCTATCAAGGTCCAACGTGTTAAACACTTGTTCCATTGTTGGTTGCTCTTTAAATTGTGCAGCACTCACACCATTATATACATGACCCTTTAATAATTGAGAATCAATGATATATAAACCAGTACGCGTAAGTACTAAGTGGCTAATGCGCTGTACATCATTAAATTCATTCTTAGGTAAAAATATGTTCGCCATAATGTGCATATCTTCTGGGCGAATTCTTTTCTCATTTACTAATCTTTCTCGAATACCAATAAGTCTCATATCAGTTACATATTCACTTTGATTTTTAGAGAACAATTTTAATGCATCAATTTCTCTATTTTTCGAACTAACTGTAGCATTATATTCTTCTTTTTGCTTTGTTACTGTTTTTTTATTTTCAATTCTTTCTTTTTCTAATTCTTCCTCATGCTCGTCGCTTAGTTTTTGTTCTCTGGTTTTGTATTGTTCCTCTACCTTTTGTTGTGCTTTCTTTTTACTTTTCAAAGCAATGATAAATAAAATGAAACAAATTATTGCTACAACAATTGCCACAATTAAACCAATCTCTAATGGTCCAAATGAATTCATAACAAAAAACGCTCCTTTATGTGTTCAGTAACTTAATTATAATAGATAAACATATAGTATTCGATAGTAAAGCTAAAAATATTTTTACTCTAGTTAAGCTTTAACTGTATCTTTTAATAAATTAATTTTATCTAACTTTTCCCATGGTAATAATACGTCTGTACGACCAAAATGACCGTATGCAGCAGTTTGTTTATAAATAGGATGTTTCAAGTCTAACATTTTAATAATTCCAGCTGGTCTTAAATCAAAATGTTGTCTAACTGCCTCAACCAATTCATTTTCTTTAACTTTTCCTGTACCAAATGTATCTATAGAAATAGAAACAGGTTCAGCTACACCAATAGCATATGCAAGTTGCACCTCACATTTGTCTGCTAATTCAGCAGCAACGATATTTTTCGCTACATAACGTGCAGCATATGCAGCAGAACGGTCTACTTTAGTCGGATCTTTACCACTAAAGCATCCCCCACCATGGCGTGCATAACCACCATATGTATCAACAATTATTTTACGTCCAGTAAGCCCAGCATCACCTTGTGGCCCACCTATAACGAAACGACCAGTAGGATTGATATAAAATTTGGTATTCTCATCTAAAAGTGTTTCGGGTACCGTTGGATAAATGACATGTTTTTTAATATCGTCTTGAATTTGTGCTAATTCGATATCTTCGGCATGTTGTGTTGACACGACAATTGTATCAATACGATGTGGTTGATCTTGTTCATCATACTCAACAGTTACTTGTACTTTACCATCAGGACGTAAGTAATTTAATATTTCATCTTTACGTACATCTGATAAGCGTTTAGCAAGTTGATGTGATAAGAAAATTGGTAACGGCATGTAAGTATCCGTTTCGTTTGTAGCATAACCGAACATCAAACCTTGGTCACCCGCTCCAGTAGCTTCAATTTCCTCTTCTGATGCATCTTCACGATACTCTAAAGCTGTATCGACACCTTGAGCGATATCTGGTGACTGTTCGTCAATTGCCGTCAACACTGCCATTGTCTGGCTATCGTAACCGTATTTAGCACGTGTGTAACCTATCTCTTTAATTGTTTCTCTAACCACTTTTGGAATATCAACATATGTTGTTGTTGATATTTCTCCTGAAATAAGCGCCATGCCAGTAGTTACTGTCGTCTCACAAGCAACACGTGCATTTGGGTCATCTTTCAATATTTCATCCAATATAGCATCAGATACTTGATCCGCTATTTTATCTGGATGTCCTTCTGTTACCGATTCTGAAGTGAATAATCTTCTATTGTAAGTCATAATTTGCTCCTTTAGTTTTTAAATTACGAAAATTCTCTCTCTGTTGAGCTCATTAAAAAAGCCTTCTACACTATCAATAAATAGAGAGAAGGCCTTATACGTCCATTCGCTCTTATCGTTCAGACGATATTTGTCTGCAAACGGTTTGGCACCTTTCTTCCTATTAAGAAGAGGTTGCTGGGCTTCATTGGGTCCATGTCCCTCCGCCACTCAGGATAAGAGAATCCGTTAAGTCCTATAGTACAGAATCAACGATATAATGTCAATTTTACATTTATTAATATTTATTTAAAATTCCTTTTAAATTGGTATGGACTATTAATATATATGTGTTATACTCTGTAATTGTAAAGGCTTACAATAACTAAATAGCGTTGGAGGGATTAGTATGGCTGTAGATACATACACTTATACAAACAAAATTGAAAGCATTTTAGACAAAAAATCTTCATTATTTCAATTATCTACAACACAGTTGTATAACAAGATTTTAGATAATGATGAAGGAGAACTCACCGAATTAGGTGCAATTAACGCTAGAACAGGTAAATATACAGGTCGTTCACCAAAGGATAAGTTTATTGTAAATGAGCCATCTTATAGAGATGATATTGACTGGGGCAACGTTAACCAACCGATTGAAGAAGAAACATTTTTAAATTTATATGATAAGGTACTAAACTATTTAGACAAAAAAGATGAACTATATGTATTCAACGGTTATGCCGGTAGTGATCACGACTCACAATTAAAATTAACTGTTGTAAATGAATTAGCTTGGCATAATCTATTTGCTCAAAATATGTTTATACGCCCTAGCTCAAAAGAAGAAGCGCAAGAAATCAAACCAAACTTCACAATTATTTCAGCACCTCATTTTAAAGCCGATCCAGAGATTGACGGCACAAACTCAGAAACATTTATCATCACATCTTTCAAACATAAAGTCATCCTCATTGGCGGGACTGAATACGCTGGTGAAATGAAAAAAGGTATTTTCTCCGTAATGAACTATTTACTACCTAAAGATAACATTATGAGCATGCACTGTTCAGCTAACGTTGGAGACAAAGGTGACGTTGCTTTATTCTTTGGTCTTTCTGGCACTGGTAAAACAACACTATCAGCGGATCCAACACGTAAGCTAATTGGCGATGATGAACATGGTTGGAATGAAAATGGTATTTTTAACATAGAAGGTGGTTGTTATGCAAAAGCAATTAACCTTTCTTATAAAAAAGAACCTCAAATTTATGACGCTATTAAATATGGTACTATTTTAGAAAATGTTGTTGTAGATGAAGATGGTGACATTGACTTCGATGATAATCAATACACTGAAAACACTAGAGCAGCATATCCAATAGACCATATTGAAAATATTGTAACCCCATCTAAAGCGGCTCATCCTAATACAATTATTTTCTTAACTGCAGATGCTTTCGGTGTTTTACCACCTATTTCAAAACTGTCCAAAGATCAAGCAATGTATCATTTCTTGAGTGGATTCACTGCTAAATTAGCCGGTACAGAACGTGGCGTAACTGAGCCAGAACCTTCATTCTCTACATGTTTCGGTTCACCTTTCTTACCTCTAAACGCTAAAGTTTATGCTGATTTATTAGGTAACCTAATCGATCAACATGATGTAGATGTTTATCTTGTAAACACTGGTTGGACTGGTGGTAAATATGGCGTAGGACGTCGTATAAGCCTAAGTTACACAAGACAAATGGTAAATCAAGCAATTACAGGGCAATTAAGAGATGCTGAATATATTAAAGATGATATGTTCGGTTTAGATATTCCAGTCGAAGTTGAGGATGTCCCTCAAACACTATTGAATCCTATTAATGCTTGGAGTAAGCCAGAAGCGTATAGAGAACAAGCTCAAGATTTAATTAACCGTTTCAATCACAACTTTGAAAAATTTGGAGTAGAAGTTGATGATTTAGCAACACGTGGTGGGTTTAAATAATATTTGTTAAATTATATTATATAGTAAAGAGGATTGGGCGTTAACGCCCAATCCTCTTTATTTATTATATTTTATTCTCTTCGACATCTTTCATCCACTGTTTAATTTCATAAAGCGTTTGTTTTAGAGCGAACGGTCTAGGTACATGACCTTCCGACATTTGATAAAACGTACGATAAGTTGTTCCCTTTTCCTCTAATTGCTGTGCTAAATAATAGGCATGATGAATACCTACTTGTTTATCTTTTCCACCATGAACAATAAATATGGGCGGGCTTGACTTAGTAATTTGAGCTAATGCATCTCGTTGCTGATAGGCAGCAGCTTGCTTTTTAGGATGACCAATCATGCGTTTCAGCATGCCTCTTAAGTCGACGCGTTCTTCATACATTAAGTATATATCAGATACTCCACCCCAGATAATATAACTTGAGATTGGTAATTCTTGAAATGTGAGTAAACCTTGAAGTCCACCTCTTGAAAATCCAATCATATGAATGTCCGCATTAGGGTATTTTTGATGCAATATACGTATAGCGACCGTGACATCATTTAGATCCGCCCCATAAAATTCATCTTTACCCTCACTGCCATTATTCCCTCTATAATACGGACCAAAGACTAAAGTGCTTGTATCTGCAAACTGCATCATTCTAGCTGCCCTCACTTTACCTACCTGACCTTTGCCACCACGTAGATAAATCACAATTCTTTTTACATTTTTTTTCGGCGTCATTATTAAGCCTCGAACTTTTAAATTATCGACACGATATGTGACTTCATCAAATTTATGATGCATTGATTCAATTGGCATACATTTTCTATTTATAAAATCCAAGTGATATCACTCTCTCTAAACAGTGTAAAATCGCATCGTCCTTCAGCAAATAACTTTTGTTACTCTCTGGAATGTCAGCTATATCCTTATAAAATAACGGGCCATTTGTTTCTAAATAATCCACTTGATGACTTATCTCTGATACATTTACCATAAATACATCTTTTGTAAAACATAAACCATTCGTACGTTGTACTTCATATTGTGCAATATACTCACATTGCGCTATCGTTGCTCCTGTTTCTTCAAACAACTCTCGCGCAGCAGCTGCTTCACTTGTTTCTCCGTCTTCTTTTTTACCGCCGGGGAATTCAATGCCACGTAATTTGTGGTTTGTAAATAGCAACTGATCTTTATATTTCGGAATAATGAGAACATGATTTCCGTCAGCAATATCTTCTTTATCTTTATATGATAAATATACGTTGTCATTATCTTTATCTTTAAACTTCATATACATCACTCTTCCCCTTATTATGTTAAACTAACTATGCTAAAGCTAAGTTATTTGTTGGAGGCAAAATTTATGAAAACTATATTTCTTGGACTCATTCATATATATCAACGATTTATATCACCATTAACGCCCGCAACTTGCCGTTTTTACCCTACTTGTTCTGAATATACAAGAGAAGCAATTCAAGTATATGGTGCATTCAAAGGTACGTGGTTAGGTATTAAACGGATTTCAAAATGCCATCCGCTTCATAAAGGCGGTTTTGACCCAGTACCCTTAAAGAAAAAAGATGACAACAAAGATTAATAAATTCTTGTTAATCTTGTACTTTTAACCTTTGGAGGCTCAAAATAAATTGAGCCTCTTTTTAATATACCTGCGCGGTCAACCATATCATTCTCAAAATAATAACCTTCTGGTGTAATATCACTTGGATAATTAGAAAATTGCGCTAGCATCGCAGTAAAATATCTACTTAATCCATACTCATACATGCCACCTATAACTATTTTTACATTTTTATCATTAAGCATTTTAATGATATCCATTACTTTATCAATCCCACCCAACCTAAAAGGTTTCAATACAACAACATCTATAGCGTAATTATCTAGAATCTCTAGAATGTTACCTACTGTGTCTGCCTTTTCATCTATAGCAACTGGTGGTAATTCGTATGCATCAAACTGATTTAGCATATTTAAAGATTTAAACGGCTCCTCTATATACAATAATTGATCATACCCAATTGTTGTTAACTTAGCTATCTCTGAATTGGTTATAGATTCATTAGCATCTATAACAACATCTGGTTTAAATGGTAATTGTTTAATTTTTTTTATATCATTTAAAATTGAATCAGACCATTTTACTTTAACACGTTGAGGTTGTGTTTGGGATAATTGCAAAATATTTTCTTCTGCTAAACCACTAATTGTTGCACCATAGGCTACGCTAAAATCTGTTAATTTGAAAAACATTTGATAACAAGCCATTACAATCATACTTCTAGTTGCTGGATATTTAGTTAAATGATTTAAACTACACAACATTTCATCGAAAGTATAAAACGCTATATTTTTAATACTTTCGAACCACTCTTTCACTTGGTTTTGTGCATCATCAATCGTTTCATTTGCATACCAATCAGTTTCAAACGCATTACACTCTCCATAGTAATATGAATTATTATCCGTAACTAAAGCTACAAACAACGCTTTACGTGTTTCAAGTTTTATTTTAGGTGTAATAATTGGGGTATTAAAACGTTCGTCGTAAACGTATAGATGCATATCAACTATTTTCATATAGACTCCTTATTACTTTTTATAAATGATTCCTTTGCAATTTACCTGTTGATGTATAAGGTAACGAAGTAACACGCTTAAATTGTTTTGGCACTTTATACTTTGCTAAATGATTTTCAAAGAATGCTACTAAATGTTTATTAGTTATAGCTTCTGAAGCAATATAATATAAATAAGGTACTTCCCCCCATGTATCATCTTCAATACCTACACACATTGCATCTTCGATAGATTCATGTTTTTTAGCAACTGTTTCTATTTGATAAGGATATATATTTTCTCCACCACTTATAATTAAATCTTTTCTACGGTCATATACCATAACATAACCTTCTTCATCTATTTCTGCTATATCACCCGTTTTAAAATAACCATCTACAAAGGTATCTTTTTTATTCATTGGAAAAAGATACCCATTCATAACATTGTCACCTTTAATTAATAATTCTCCATGACCATTAACATTTGGTTGAGAAATTTTCACTTCAACATTGTCACTCGGTTTTCCAACCGTGTCTGGTCTTAGTTTTAACATTTCTGGTGTTGCTGTTAAGAATTGCGAACACGTCTCAGTCATCCCAAAAGAATTATATATCGGTAAATTATATTCTAACGCTCTATTTATTAAAGATGTAGTTAGTTTAGCTCCACCAAGCAATATTTTTTCAATCGAGAATGGTTGATGCCACCCCTTGTCCATTAACCATTTCAAAGTCTGTGGTACTAATGATATATGTGTAGGTGTTTCCTCTCTTATTATCTTCATCATTTTATCAGCATCAAATTTCGCTTCAAGTCGTAATGTAAAACCTTCAATTAAGGCTCGTAACACTACGCTTAAACCAGAAATGTGATAAATTGGCAATACCGATAACCATTTTGTAGATTGACTAAATCCAAGACTCTCTTTACAACCTAATGCACTTGCATAATGGTTGTAAAAGGTTTGTGGCACTGCTTTCTGAGGTCCTGTAGTACCAGAAGTAAACATAATCGATGCGATACGATCATTTGAGAACGGCGCTTCAAATTCATATCCTTCCTGAGTCTGTAATGTTTGAAAATCTATCACTTCAATATCTCTTAAATGAAGCTGTTCCATCGATATAATTGTACTTACATCTATAGATTTCATTTGAGCAATCATTTCTTTTTTAGTTAATCTCGTATTTACCATAGCTATTTCTATGCCTGCTACCCATGCAGCATTTATAAGTACTATGGATTCAATTGTATTATTAATATATAAACCTATTCTATTTAATTCTAACTGTTTCAGACTATAGGCCAGCCTTTTAGCGCTATCATACATCTTCCCAAATGTAATTTGATTCACGCCATCATCGATAAATATCCCTTTACTATTTTGTTCAGCTTGCGCTTTTAACCAAAAATCCAATCTGTCATTCCTCCATCTCAATTATATTTATTATAACGTGTTTATATTTATTTAACAGGGTTCATGCACAAGACGTAATATTTTTTAATATTTCAACTATTTATAATCATTTTTGGTCACCTTATAATATAGAGGTTACTTTTATTTTTGATTTAGTTTAAATAAATTATTCAACTGGTTAAAAATCAATTTTTCACCTTTAATGTTTTGCTCATAGCAAATATTGGGTAATTATCTATTGTAAAAAAGATAAAGGAGTGAAACAGATGAAGTTTAAAAGTTTATCAGCAATTTTGTTATCTAGTCTATTATTAGCTAGTTGTGGCAATGGTTCATCTGACAGTGATTCAAAATCTGAAAATAAAAAAGATACAACATCCGATAACCAAGTTATCTCTATCAATAAAATCAAAACAAGTCCTGATGACGCCATTAAAAAAGCCCAAGAAACTTATAATAACCAAGATTTAAAAGGCATATCATATGAAAAAAGCAATGGTGAGTGGGCATATAAAATTGAACAACAAGGTGATAACAAAGAATCCGAAGTTATTATCTCTGATAAAAATAAAAAAATTTTAAATAAAGAACAAGAAAACGAAAACTCAATTAACAATGACGAGGCTTTTAAATATAATGAAGCCATCGATTATAAAGACGCTATTAAAAAAGGGCAAAAAGAATTTGATGGAAAAATCAAAGAATGGTCACTATCAAAAGACGATGGGAAACTTGTTTACGATTTAGACCTTAAAAACGACAAAGAAAAACATGAAATAACGATTGATGCTAAGAATGGTAAAGTGTTAAATAACGAACAAGATAATTAAGCATATATCTAGGTAAACATTTAATTATTGTCAATACGTCAAAGTCAATTTCTCTTAAAACACATTCCCTATTTCATCTAAAAGGAATTTATCGCCCTTCTTTGACTAAGATGACTAGATCGAAAGTTATCATTTCCATTAACTTCATAAATCAAGAACCACTTCTTTAGAGAAGTGGTTCTTTTAAAAATCGGCTTACTAATTACTTAAGTTGATTAGCGCTCTACATAATACCCACTTTAGTCACCGACTTTATATCAATTATTAATGCCTAAATATGTTACCAAATAGTCAATTTCTATTTTAATGTATATTATACTAATCGTATAATACCTCCTTTAATTTACATCCCTCTTATATTATTAACCCACTAACATTATTGAATAATTAAAATAAATCTTATTACTATCTAATATTTCATTACTGCATATAACTTTCGTTAATCTAACTTATTTTTTTATTATTTTTGCTTGTACTTATTTTAAAAACCGACTAACTACATATACTAATAATGCCTTCTTTGCTAACTTTGTAAAAAAGGAGGCGTTTAAAATTAAAAAAGTCAGCATAGTTATGCCAACATACAATAACGATTGTTCTCTTTCTCGTACAATCGATTCTGTTATTAATCAAACAATGGAGAAAACCAATTATGAGCTAATAATTGTAGACGATCATTCAACTAACTCGAATACATTAAATATTATTAAATCCTATACAAAAAAATACAGTAAGTTAATTAAATTCAAACGACTAAAATTCAACAGTGGTAGTGCTAGCAAACCAAGAAATAAAGGTATTGAAATGAGTAGTGGTCAGTATATTTTCTTTTTAGATTCTGACGATTTTTTACACCCGCGTGCTTTAGAAGACTTATATAATTATGGAATTAAACATAAAAGTGATTTGATTATTGGAAAATACGGCGTTAAAGGTAAAGGTAGAAGCGTACCTAAAGCTATATTTGAAAATGGAAATGTTCCGAAAGCTAATATTATTGAAAATAGTATGTTCTATGCTTTATCTGTACTCAAAATGTTTAAAAAAGCAATTATAGATAAAAATAAGTTAAGATTTAAAACATTTTCACAAACTGGTGAAGATCAACTATTCACTATAGAATTTCTAATGAACTCTAGGAATTATGCTATAAAAACAGATTACGAATACTACGTCGTAGTCAATAATTTTGATAATGGTACACATTTATCACATCAGAAAAGTTCTGGGAAACAATACTTTGCAACAATCAACGAAATTTATAACACCATTTACAAAAGCCCTATTTACAAAGATCCAAAAACACGGGACCAATTTGCTGGAAAATTTACTACGCGGTTATTTAGACACGGGCAAAAGAAAAATTTTGCAATTAGTAAAATGAAATATGAAGATAAAATTGAATGGTTGAAGTATTTTTCAAAAACACTTAATAGCGTTCCTAGAAGCGCCGATCAGTACGTTACACAAATTTTCAATATGAAATTAGAAGCCATAAGACAAAATAATTTGTTAGCTGTTATGGCAGCAGATAAATTCATTAAAGGAGAATAACTAAAGTGTATGATTACAACTATAATGATACAAAAAAGCTTGAATTAAATGTCATAGATATAAAAAATAATAAGAACAAAATTGAATGGATATATGCAAATTATGAAAATATAACCTTAAAAATCCAAAAATATGATATACCTTGGTTAATTATGAACGATTATAAAATTGCAAGAATAGAAAACTTAGATACGAAAGCAGACTTTAATAACTTGAAAGTAGAATTCGATTTTACCAATGACAAACTAATCTATGTGACATACAACGATTAATTAATTTAGGAAAAT
>ERZ1023508.132-NODE-132-length-33824-cov-6.127661_pt1 | contig 33824 bp, 30 predicted proteins | sample MGYA00380548_ERZ1023508 | MGnify/ENA primary metagenome ERZ1023508 (study PRJEB33173, sample SAMEA4830311) | metagenome | study: EMG produced TPA metagenomics assembly of the PRJEB25223 data set...
ATTTGAGTAGGGTGAAGGTGGCTCCCGACGCAAGGCGCATGGCACCACGCCCAATGGCTGACCCGGTAAGAAAGCACGTGTAGGCCCCGGCGCGCCCCGTTGTCCCGATGACGGCCGCCCTGATGCCATAGCGTATGCCGTGATTGAGCGCACAGAAGTTATTCGGGCCGGGCGAGAGTGCAATCAGCACAGCCACGGGTGCGAAAAGGACTGCATCCCACCAGATCATCAGGTCGCTCCCGGCCTTTACTTGAGTCGCCGTTCGACCCCTTTCCCCACGAGGATCTTCGCCGATATCTCCTCGACAGAAAAATGGGTAGTGTCGATATAGGCGATATTTTCGCGTTTGAACAGCAATTCGACCTCTCGCACTTCGAAGTCGCATTGGTCGAAGCTTGCGTAACGGCTGTTGGCGCGGCGCTCATGCCGAATGGCGGCCAAACGCTCCGGGTCGATGGTGAGGCCAAAGAGCTTGTGTCGATACGTCTTCAACGCGGCAGGTAACTGGAGCCGCTCCATGTCTTCTTCGGTGAGCGGGTAATTCGCTGCGCGGATCCCGTATTGCATCGCCATATACAGGCAGGTTGGCGTTTTCCCGCAACGCGACACGCCTACCAGGATCAAATCAGCCTTGTCGTAGTGTTGGGTGCGGGCGCCATCGTCGTTATCGAGAGCGAAATTCACGGCCTCGATGCGCTGCATGTAATTGGCACCCTGGCCGATTGAATGTGACTTGCCGACCGAGTATGACGAACTGGAAGACAACTCGTGTTCAAGCGGTGCGAGGAACGTCGAGAAGATGTCGATCATGAATCCGTTCGACTGAGCGAGGACATCACGTATCTCCTGATTGACTATCGTGTCGAAGATGATCGGTCGGGCGCCATCGCTCTCCGCCGCCGCGTTGATCTGCTGGACCATGGCACGGGCTTTATCGACGGAGTCGGTATAGGGTCGAGTAAGCTTATTGAACGTGATGTTCTCGAATTGGGCGAGCAAGCTCTGGCCGAGCGTTTCGGCAGTGATGCCGGTGCCGTCGGAGATGAAGAAGGCAGTTCTTTTCATGAGGTGAGCTCGGTGCGGCTTTGATCGTGCACGCCATCATAAGGCCCGTAGCGACGGTTGGTTAGACACCTGCGACAAAAAAGGTAGTTGTGATTGGATTGCACTACATAAGGTGTGACAGGCGATGAACATTTGCGGCTATGATGAGTCGGAGATGTGTCTCGCGCCCGGGTCGGGATGGTTCTCGAGCAAAACCAGCCAGCCCGCCAGCGCTTGACGGACCCTCAAAAGGACAGCGGTTCAACCTATTGGAGAAATCACCTTGGTAGAGTACGTCGTTTCCCTCGATCAGCTCGGCAATCATGATGTAGAGCGTGTAGGGGGCAAGAACGCCTCGCTGGGCGAGATGATCAGCAACCTGGCAGGCGCAGGTGTCTCGGTACCAGGTGGTTTCGCTACCACCGCGCAGGCCTATCGGGACTTCCTGGAGCAGAGCGGTCTCAATGATCGTATCCATGCTGCCCTCGATGCGCTGGACGTGGATGATGTGAATGCCCTGGCGCGGACAGGTGCGCAGATTCGCCAATGGGTGATGGACGCAGAGTTCCCGGCTCAACTGGATACGGATATTCGTTCCGCATTTGCCGACATGGCGGCTGGCAATGAGAACATGGCCGTTGCGGTGCGCTCCTCGGCAACGGCGGAAGATCTTCCGGATGCGTCTTTTGCGGGCCAGCAGGAAACATTCCTCAATATCCGGGGCGTGGATAATGTGATCCGTGCGGCCAAAGAGGTTTTTGCCTCTCTCTTCAACGACCGCGCAATCGCCTACCGAGTACACCAGGGCTTCGATCACAAGCTGGTCGCGCTATCAGCTGGCGTTCAGCGCATGGTTCGCTCGGAAACGGGTACAGCCGGGGTCATGTTCACCCTGGACACCGAGTCCGGCTTTCGTGACGTGGTATTCATCACCGGTGCGTACGGCCTGGGCGAGACGGTGGTTCAGGGCGCGGTCAACCCCGACGAGTTCTACGTCCACAAGCCCACGCTCGAAGCAGGGCGCCCGGCTATCCTGCGCCGCAACCTTGGCAGCAAGGCCATCAAGATGGTCTATGGGGAGGAGGGCAAGGCAGGCAAGTCGGTCAAGACTGTCGATGTCGACAAGGCGGATCGTGCTCGTTTTGCTCTCACCGACGAAGAAGTGCAGAACCTTGCGCGCCAGGCTGTAATCATCGAGCAGCACTACGGCCGTCCAATGGACATTGAATGGGCCAAGGACGGTGATGATGGTCAGCTGTACATCGTTCAGGCGCGGCCGGAAACCGTGAAGAGTCGTTCCAATGCGACGGTCATGGAACGGTACCTGCTCAAGGAGAAGGGTAAGGTCCTTGTAGAAGGCCGAGCGATCGGTCAGCGTATCGGCGCCGGCAGCGTGCGCGTGATCAAGGACGTGTCAGAGATGGACAAGGTTCGCCCAGGCGATGTCCTTGTCTCCGATATGACCGATCCGGATTGGGAACCGGTGATGAAGCGTGCCAGCGCGATCGTTACCAATCGCGGTGGTCGTACGTGCCATGCGGCCATTATCGCCCGCGAGCTTGGTATCCCGGCGGTTGTCGGTTGCGGTAATGCCACGCAGCTGTTGCAGGATGGGCAACGCGTCACGGTCTCCTGTGCTGAAGGCGACACCGGGTTCATTTTTGAAGGTGAACTCGGCTTCGATATCCGCACGAACTCCATCGATGCAATGCCTGAACTTCCGTTCAAGATCATGATGAACGTCGGTAACCCCGACCGTGCGTTCGACTTCTGTCAGCTGCCGAACGAGGGCGTTGGCCTGGCGCGCCTCGAATTCATCATCAACCGCATGATTGGCGTTCACCCCAAGGCGCTGCTCAATTACAGCGGGCTGCCTACCGATGTGAAGGAGAGCGTCGACAAGCGGATCGCCGGCTATGACAGCCCGGTCGATTTCTATGTCGAAAAACTGGTTGAGGGTGTAAGCACGCTCGCCGCAGCGTTTTGGCCGAAGAAAGTCATCGTCCGGCTGTCCGATTTCAAGTCGAACGAATACGCCAACCTCATTGGCGGCAAGCTCTATGAGCCCGAGGAAGAAAACCCCATGCTGGGCTTCCGCGGTGCGTCGCGCTACATCAGTGAATCGTTCCGGGACTGCTTCGAACTCGAATGCCGGGCCATGAAAAAGGTCCGCGAGGTAATGGGGCTTACCAACGTCGAACTCATGGTGCCATTCGTTCGCACCCTGGGTGAAGCCGCGCAGGTCATCGAGATTCTGGGTCAGTTCGGCCTTAAACGTGGCGAGAACGGGCTCAAGGTCATCATGATGTGCGAGCTACCCTCCAACGCGCTTCTGGCAGATGAATTCCTCGAATACTTCGACGGCTTCTCCATTGGCTCGAACGACATGACACAGTTGACGCTCGGTCTGGATCGGGATTCGGGCCTGATTGCACACCTGTTTGACGAGCGCAATCCTGCAGTGAAGAAGTTGCTTGCCAGCGCAATTGCGGCGTGCAACAAGGCCGGCAAGTACATCGGTATCTGCGGCCAGGGCCCATCCGATCACCCGGACCTGGCGAAGTGGCTGATGGAGCAGGGGATCGAAAGCGTGTCGCTCAATCCAGATTCCGTCCTGGAAACCTGGTTCTTCCTGGCGGACGAGAAAGTCGCGTCCTAGTGCGGTGAAAGCGTCGCCCGTGTCAGCGGGTGACGCTATTCCAAGGAGATTACCGATGCACTATGTCACCCCAGATCTGTGCGATGCGTATCCCGACCAGATCCGTGTCGTGGAGCCCATGTTCGCCAACTTCGGCGGCCGCGACTCTTTCGGCGGGCAGATCGTCACCATCAAATGCTTCGAAGACAATTCCCTTGTCAAACAGCAGGTCGAGAACTCGGGCGCTGGTAAGGTTCTGGTCGTTGACGGTGGCGGCTCGCTGCGCTGCGCCCTGCTTGGCGACATGCTTGCGGAGAAGGCTGCCCGCAACGGGTGGGAAGGACTGGTGATCTATGGATGTGTTCGCGACGTCGATGTACTGGCGCAGACGCAGGTAGGGGTCCAGGCCTTGGCAAGTCATCCCATGAAGTCGAACAAACGCGGCGTCGGTGAGCTGGACGTTGTCGTGACCTTCGCGGGCGTCACCTTCCGGCCAGGCGAGTATGTCTACGCTGACAACAACGGCATTATCGTTTCCCCTCAAGCGCTCGAGATGCCGGCGTAACACAATGGCATACCGGGGCGCGTTTCACTAAAGTAGCCACCCCCGCGGTTGCAGTGAGAGCGCTTCGTGAATAGTACGGCCGCTGAGCAAGGCTTGGTCCTCGGCTATCTTCTGGATGGTCATGGCGGAGGGCGGCGCCTGTCGCTCGACAACCTCGACGGCATCCATCCTGCGCCCGGCGAGTTTCTCTGGGTTCATTGGGACCGAAGCCACCCACAGGCACAGACCTGGCTGCGGGATCAATCCGGTCTCGATGAGTTCAGCTGCGATCTGCTCCTTGAAGAAGAGACCCGGCCCCGCCTTCTGATGTCGGGCGAGCAGGGAGTGTTGCTGTTTCTTCGGGGCGTCAACCTGAATCCCGGTGCAGATCCGGAAGACATGGTTTCTCTGCGCGTGTATGGCGATGCCTCTCGAGTCGTGTCCCTTCGATTGCGTCCGCTGCGAGCAATCGACCAGCTTCGCAATGACATCGAGCGAGGAGAGGGTCCACGCAACACCTCCGAGTTGCTGCTCCAGCTGGCCTCGTATCTCACGGGTCGCGTCGATGACGTCAATGACGGCCTTTCGGATCAGCTCGATGCCCTGGAAGAGCAAACTGATATGGACGAGCAGGCGTTGCCAAATCACGGGGAGCTGTTGGCTATCCGACGCCGGGCGGCCGGGCTCAAGCGCTACCTTTCCCCGCAACGTGAAATATTCGCCCAGCTGGCGCGCCAGCGGTTCGATTGGTTGGGGCTCCAGGATGCAGCCTACTGGAATGAGCTACATAACAGCCTGACGCGCAATCTGGAGGAACTCGACATGTCACGTGAGCGCGTCGCGCAGCTTGAGAGCCTTGAGCAGCGTCGGCTGGGCGAGCGCACAAACAGAACGATGTACCTGCTTGCGATCGTGACTGGCTTCTTCTTGCCTCTGAGCTTCTTTACCGGGCTGTTGGGAATCAACGTTGGCGGGATTCCCGGTGGTGAGAACGACCATGGTTTCGCCTGGGCGTGTGTATTGGCAGGCGGGATCGCGGTCGTCCAATGGGTTATCTTTCGCTGGCTTCGCTGGTTGTGATGTGACTCATACGAAATGTCATGCGTCTTTCACACCAGATTCGGTCAGTCATGTACGAGGAAGCCGCATGCAGGATCCTTTTGAGCAATCCCTGCGAGAGCTGATGAATGCGCCGTCCGATACGCGTGATGATCACGAGGCGCTGGGGCGTGTGCTCAAGACGGCCAACCGGCGCGTTGGCGCCGGCGAGCTGTTCAGCCTGACCGGCCATTGGTGCGAGGCCATCATGATCGCGCTGAATACCAAGGCGCGCCGCAGCAACGTGCGGCCTCGCGCCGGCGAATCCACTGATTACCCTTAAGGCAACGTTGAATATGCAATTCGAACCCTGGACGAACAGCCTGGTGAATGCGATGAGCACCATGTGGGCGTCCATTGCAAGTTTCATCCCCCGTTTGTTCGGTGCCCTTTTGGTCGTCGTGATCGGATTGGTGGTGGCCAAACTGCTGGATACACTGCTTTCCAAGCTCTTGGCCAAATTTGGGCTCGACCGTTTGATGGCCGGCACCGGTGTGACGAAGGTTCTGGCAAGAGCCGGAATCCACGCCCCCGTTTCAACATTGATCGGCAAGATCATCTACTGGTTTATCCTGCTGGTGTTTCTTGTGTCGGCAGCCGAGTCGCTAGGACTTGAGCGAGTCTCGGCAACGCTCGACATGTTTGCGCTGTATCTGCCGAAGGTCTTCGGCGCGGCGCTCGTCCTGCTGGCCGGCGTGCTACTGGCTCAGTTAGTGAACGGCGTGGTGCGAGGCGCCGCAGAGGGCGTGGGGCTGGACTATTCGGCTGGCCTTGGCCGAATTGCGCAAGCGCTGGTCATCATCATCAGCATCTCGGTCGCGATTGGCCAACTCGAGATCAAGACCGATCTGCTTAATACGGTCATTGCGATCGTACTCATATCGTTTGGCATAGCGGTCGCTCTGGCGCTGGGCTTCGGTAGCCGCGAGGTCGTTTCCCAGATCATTGCCGGCATCTACGTTCGGGAACTCTATGAAGTCGGCCAGGAGGTCACGATCGGTGAGGTGACCGGGCACATCGAAGAGATCGGTACCGTCAAGACAACGCTGCTGACGAGCGAGGATACCTATGTGTCCGTAGCAAACCGCGCGCTGCTCGATCGCGAAGTGTCGAGCCGCTGAGCGGGGAAACTGGTAACGTATGCCGCCGCCCATTCGGTGTCGCGCCTTGGCGCACCTTGGACCGATTGCTGAACTGTCTTGAAAACGCCTGGTTCAACCTTACGTTATGACCCGCGACTGCTTAGCGATGAAGAGCTGGTCGAGCGTGCGCGTGGGGAATTGTTTCACATCACGCGGGCATACGAAGAGTTGATGCGCCGCTACCAGCGTACTTTGTTCAATGTCTGCACTCGATATCTGGGAAATGAACGCGACGCCGACGATGTCGCTCAGGAAGTAATGCTCAAAGTGCTGTACGGCCTGAAAAACTTTGAAGGAAAGTCCAAGTTTCGAACATGGCTATACAGCATTACTTACAACGAATGTACGACTCAGTATCGAAAAGAGCGCCGCAAGCGGCGACTTTTGGATGCATTGAGCCTCGATCCTCAGGAAGAGGCTTCGGACGAGAAAGCGCCGAAAGTCGAGGAGAAAGGCGGACTGGATCGGTGGTTGGCGCATGTCAATCCGATCGACCGGGAGATTCTGGTCCTACGGTTCGTTGCTGAACTGGAGTTTCAGGAAATCGCAGACATTCTGCACATGGGCCTCAGTGCTACGAAAATGCGGTACAAGCGCGCCCTGGACAGACTGCGAGAAAAATTTGCTGGCGAGGCTGAAACTTAACAAGATTTTCATGTCTCTATAGACCAGCAAGTTCGCTGAACTCCGCTGCCTGGTTGTCCATGAGAAGTAAGGACAACGTACACCATCAAGATGGGGATTTAACGGAATGAAATTGAAAAACACCTTAGGCGTTGTCATTGGCTCCCTGGTGGCTGCCACTTCCTTGGGCGCGCTGGCTCAGGGCCAGGGCGCGGTCGAGGTGGAAGGATTCGCCAAGCGTTATTTCACTGACAGCAATCGTCACATGGATAACGCCAATCTCTACGGCGCGTCTGTTGGCTACTTCCTGACCAACGATGTTGAGCTCGCTCTGTCGTACGGTGAGTACCACGACGTTCGCACGGATAGCAGCCGCGGTAACGACAAAGTTCACGGCAACATCGCCGCCCTTGATGCCATCTACCACTTCGGTACTCCTGGTGTAGGCCTGCGTCCTTACCTGTCTGCCGGTCTGGCTCATCAGAGCCTGGGTCAGGCTCAGCCACGTAGCGGCCGTAACCACACTACCTTCGGGAACATCGGTGCCGGTCTGAAGTACTACTTCACCGACAACTTCTACGCGCGTGCTGGCCTCGATGGCATGTACAACATCGACGAAGACCAGGGCGAGTGGGCTGCTGGCGTCGGCGTTGGTCTGAACTTCGGTGGCAACGCTGGTCAGCGTCAAGTCGCTGCAGTAGAGCCAGCTCCAGCTCCTGCCCCAGCTCCGGCTCCAGAGCCCGAGCCGACTCCTGAAGTTGTCCGCGTTGAGCTGGACGTCAAATTCGACTTCGACCGCGCTCAGGTCAAGTCGGAAAGCTATGCTGACATCCAGAACCTGGCTGACTTCATGCGTCAGTACCCACAGACGTCCACTACAGTTGAAGGCCACACCGATTCCATCGGTACCGAAGCCTACAACCAGCGTCTGTCTGAGCGTCGTGCAAACGCCGTCCGTGACGTACTGGTCAACCAGTATGGTGTTGAGTCGAACCGCGTCAGCTCGGTCGGTTACGGTGAGAGCCGTCCGGTCGCTGACAACTCCACTGAGCAAGGCCGCGCCGTTAACCGTCGCGTAGAAGCGGAAGTGGAAGCGCAGGTTAATCAGTAATCTGCCACTGTGTGCCGGCTTCCTAAGCAGGCACCGTCGATGATCTTCTGACCATCCAAGAAAACCCGCTCGGGCACCCCACCGGGTCTTTTTATTGCCTCTTCGATTCAATGCTGAACTTCGAGCGTAGGGGTCTTCGTCTCGACCTCATCGCGAAGCTTGCGAAGGACCTGGACAGGATCCCAACGGTTGGGATCAAACATGGCATAGGCTTCGCCCTGATAACCCACTATATCCAGCGCTCGGTGATAGCCTGCCCGTTGGAAGAGCGCTTCGATCTCGGCAAAGCACGTATTGAAGTGCAAACGAGTGAACGGTAGCTCGGACTCGCTGATAAGCCCATATCGCTCAAGCGCATCGACTGCGCTTCTGATCTTGACGACAGGCGTCGCCTCCACACTTTCCTTCAGTTGCGCCAAGGCTTTCATGACTGCTGCTCCGGGACGGTTTATCGGTGCGGACATCATTCTCGCTACCTCGACGAAGTATACTGTACATCTGTCCAGTATTGGTTCATAGTTCTTCGCGTCCGACCCCTTCGATCCAGTCGAACCTTCCGGTCAGAACGGAGACGCGTAGACAATGCAACATACTTTCATGATGGTTTTGTTAATGCTTGGACTGTATGGCTGCGCTCAGTCGGGAAACGAGCCGGAGCGGCCGTCGGTCAAGGGTGCGTATCTTGTTATAGAAGGGCGTGACGCGTGGGCTGTTCTTGTAGACGGGGCCGACCGTTACGAGGAGCACGGGTTTGTCGTCAGCCGCATGACTGCAAAAACAGAAGAGGCAGGATCTCGGGCAGCTTATGTAGTGCAGACGCCCAATTGCGGCGAGGTACAGTGGCTTCCGGGCTCAGCAGGATCTGGTGGAAGCGGTGGTGTTCGGCTCTTCCTTCCAGCCGGACAGGATACGATCAATGCGCCCGGGTGCATTCTGAGCCGAGTCCAAGCGGAAGGTTGGACCGCTTTGGATTATTCGAGTTGAGTAGGGCGCCGGTATGGCGCCCGTGCTCGTTCACGCAGTGGTCGAAGACCTGGGACTACCCGAAGGGGCTAGTCCATCAGCGCGAAACATTGCTCTTAGCCCCCTCAATGCTTGCCGGATTCGGTCCTGATTCTCGATCAGCGCGAACCGGACATGGTCATCGCCATAGTCGCCGAAGCCGACGCCGGGCGACACGCACACCTTGGCTTCAGCAAGCAACTTCTTCGCAAATTCAAGCGAGCCCAGGTGAGCATAGTGCGGAGGGATCTTGGCCCAGACATACATCGAAGCCTTCGGCTTTTCGACCATCCAGCCTATCTCGTGCAGCCCCTTGACCAACAGGTCGCGACGGCCACGGTATTGCTCGGCAATTTCCTTTACGCAGGTCTGGTCCCCTTCAAGCGCTGCGATAGCAGCAACCTGCAGCGGCGTGAAGGTGCCATAGTCGTGATAGCTCTTGATTCGCGCCAGCGCACCCACGAGCTCTGGGTTACCGACCATGAATCCAATCCGCCAGCCGGCCATGTTGTAGCTTTTCGATAGGGTGAAAAACTCTACCGCAATATCCTTCGCACCAGGCACCTGCATGATTGAAGGCGCTTTCCAGCCATCGAATACGATGTCCGCATATGCCAGGTCGTGTACAACGAGAACGTCGTATTGCTTGGCAAGTGCAATGACTCGTTCGAAGAAGTCGAGCTCGACGCATTGTGCCGTAGGATTCGAAGGAAACCCCAGGATCATCATCTTTGGCTTGGGGATAGACTCCCTTATCGCGCGCTCCAGTTCCTGAAAAAAGTCTATGCCTGAAACCAGCGGTACGGAGCGGACCTGCGCGCCCGCAATGACGGCGCCGTAGATGTGAATGGGATAGCTTGGATTGGGCACGAGAACAGTGTCACCGTGATCAAGCGTTGCGAGCATCAGGTGTGCAAGGCCTTCCTTGGACCCGATCGTCACAATCGCTTCGGACTCTGGATCAATATCCACTGCATATCGATCGGCGTACCAGCGCGAGATTGCACGCCGAAGCCGTGGAATGCCGCGAGACGTCGAATAGCCGTGAGTATCGTCCCGCTGAGCGACGGTACAAAGCTTATCGACGATATGGGGCGGTGTGGCGCCATCCGGGTTGCCCATGCTGAGATCGATGATGTCCTCGCCGCGGCGCCGGGCGGCCATCTTGAGTTCAGCGGTGATGTTGAAGACGTACGGGGGGAGTCTATCGATGCGCGCAAAGCGGCGCGAAGCTTGATCAGCCATTTTATCCTCGGTTACGTAAGCGCCCGGAACCGTCCGAGCGACGCTGGCCCTGTCAGGCCTTCATCGAAGATAAGCGAGGCGGCGTTAACTGTCGAGTATCACCGTAACAACCGATAGCGCCGCGAGTGTACTCACACAGCGGCGCCGTTCTGAAATTTGCAGTAAATCAGGGTCGGATTAGCGCTCGATGACCTGTTTGACGTCAGTCATGGGCACTTGCTGTTTGCGACCCTCATCATCCTTGAATTCGAGCATCCCTGTTGTTTCATCGAACTGAGGCTTACCTGATGCGTTCAGCATGCGTCCATCAGTGGTTGCGATGAAATAGTCGCTTGCACAGCCGGCCAAGGTCGCTGCGCAGACAAACGCCAAAAGTACTTTTTTCATTGATGCAATTCCTTGAGGTGCCGCATTGCGGCGGACGCTAGATATGACACCGAACCGCTCCAATCGCTCCCGCTCGCACACCTTGGAATGTCATTTGCCACGGGTGTCGCCAGGCGTCAGGCAAAAAAAAGCCCCGCGATAGCGGGGCTTTTTGAGTTGCTCGATCAGGCCTGGACGACCGGAATCTGAGCGTTCGATGCTGCTTCCTTGTACTCGGCAATCTGATCGAAGCTCAGGTAGCGATAGATATCGCTGGCCATGCTGTCGATGTTTGCCGCGTATCCCATGTATTCCTCAACGCTCGGCAGCTTGCCCAGGATGGAGGCGACCGCTGCCAACTCTGCGGAGGCGAGATACACGTTCGCGCCATCACCGAGTCGGTTTGGGAAGTTACGGGTTGAAGTGGAGACCACCGTGGCATTTGCTGCAACGCGCGCCTGGTTGCCCATGCACAGTGAGCAGCCCGGCATTTCCATCCGAGCGCCAGCCTTGCCATAAATGCCGTAGTAACCTTCTTCGGTAAGCTGATGCTGGTCCATCTTGGTTGGCGGGGACAGCCAGAGGCGAGTCGGGATGGTGCCCTTGACCTTGTCCAGCAGCTTACCTGCCGCACGGAAGTGACCGATGTTCGTCATGCACGAGCCGATGAACACCTCGTCGATCTTGTCGCCTGCAACCTGCGACAGCAGACGGGCATCGTCCGGATCGTTCGGTGCGCACAATACTGGCTCGTTGACCTCAGCCAGATCGATCTCGATGACCTCGGTGTACTCGGCATCCTTGTCGGCTTCGAGCAGTTCAGGGTTCGCTAGCCAGGCTTCCATGGCCTGAGCGCGACGCTCCAGGGTGCGCGGATCACCGTAGCCTTCACCAATCATCCAGCGAAGCAGGGTGATGTTGGAGGACAGGTATTCAGCAATCGATTCCTTCGACAGCTTGATGGTGCAGCCGGCAGCCGAGCGCTCTGCCGAAGCGTCCGAAAGTTCGAAGGCTTGCTCGACGGTCAGGTCTTCCAGACCTTCGATCTCAAGAATGCGGCCCGAGAAGATGTTCTTCTTGCCTTTCTTCTCGACCGTCAGCAGACCCTTCTGGATCGCGTAGTACGGGATGGCATGAACCAGGTCGCGCAGGGTTATGCCAGGCTTCATCTTGCCCTTGAAGCGCACCAGTACGGACTCGGGCATGTCGAGTGGCATTACGCCGGTAGCAGCTGCGAATGCAACCAGGCCGGAACCTGCCGGGAAGGAGATACCGATTGGGAAGCGAGTGTGCGAGTCGCCACCGGTACCGACCGTGTCGGGCAGCAGCATGCGGTTCAGCCAGCTGTGAATGATGCCGTCGCCCGGACGCAGCGAAACGCCACCGCGGGTGCGAATGAAGTCAGGCAGAGTGTGGTGGGTCTTGACGTCGATCGGCTTGGGATATGCGGCAGTGTGGCAGAACGACTGCATGACCAGATCGGCGGAGAAGCCAAGGCAGGCCAGGTCCTTGAGTTCGTCGCGGGTCATTGGTCCCGTGGTGTCCTGGGAGCCAACCGTAGTCATCTTCGGCTCACAGTAAGTACCGGGACGTACACCCTGGCCCTCGTCAAGACCGCACGCACGGCCAACCATTTTTTGCGCAAGGGTAAAGCCTTTGCCCGAGTCAACTGGGGCTTCTGGCTTCTTGAACAGGTCAGACGGCCCCATGCCGAGTTCGGCGCGGGCTTTTTCTGTCAGGCCGCGGCCGATGATCAGCGGAATACGGCCGCCGGCGCGAACCTCGTCGAGCAGGACGTCCGTCTTGAGCTCGAATGTTGTGATGACGTTGTCGGTCCCGTGCTTGCAGACCTTGCCAGCGTACGGGTAGACATCAATCACATCACCCATTTCGAGGCTTGAAACGTCGAACTCGATTGGCAGGGCGCCAGCATCTTCCATCGTGTTGTAGAAGATAGGAGCGATCTTGGAGCCGAAGCAGAAACCACCGGCACGTTTGTTCGGAACGTACGGGATGTCATCGCCAAAGAACCACAATACGGAGTTGGTGGCTGATTTGCGCGAGGAGCCCGTTCCTACGACGTCGCCCACATAGGCGACCGGGAACCCTTTCGACATGACCTCTTCGATCTGCTTCAGAGGTCCTACACTGCCCGGTTGGTCAGGTTCGATGCCATCGCGCTTCATCTTCAGCATCGCCAATGCGTGCAAAGGGATGTCAGGGCGCGACCAGGCATCCGGGGCGGGCGACAGGTCATCGGTGTTGGTTTCACCAGGCACCTTGAAGACGGAAAGGCTGTACTTCTCAGCAATGGCAGGACGCTTGGTAAACCATTCGCCTTCAGCCCAGGAGTTCATGACGCTTTGTGCAGCAGCATTGCCCGCCTTGCACTTCTCGGCCACATCGTGGAACGCGTCGAACATCAGCAAAGTGTGTTTGAGTTGCTCGGCCGCCGTCGTGGCGAGCTCGGCGTCGTCCAGCAGGGCGACCAGCGTCTCAATGTTGTAGCCACCCTGCATGGTGCCCAGCAGTTCGGTAGCGCGTTGCTTGCTAAGAAGGGGAGAAGTCGCTTCGCCCTTGGCGATTGCGGAGAGGAAGCCCGCTTTGACATATGCGGCTTCATCGACGCCCGGCGGAACACGATTGGTGATCAGGTCGAGGAGGAATTCTTCTTCGCCGGCGGGCGGGTTCTTCAACAGTTCGACAAGGCCGGCGGTCTGTTCGGCGTTGAGCGGTTGGGGAACGATCCCTTGCTCGGCACGCTCTTCTACGTGTTTACGGTAGGCTTCAAGCACAGTAATACCCTCATCAGTGGTCCCGGAAAACGTCCGGGACGCTTATCCTGGTGCCACGACGGCTGCGCTTGGGCGCTTCTTGAGCGAGTCTGCCAGCACGTCCGTGGCTGCCATCCAGAAGCTGTTTTCAAAGTTTGACGCCAGCTGATGAGAGGCGCGGAGTGGGGCGACGATGTGTCGCAGCCCCGAACTCCGCTACATGTGCTGGATCTACTGTGCTCGTGACGCTTTGAAAACAGCTTCAAGGGGCGTTGGTGCCGTAAACGGCGCGGTCATTCTAAAGCAAAGCTAGGCTCAAGTTAAGCTGAGCGATCATCGGGCCGGCGTGACCGCGTTCAGACAAAAGTCTAAGATGGCTGCGTTTCACCACTGCGCGCCGCGGCCCATTCATGTCCAACCAACGCGTTAAAACGCCCTGTATAGGTCGCTGTTCGACCGTTTTCGGCGACCAGGTCTGCCGGGGCTGCAAACGGTTCCACCATGAGATCGTCAATTGGAACCTGTACTCCGACGAAGAAAAGCGCGCTGTTTGGGAGCGCCTCGAGGTCCTGCTCGTCCAGGTGATGCAGGGCAAGGTCATCGTATTCGACGAGTCGATGCTCCGGTCGCAGCTGGAGAGTCGACAGATTCGATTCAATCCCGCGCAGTCCAGCCATTGCTGGGCATATCAATTGATCGCGCGAGGCGCACGCGCCATCAATCAGCTCGATGCCTACGGCCTTGCTCTCATGCCGGAGTTTCGCGATTGGCCGCTGCCTGACTTGCGAGACGCGATCGATCGCGAGTTCTTCATCCTCTCAGAGGCACACTACGAGCGATATATCGCACCTCGCTTCCTGCGAGAAGGTATGGAAATTCGCGTCTGACTCCACGGCGCCTTATCATCGGCGTTCTTCCACCTGTATGTAACCTTATGACCACTGCCGTTCCTGCGCTGGCTAATACTCGAACCGCCACTGCATTCCCCGAACTTCACGCCTTCCTGGGCTGTGCCACCCCAAAAGAATGGGTCGCGGCGGCATTGGCCGACCAGGAAACGATGCTGATTGACCACAAGAACTGCGAATTCAAGGCTGCTTCGACAGCCCTTTCGCTGATCGCGCGGTACAGCGGCCATCTCGACCTCGTGAACGCCATGTCGCGCCTTGCACGCGAGGAGCTAAGGCATCACGAGCAGGTGCTTGCATTAATGAAAAAGCGGGGTATCGGTCCGCGCCCGGTCTCTGCAAGTCGCTACGCGTCGGGCTTGCGCAAGATTGTTCGGACGTCTGAGCCGTACAAGCTGGTCGACACGCTAGTGGTGGGTGCCTTCATCGAGGCACGCTCATGCGAGCGCTTCGAAGCACTTGTGCCTCACCTTGATCCCGAGTTGGCCAAATTCTATTTTGGCTTGCTCAAGAGCGAAGCCAGGCACTTCGAAGGTTACATGAAGCTTGCTTATCGCTATGGCGATGAAGCTGATGTACGCGATCGCGTAGCGTTGGTACGGGAGGTCGAGCAAACGTTGGTCCAGAGTACGGACGATGCCTTCCGGTTTCACAGTGGCGTGCCAGCCTGAGTTCGACGCTTCACTCGGCCGTGTCGATCTCAAACGCTTCCAGATTCAGGGCGCCTGATGCGTCACAGGTGAGCACCCAGCCCTTGCGATCCCAGTCGCCCAGCACGATACGGGTGGCAGGGGTGCCGTCCGGCCTGGTCGTGTCATGCACGGCCGGGCGGTGTGTGTGGCCATGGATAAGCGTGCGGGTGTCGTACCGTTCGAGCAGCGGCGGCACTTCCGCCTCTGTCACATCGATTATGTCGGACGCTTTCATCTTTGTTTTGGCCTTGCTCTCGCTGCGCAGTTTGCGAGCCAGCTTCCGGCGGGTTGACAGCGGAAGGTGCGTCAGCAGCCAGAGTACGACCGGGTTTCGTAGCCAACGCCGCAGACGTTGATAACCCTCGTCGCGAGTACACAGGCTATCGCCATGCATCAGGAGGACAGCGGTGCCATTGAGCACAACCCGGCTCGGATCGGGCAAAAGCGTACAGCCCGCGCGCCGGCAAAAACGTTCGCCGATCAGGAAGTCCCGGTTTCCGTGCATCACGTAGATGGACGTTCCTCCATCGCTTACCTTGCGTAGCGCGTCGGCGATGCTCGCCTGGTAGGGTGTCATGCCGTCGTCGCCGATCCAGGCTTCGAAGAAGTCCCCGAGAATATAGAGTGCTTCGGCATGACACGCGCGGCTTTGCAGGAAACAGAGAAACGCCCGGGTCAGATCCGGGCGTTCTTCCTGCAAATGCAAATCGGAGATCAGCAGGATCACGTCATTCCTCGACGATTTCTGCCTTCTCGATCACGACGTCCTCAGTCGGAACATCTTGATGGCCCGCCTTCGAGCCAGTCGACACAGCCTTGATTTTCTCTACGACGTCCATGCCTTCGACGACTTCACCGAATACGGCGTAGCCCCAGCCCTGGGTAGTCGGTGCGGTGTGATTGAGGAAGCTGTTGTCGGCGACGTTGATGAAGAACTGAGCGGACGCCGAGTGCGGGTCCATCGTGCGCGCCATTGCAACGGTACCGACCTTGTTCGAAACGCCGTTATTGGCCTCGTTCTTGATCGGCGCGCGAGTGGGCTTTTGCTTCATGCCGGGCTCGAAGCCACCGCCCTGGATCATGAAGTTACCGATCACGCGGTGGAAGATGGTGCCGTCGTAGTGGCCTGCTTTCACATACTCGCGAAAGTTGGCAGCAGTCTCTGGGGCCTTGTCATCGAACAGCTTCAGCGTGATGACGCCATGGTTGGTATGCAGCTTGATCATTCGGACGGATTCTCCGTTGGGGGGCTGAGCGTGGAACGCGAACGTCGTAGCACGTCACGCGTGCCGGGTGTCAGGGGTTGACCGGTTGGGTATGATACGGACTTTGACATGACCGGCCTACCGGGCCGCGGCATTTCCGCGCGAAAGATCGCATGCAAATGCTGACCGTCGTTCACGCCTACTTGAAAGCAAGGACCCCATGAGCACCAAGCCCGAGACAGCTGTCGCCGCGAACTTTCTTCGACCCATCGTTCAGGCCGATCTGGAAAGCGGAAAGCACGCCAGGATCGTCACGCGTTTCCCGCCTGAGCCCAATGGGTACCTGCACATCGGTCATGCGAAATCGATCTGTCTGAACTTCGGTCTGGCCAAAGAGTTCGGCGGCGTGTGCAACCTGAGGTTCGATGACACCAATCCTGCCAAGGAAGACCAGGAATACATCGATGCCATCAAGGCCGACGTTCGCTGGCTCGGTTTCGAATGGGCAGGCGACGAACGCTACGCATCGAATTACTTCGACCAGCTGCATGACTGGGCCATTCATCTCATCAAGGCGGGAAAGGCTTATGTCTGTGACCTTTCCCCCGAGGCTGTACGCGAGTATCGCGGCTCATTGACCGAGCCCGGGCGCAATAGCCCGTTTCGCGATCGCTCCGTAGAGGAGAATCTGGATCTGTTCGGGCGCATGAAGGCGGGCGAGTTTCCGGATGGAGCGCGGGCGCTGCGCGCAAAGATCGACATGGCTTCGCCAAACATCAATTTGCGCGATCCGTTTCTGTATCGCATTCGCCATGCTCACCATCATCAGACGGGTGACAAGTGGTGCATCTATCCGAGCTACGATTTTACCCATGGCCAGTCGGACGCGATTGAAGGCGTGACGCATTCGATCTGCACGCTGGAGTTCGAAGACCACCGCCCCCTTTACGAATGGTTTCTCGCCAATCTGCCTGTACCGGCTCAGCCGCGTCAGTATGAATTCGCCCGGCTGAATCTGAACTACACGATCACCAGCAAGCGTAAGCTCAAGCAGCTCGTGGACGAAAAGCATGTCGACGGTTGGGATGATCCTCGCATGTCGACCCTGTCAGGCTATCGCCGCCGTGGCTATACGCCGACGTCCATCCGTACATTCTGCGACATGGTAGGTGTCAACCGTGCCGGCGGCATCGTCGACATCGGTATGCTGGAATTCGCCATCCGCGAAGATCTGGACGCCAACGCCACACGCGCCATGTGCGTCCTCAAGCCGCTCAAGGTCGTTATCACCAACTATCCGGACGGACAGGTTGAGACGTTGCAGCTGCCGCGCCACCCGAAGCAGGATATGGGTGTGAGGGAACTTCCGTTCGGCCGCGAGCTGTTCATTGATCAGAGCGACTTCGAAGAAACACCGCCTGCAGGCTACAAACGCCTGGTGCCGGGCGGCGAGGTTCGCCTGCGTGGCAGCTATGTGATTCGCGCGGACGAAGCCATCAAGGATGCCGAAGGCAACGTTGTTGAGCTGCGTTGCAGCTACGACGAGAACACCCTGGGCAAGAACCCTGAAGGGCGTAAGGTCAAAGGCGTGATCCACTGGGTGCCCGCAGCACAAAGCGTCGAGTGTGAAGTCCGACTCTACGATCGCCTTTTCCGCGCCGCTAATCCGGAGAAGTCGGAAGAGGGCGGTAGCTTCTTGGACAACATCAATCCGGAATCCCTGACCGTGCTGAAGGGATGCCGTGCGGAGCCATCTTTGGCGACCGCGAGCGCGGATGACCGTTTCCAGTTCGAGCGCGAAGGCTACTTCTGCGCTGATTCGAAGGATTCGCGTCCAGACGCACTTGTATTCAACCGTACCGTGACACTACGCGATTCATGGGGTGGCCAGTAATGGGGTTGGCGCTTTACAACACGCTGACGAAGCGCAAGGAACCTTTCGTTCCGCTCGAGGGTAACCACGTACGGATGTACGTTTGTGGAATGACTGTCTACGACTTCTGCCACATCGGTCACGCTCGGGTCATGGTGGCATTCGATGTCGTCGCGCGGTGGTTGCGATCAAGCGGGTATACGCTGACCTATGTGCGAAATATCACGGACGTCGACGACAAGATCATCAGACGTGCACGTGACAATGGCGAATCCTTTGAAGCACTCGTAGACCGCATGATCGCGGCGATGCACGAGGACGAAGCCAGGCTCAACGTCTTGCGACCCGATGAAGAGCCACGTGCAACAGGCCATATTCCTGGCATGCATTCGATGATTCAGACACTCATCGATAAAGGCTTCGCTTATGCACCCGGCAACGGCGATGTCTATTACCGTGTTGGGAAGTTCGCTGGCTACGGGAAGCTCTCGCGTAAGAAGATCGAAGATCTGCGGATCGGTGCACGTATCGAGGTAGACGAGTCAAAAGAAGACCCGCTCGATTTCGTGCTCTGGAAGGGCGCAAAGCCTGGTGAGCCCAGTTGGACATCACCATGGGGCGACGGGCGTCCGGGCTGGCATATCGAATGCTCCGTGATGTCGACCTGCTGCCTTGGCGACACATTTGATATTCATGGAGGTGGGCCTGACCTGGTATTCCCGCATCATGAGAATGAGATCGCCCAAAGCGAGGCAGCAACGGGTAAGCCTTACGCCAATGCATGGATGCATGCGGGCGCGGTGCGTGTCGACGGCGAGAAGATGTCTAAATCACTGGGCAATTTCTTCACCATTCGCGACGTACTGGAGAAGTACCATCCCGAGGTCGTTCGTTATCTGCTTGTCTCCAGCCATTACCGCAGTCCGATTAATTACTCCGAGGAAAGCCTGAAGGAAGCCAAGGGGGCGTTGGAGCGCTTCTACAATGCGCTGAAAGGCCTACCTGAAGTCGCAGCAGCAGATGGCGATGCCTTTGCGGATCGGTTCGCGCTAGCGATGAACGATGACTTTAATACGCCTGAAGCGTGTGCCGTGCTGTTTGAGATGGCGCGTGAAGTGAATCGGCTTCGGGATTCGGACGTAACAGCGGCAGCCGCATTGGCAGCTCGTCTCCGCGCCCTGGCATCGGTCTTGGGGGTTTTGCAACTTGCGCCTGACGCGTTTCTTCAAGCGGGTGCAGAAGGGCGAGTGGATGCTGAGAAAGTCGAAGAGCTCATTGCGGAACGTCTGCAAGCCAGAAGCGAAAAGAACTGGGCAGAATCGGATCGCCTTCGCGATGAGTTGACGTCGATGGGGGTTGTTCTGGAAGACGGCAAAGGCGGTACGACCTGGCGACTTGCCGAGTGATCACTTCATCTGGAGCTGACGCATGACGATTCCGTTCTGGTGCCTTTTTATAAGTGTGCTGCTGATCTACGCCAGCAAGCTCCCAGTCGCCAAGGCGATGAGTGCAGAAGGCAGTGGCTACGACAATCATGATCCGCGTGGGCAGCAGGGGCGCCTGAGCGGTCGCGGTGCCCGAGCGCTGGCGGCCCATCAGAACGGTTTTGAGGTGTTCCCGATCTTCCTTGCGGGCGTCATGGTAGCCCATGTCACCCAAACCCAGGGCTGGCTGATCGATACACTGGCAATCGTGTTCGTAGTCAGCCGGGCACTCTACATCGTTCTGTATCTTGGCGATCTCGCCTGGCAGCGCAGCTTGGCGTGGATTGTCGGGCTCATCTGTTGCCTGTTGCCTGTTGCTCATGCTCAGCCCGTTGTTACGCTAAGAAAAAGCCCGCAGATGCGGGCTTTTTCATTTACTGCTGCGGCGCGCGAGGTGCGTCCGACTGAGGAGCAGTCGCCGGCGGCGGTGTCGGCTCATTGTTATCCTGAGCTTCCTCGGCGGCCTTTTCATTGGCTTCCTGGGTTGCCTCTGCAGCTTCCTGCTGCTCTTCTGCAGCCTCCTGCATGTGCTCCTGCGCGTTCTCGGCGTGATCTTGCGCCTTTTCCATCTTGTCTTCAGACGAGTCATTACAGGCGGCCAGGCCCATGGTGGCAGCGAGCAGCAGCGAATAGAGAAGAGGTTTTTGCATCGGGGGGCTCCTTACGGCTTTCCTTGTGTATGCGGTTTGGATCGAATGCTCCCCGTCAAGTTCCTTAGCTTTTCGGTGTGATCCCGTTCATGTCATTTGGCTAAGCACTTGAAATATCGGCCGAAGCCCACATGTTGGCGGCAAGCGTCGCCTTGGGTGAAGGCGGCATAAGCCATCGATGTGGAGTTTGACGACCATGAGTGTGGAAACTCAAAAAGAGACCCTCGGCTTTCAGACCGAAGTGAAGCAGTTGCTTCATCTCATGATTCATTCCCTGTACTCGAACAAGGAAATCTTCCTTCGCGAACTGATTTCCAACGCATCAGACGCGGTAGACAAGCTGCGTTTCGAGGCACTGGCCAAGCCGGAGCTGCTTGAAGGCGGGGCGGATCTGAAGATCAGGGTCTCCTTCGACAAGGGTGCGCGTACCGTTACGATCGAAGATAACGGTATTGGCATGAACCGCGAGGAGGTCATCGCTCACCTCGGGACTATCGCGAAGTCCGGTACTGCAGACTTTCTGAAGAACCTGTCGGGCGATCAGAAGAAAGACTCGCACCTGATTGGTCAATTCGGCGTCGGATTCTATTCGGCCTTCATCGTAGCGGACCAGGTGGATGTCTATAGCCGCCGCGCAGGTGATGCCACCTCTGATGGCGTGCATTGGTCCTCAAAGGGAGAAGGCGACTTCGAAGTTGCCAACGTTGAAAAGGCCGATCGCGGTACTCGTATCGTTCTGCATCTCAAGAGTGGCGAAGACGAATTCGCCGATGGTTGGCGTCTGCGTAACATCATCAAGAAGTACTCCGACCACATTGCGCTGCCCATCGAGCTGCCTAAGGAGCACATGGGTGAGGACGCCGACAAGCCAAGCGAACCGGAGTGGGAAACGGTCAACCGCGCCAGCGCCCTGTGGACACGGCCTCGTACCGAGATCAAGGATGAGGAATACACGGAGTTCTACAAGCACGTCGGCCACGATTTCGAAGACCCGCTTGCCTGGAGCCATAACAAGGTCGAGGGCAAACTTGAGTACACCTCACTTCTTTATGTTCCGGGGCGTGCGCCGTTTGATCTGTACCAGCGAGAGGCTCCGCGCGGTCTGAAATTGTACGTCCAGCGCGTTTTCATCATGGATCAGGCCGAGCAGTTCCTGCCGTTGTACCTGCGCTTCATAAAAGGCGTAGTCGACTCGAATGATCTGTCGCTGAACGTCTCGCGCGAAATCCTTCAGTCCGGTCCGGTTATTGACTCGATGAAGTCGGCGCTGACGAAGCGCGTGCTCGACATGCTGGAGAAGATGGCGAAAAACGAGCCGGAGAAATACACGACGTTCTGGAAGGCGTTCGGCCAGGTGCTGAAGGAAGGTCCTGCCGAAGACTTCGCGAACAAGGAGAAGATTGCTGGCCTTCTGCGCTTCGCGTCGACTCATGATGCCTCAGGTGAGCAGACCGTTTCCCTTGCGGAATACGTCAGCCGGATGAAGGAAGGCCAGGACAAGATTTACTTCCTGACTGGCGAATCCTACGCGCAGGTCAAGAACAGCCCTCATCTCGAGGTCTTCCGTAAGAAGGGCATCGAGGTACTGTTGCTGACTGACCGCATCGATGAGTGGCTGATGAGCTATCTCACCGATTTCGATTCCAAGCAGATGGCCGATGTTGCGCGGGGCGATCTTGACCTTGGCAAGCTGGATTCCGAGGAAGATAAGAAAGCCCAGGAAGAAGTCGCCAAAACCAAGGAAGCCCTGGTCGAACGACTCAAGGGCGCGCTGGGCGAACAGGTCGCCGAAGTTCGAGTTTCCCATCGCTTGACCGACTCGCCCGCCATTCTGGCTATCGGTGAACAGGATCTGGGACTGCAGATGCGTCAGATCCTTGAGGCAAGTGGCCAAAAGGTGCCTGAGTCCAAGCCGATCTTCGAGATCAATCCGTCTCATCCGCTGATCGAAAAACTCGATGGCGAGCCGGACGAGGATCGCTTCGCGGATCTATCAATGGTGTTATTCGACCAGGCTGCACTCGCGGCGGGTGACAGCCTCAAGGATCCGGCGAGCTACGTACGCCGGCTCAACAAGCTACTGATCGAGCTGTCTGCCTGATCGGCAGCTTAACCACGGAAAGCCCACTGCCATGCAGTGGGCTTTTTCGTTTCAGGGCGCTTTATTCAATCTTCATCAAAGCGAGCTATGCTCAGTCGATGTCATACGCCTGCCCGCACGCATCGCCGCTCATTTCGCGACGCGGCATTCCCTGAACGAAGGATCTGCCCATGACCATCAAACGATTGCTGCCATTGCTACTCGCTGGTTCTGCTGGACTTGCTCAAGCCGCCACCGTCAACGAAGAGGTGGCTTACGAGATTGATGGCAAGCCATTCAAGGGCGCGCTGGTCTACGACGACTCGGTCAAGACGCCAAGGCCGGGGCTATTGATGGTGCCGAATTGGATGGGCGTGAGCGAGGCAGCCCTCAAGAAGGCATCGGAGATAGCAGGCGACCGTTATGTCGTATTTGTGGCCGACCTATACGGCCGTGACATTCGGCCCAAGAATGCAGAAGAAGCCAAGGTAGCGGCGACTACAGTGCGCAGCGACCGCCCGATGATGCGTGCACGCGCCACGGAAGCGGTGAAAGTATTCCAACACGAGGCCAATGAACAAGGGGTTGCGGTGCAGGGAATGGCTGCGATCGGCTTCTGTTTCGGCGGTGGCGCGATCCTCGAACTTGCGCGTAGCGGGGAGCCATTGAAGGCCTTCGTTTCGTTTCACGGAAATCTCGACACTCCAACGCCGGACGATGCCAAGCAGATCGAGGCACCAATCCTCGTTCTTCATGGTGCGGATGATCCGTCCGTACCGCCTGCGCAAGTTGATGCTTTCGTGAAGGAAATGCAGGCGGCGAACACCGATTGGCAACTGGTCAGTTATGGCGGTGCCGTCCATTCCTTTACAGATCCGGACGCCAATGTACCTGGCCGCAATCAGTATCACCCTGTCGTGGCCGCTCGCGCGTTTCGCGAAATGAACAATCTCATGGACGATGTCTTTGACAAGTGATCGACACCTGCACGGCGCCCTTTCTGATTGGGTCTGTCTGACGGATTAAATCTCCGCGTTCTCCTGCCGATACCTCTTCCATGGCACCAAGGCGCTCGAGGCAGAGCCCTTGAGCTTTGGAGGGGATGGCTATCTAATGTCACTTTGCGTCGGTTACAGCTCGGCAGGCGTTTGCCGGTTTCAGCATGCGGCTAGTTGCATCCGCACCCGTTCGCGCCCTTTTTGTCCTGGCGGTACGGAGACGTGATGCAGTACCTCGAAGGTTTTTTCTTTTCTTCCGACCAGCCCGATGCGCTACTGTTTGGTAGCTATGACCCATGGCTGGTCGCGTTGTCGGTGTCGATCGCGATCCTGTCTTCTCTCATGGCCTTGCAGGTCGCTGGTATTGCGCGCCGGGCAGAAAGCGCATGGCACCGCCAGGTGGCGCTGCTCAGTGGTTCCATTGCGCTGGCCGGTGGGATCTGGTCGATGCACTTCATCGGCATGCTTGCCTTTAGTTTCTGCACAACGGTCCGCTACTCGACGGGTATGACCCTTGTCTCGATGCTGCCTAGCCTTGCCGCCTCCTGGGTGGCGCTTCATGTCTTGACCAGTACGCGGATCAGCGCAGGAGCGCTGGTGCTCGGCGGTACTCTGATGGGCGCGGGTATCGGCGCGATGCACTACACGGGTATGGCGGCGATGCAAATGTCGCCCTTGCTGCGTTATGCGCCCTTTGAGTTCTTTTTATCGATCTTCGTCGCGATTGCCCTTTCTGTGCTCGCCTTATGGGTCCGGTTTGGGCTCAAGCACTGGCTCTCACCGACAAACTCCCTCGTTGTCAGCTCACTCGTGATGGGGTTCGCAATCAGTGGCATGCACTACACCGGCATGTCGGGCGCACGTTTTATCGGCGTCGCTGAGGTGGATGCCGGCCGCTCCGATGTCGCGTTCCTGGCCGGTACCATAACCGTTGTCACCCTGGTGCTGACGGCCTTGGTGGCCGTTGTGAACGGGCTGCTTAGGTTTCGTCAGCTATACACCCAGCTGCAAGCGCATGAGTCGAGGCTCCGCGCTACGCTTGATACCGCTGTTGATGGTGTCGTTACCTTTGACAACGACGGTCATATACAGGCCTGTAATCCCGCATTGGAGAAAATGCTGGGCTATGGCGCGAAAGCGCTCATCGGCCAATCCGTAGGCCGTATCCTTCCTACTCTTGGTCAAGACACAGCGGTGGGCGCGTTTCTCCCTCAGCAGGGTTCGGTAGGACGGGGGCGGGAAGAGAAGGCGGTCCGTATTGACGGGTCGGAGGTGCCGGTGCGTCTGGCATTGGGTAGGGCAGATTTACCCGATGGTGTGCTCTATCTGGGTTACCTGACGGACCTTACCGAAAACAAGCACATGGAGCAGGCGCTGCGAGACAGCGAGCTGCAGTTCAGATCGTTGATACGGAACATACCTGGCGTCTCATTCCGCTGTTTGATGGACGAGGACTGGAGTGTGTTGTTCATCAGTGATGCAGTAGAGCGTCTGACAGGCTGGCCAGCAGAAGAATTCATCAGCAAACGCCAGTCGCTTCTAAAGGTCCTTCATCCTGATGATGTACCACGGGTCGAATCTATCATCCGTGACGCCATTGAGAAGGGCCTGGGCTATACGGCAGAGTTTCGTCTGTTCGATCGATCAGGTCGTGAGCGTTGGGTACAGGAGAGCGGTAGCGTTATTCTCGACGAGAACCGCAATGTTCGCTGGATCGACGGTGTCATGTTGGACATCACGGACACCAAACGCAGGAATGCGGAATTCGAGGCAACGGTTCGAGCGATCAGCCGCGCCCTGGGCGTCATCGAATTTGATATGAATGGCGTAATTCTTACCGCGAACGATAACTTCCTGCGGATGATGGGATACCGCCTGGACGAATTGCAGGGTCAGCACCATCGCATCTTCTGCGACTCTGAATACACCCGCGGCGCGCCGTATCGTGAATTCTGGCACTCCCTGGCAACCGGCACCCTCAATGCTGGCGAGTATCGCCGACGCGGCAAGGACGGGCGTATTCGTTGGATACAGGCAACGTACAACCCGGTGTTCGACAGTGATGGCAAGCCGTACAAGGTCGTCAAGTTTGCAACTGACGTTAGCCTTCGGCATGAAATGGAAACCGCGCTTCGTGAGGCCAAGGAAACGGCCGAGCAAGCCGCGGCTTCCAAAACGACCTTCTTGGCCAACATGAGTCACGAGATCCGGACACCCATGAACGCAATCATTGGGTTCACGGAGCTGTTGCTTGACACGCAGCTCGATGGCGCACAACGCGGCCACCTCAATACCGTTCGCTACTCCGCACGTTCGTTGCTGGGTCTGCTGAACGATATTCTCGACACTGCGAAGCTGGAGAAGGGGGCTCTTGAGTTGGAGCAGGTCGACTTTTCGCTCTTCGACCTCTGTCAGCATATCTGTACATCCCTCAGACTTAGTGCTCAGGCGAAAGGGCTGACCTTGGTGCTTGACTACCAGCCCGGCCTGGCGCGCTATTTCAATGGCGACCCCCTGCGTATCCAGCAGGTGCTGACCAACCTGGTGGGTAACGCTGTGAAGTTCACCCAAACCGGTGGTGTCCGATTGGAGGTTTCAGGGGAAGGTAACGACATTCACTTTGCTGTACGTGACTCGGGAATAGGCATTCCTGAAGACCGGCTCGAGCGCATCTTCGCGCCATTTGCGCAGGCTGACGCGTCGATGAGTCGTCGCTTCGGAGGGACAGGGCTTGGCACAACCATCGCCCAGCAACTCGTCGATCTCATGGATGGGCGATTGCGTGTCGAGAGCAAGCTGGGCGAGGGGAGTGTGTTCCACGTATTCATTCCTTTGGCATTCGCTTCCGGGGCGTCAGAGCGGCAAGGTCCATTCAGCGAGCACCTTTCACCGCTACACATTCTTGCCGCCGACGACGTGCCGCAAAATCTTCAGTTGCTCAGCCTTAGTCTCGGACGCCGCGGACATACCGTCGTTACAGCCCGAAATGGCGAAGAAGCGACCGAAGCTTTTCACCAGGAACAGTTCGACCTGGTCCTGCTCGACGTACAAATGCCGGTCGTTGATGGCCTTGAGGCCGCCAGGCGCATACGCGCATTGGAGGCGGCTGAGTCACACAAGCGGGTGCCGATCATTGCGTTGACGGCTAGCGTTCTCGAGGAGGATCGCGTCGCCGCACGGGATGCCGGGATGGACGGGTTTGCTTCCAAGCCCCTGGAAATGGAGAAGCTTCTCCAGGAAATCGCGCGAGTGACCGGCCATCAACAATCATTTCCGGACGTTGTCGCAGCGGCCGAGCCAACTGACCCGCACGCCATCATCGACTGGGCGCAGGGCATACAGCTTTGGGGAGGGCGCGATAAGCTGTTGACGGCCGTTCGCCGTTTCTACAGCGACAATCGTCTGGCCGCGGTTTCGATCGCCGGTCTCAACGCCAACGGTCTGTTTGTCGAGGCCTCAGAAGCCATCCATAAGATCCGCGGTACGTCGGGCAATTTGTCCCTCGTCCACATCTGCAAGCTCGCGGGGCAACTCGAGCACGCCTTCAGGGGTAAGCCGAAGACGCGACCCATCGAAGTACTGATCGCAGAACTCGCGGATGCGTTCGATGCGTTGGGTTACGAACTGGACCGCTTGACACCGGCAACTAAGCTGTCGTCAGCTGTCGAGGGCATCGAGCCCGCAGAGTTGGCTACGCTTGCAGAACAGCTCCGGTTGAGCCTTCAGCGTGGTGAATTGGACGATGAGGTACTTCAGTGCCTGATCGACGTATTGGTCGGCCAAGGCCGCCGCGATGAGGTCGACGCTATCGACCGTGCAATCAATGACTTCGACTTTGCGCTGGCGGATGAGCTGCTCGGTAAGCTTTTGGCCAGTCTGAGTTCGGCTGCTGAGGAATGCTGAAGATGCCCTCGATCGATAACCGGCCCAAGCTCTTGCTGGTCGATGATGAGCCCTTGAACCTTCAGGTACTTCGGCAGATTCTACAGGACGCCTATCGGCTGTTCTTCGCCAAGGACGGTGTTCGAGCAATCGAGCTTGCCGAACGGGAACGGCCAGATCTCATCCTCTTGGATATCATGATGCCCGGGCTGACGGGGTTCGAGACCTGTAGCCGACTCAAACAGAATAGGGCGACCACCTCAATTCCGGTGATCTTCGTCACGGCGCTCTCGGATGTTGCCGACGAAGCCAGAGGCTTTGAAGTGGGCGGGGTGGACTACATTGCGAAGCCAGTGAGCGCACCGATAGTCCGCGCCCGCGTGAAGACACATTTATCGCTTGTCCGGGCGGATGAACTACGCGAAAGCCGATTGCACATTGTTCAGTGCCTCGGCCTGGCTGCGGAGTACAAGGACAACGAAACCGGGATGCATGTTATCCGGATGAGCCACTACTCCAAGATCCTGGCCCTTGCCGCCGGCCTCAGCGATGCGGATGCTGACGAGCTTCTACATGCAGCTCCCATGCATGATATCGGCAAGATCGGCATACCTGATCGGATTCTCCAGAAGCAGGGTAAGCTCGACGATGAGGAGTGGCGAGTCATGCGTCAGCATGTGCAGATTGGTGCCGATATCATCGGTGTGCACGAGCGTGGGCTTCTGAAAACTGCCCGGCTCGTAGCGCTGACACACCACGAGAAATGGGATGGATCTGGCTATCCAAAGGGCTTGAAAGAAGAGGACATTCCGCTGGAAGGGCGCATAGTGGCGATTGCGGATGTCTTCGATGCGCTGACGAGTGTCAGGCCATACAAGAGGGCCTGGTCTGAAGATGAAGCGGTCGAGCTGCTCGTTCGGGAAAAGGGCAAGCATTTCGACCCACACCTGGTGGATCTATTTCTAGCCCAGCTGCCAGCGATTCGTGAGGTCCGGCTGCGATGGCCTGATGTGGAAGAGGACAAGGTCGCTCTGGCCCCCGAATCGGTCCCCTCGGCATAAAAGAAAGGCGCTTTTCAGCGCCTTTCTTCAATGCTGGGACACGCTACCGACTTACGCTTGATAGCGCTTCAGTACCAGCGTGGCATTGGTGCCACCGAAGCCGAAGCTGTTGCTCATCACGGTGTTCAGCGTCGCGTTCTCACGAGTTTCCCGGAGAATGGGCATGTCGGCGACTTCAGGGTCCAGCTCGTCAATGTTCGCCGAGCCGGCCATGAAATTGCCTTGCATCATCAGCAGGCAATAGATCGCTTCCTGTACACCTGCCGCGCCGAGTGAGTGACCTGAAAGGCTTTTGGTCGAGCTGATCGCCGGGACCTTGTCGCCGAACATATTGCGGACAGCCTTCATTTCGGCCACATCACCAACTGGCGTCGATGTTCCGTGGGTGTTCAGGTAGTCAATGGGTGTATCTACGTTCTGCATGGCCTGCTGCATGCAGCGCAGCGCACCCTCACCGCTCGGTGCAACCATGTCGTAGCCGTCGGACGTTGCGCCGTAGCCGACGATCTCAGCGTAAATCTTGGCACCACGGGCGAGGGCATGCTCGAGCTCTTCGACGACGACCATGCCGCCGCCGCCAGCGATCACGAAGCCGTCACGCTTTGCGTCATAGGCACGCGAGGCCTTTTCCGGGGTCTCGTTGTACTGAGTAGACAGTGCGCCCATGGCATCGAACAGGCAGCTTTGGCTCCAATGTTCTTCTTCGCCACCGCCGGCGAAGACCACATCCTGTTTGCCCAGCTGGATCTGCTCGACTGCGTTGCCGATACAGTGCGCGCTCGTCGCACATGCCGACGAGATCGAATAGTTGATGCCCTTGATCTGGAAGGGTGTGGCGAGACACGCCGAAACCGTACTTCCCATCGTCCGCGTTACGCGGTAAGGGCCGACCCGCTTGACGCCTTTCTCGCGCAGCGTGTCGATTGCTTCCATCTGGTTGAAAGTCGATGCACCGCCGGAGCCGGCAATGAGGCCAGTACGGGCGTTGGAAACCTGCTCGGGCGTCAGTCCCGAGTCAGCAATGGCTTGCTGCATGGAAAGATAGGCGTACGCTGCCGCATCGCCCATGAAGCGAAACAGCTTGCGGTCGATCAGTTCTTCCAGGTTCAGGTCAACGGAGCCGGATACATGGCTACGCATACCCATCTCGGCATAGCTCGGGTTGAAGCGGATTCCTGGCTTGCTTTCACGCAGGCTTTTGGAAACGGCTTCTTGGTCATTACCCAGGCAGGAAACGATACCCAGGCCGGTGATCACGACGCGACGCATTGATGAGTCCTTCAGAAACTGTCTGTGGAAGTGAAGAGGCCGACGCGCAGCCCTTCTGCACTGTAGATCTCCCGTCCATCCACGGCGACGTTGCCGTCGGCAATGCCAAGGATAAGCGAACGATTGATCGTGCGTTTGATGTGAATGTTATAGGTAACTTTCTTGGCCGTGGGCAGAACCTGACCGAAGAACTTGACCTCGCCTGAGCCTAGAGCACGTCCACGGCCCGGGTTGCCCTGCCAGCCAAGGTAGAAACCTACCAGCTGCCACATCGCGTCAAGGCCCAAGCAGCCCGGCATTACAGGGTCGCCCTCAAAATGGCAGCCGAAGAACCAAAGGTCCGGATGGATATCGAGCTCGGCCACGATTTCGCCCTTGCCATACTTTCCGCCGACATCGCTGATGTGAGTGATGCGGTCCATCATCAACATGTTGGGGGCGGGCAGTTGCGCATTACCCGGGCCGAATAGCTCGCCGCGACTGCAGCGCAGCAGGTCTTCCCGGGAAAAGGCGTTCTGTTTGGTCATGCGTGCTCCTCAATAACCCTTGGCAGGGAACCCATATTTACGGTGCTGGCACAAGGCAAAGCCGGCGCCGTCAGCCTAGTCATAGACTGTCTTATAGTGATTCAGGTCACAGCGGTACTCGCCCGCAGTGATCGTCTGGGCGCTGCACCTCGAAATCAACTGATTTCGTTTCCGGCGCGGGATAATGGACATCTTGGCCCGTATTTCCAAGTGTTGTTTGCCGACTGGCAGGCCAGTCGTGCATTCAGCCCTCGGAAAAAAGGCCGCCAGCATAGCCGGAAATCGGGGCTTTCGGGCAGCGTTAGGGTGATAAAAAGTCAAAATTACGCCGAGAGCGACGCCGCAGGGCATAAGTTCGACACATCACCGGGTGGCCCTAGATGGCTGGGCCTTTATAATGCCCGCTAGACTGTCGGCCAATTGGATGACGCATGACATCACAACGACCCATTGCCGTGCTCGGCGGCGGAAGCTTTGGTACCGCGCTAGCAAACCTGCTGGCCGAAAACGGTCACCACGTTAACCTTTGGATGCGCGATCACGAGCAGGCTGAGGCGATCCGCGTCTACAGGCGCAACCCGCGCTACCTGAGGGATATCGACGTCCACCCTTCGGTCAATCCGACCACTGATCTCAAGGGAACCGTAACCGGCTCGGATCTTATCTTCGTAGTACTGCCATCCAGTGCGCTGCGCAAGGTCCTGTCCCCTGTGGCGGAGCAGCTTGCAGGTAAGTATCTGGTCAGCACAACGAAAGGCATCGAGGCCGAGACGTTCATGCTCATGAGCCAGATCATCGAGCAAATTGCGCCACAGGCACACATTGGTGTCATTTCTGGGCCAAACCTTGCGCGGGAAATCGCGGAGAAGGCCCTTACCGCGACGGTCGTGGCCAGCGCCGACGAAGCCCTTTGCGACGCCGTGCAGGCAGTACTGCACGGTCGCACGTTTCGCGTCTATGCCAGCCAGGATCGCCTGGGCGCTGAGCTTGGCGGCGCGCTCAAGAACGTGTACGCCATCATTGCTGGAATGGCATCAGCCCTCGGCATGGGTGAAAACACTCGGGCCATGTTGATCACTCGGGCGCTCGCGGAGATGACACGCTTCGCGGTGACCATGGGCGCCAACCCATCAACGTTTCTCGGCCTGGCGGGCGTAGGGGATCTCATGGTGACCTGCTCTTCGAGCAAAAGCCGGAATTATCAGGTCGGGTTCGCGCTGGGAGAGGGGCTTTCGCTCGACGAAGCAGTCAATCGCCTTGGAGAAGTTGCCGAGGGGGTGAATACTTTGAAGGTTCTCAAGGCGAAGTCTGATGAGGCCGGCGTCTACATGCCGCTCGTTGCCGGTCTTCACGCGGTCGTTTTCGAAGGTCGAACGCTGGCGCAGGTCATCGAGGCGTTGATGACTGCCGAGCCCAAGACGGATGTCGATTACCTGCCATGACGACCATGGCACCAACACTCTTGTCGAAGCAGGTCGTCGAGGCCGCTGGAGGAATACAATGAACGCAGGCGAGAAGCTTGCTCGCGAAGGGCTTGTGCTTCGCATCATCTGGATGGTGCTGTTTTTCGCCGTATGGCAGTTGGCCGAATTGCTCCTGCTCGGTGTCGCCCTTGCGCAACTGGTGATCCGGATAATTCGCGGCGCACCCAATCTTGCTTTGATGAGCTTCGGCGGCAGTCTGGCCAGCTATCTTGCCCAGATTGGTCGATTCGGGACGTTCCAGACCGATGACAAGCCTTGGCCGTTCGCCGACTGGCCACAAACGAGCAATGGGCCATCCGCAACAGCGGCTCCGACCGCACCGCAGGATCCGTCGAAGGTGACGCCGTGAAGCTGTGGCTGCTTCGTCATGGGGAGGCGGAGGCTTACGCAGATCGCGACCACAACCGCAGGCTGACGCAATACGGCCAGGATCAGGTAAGCGCCGTTTCGGCAAGGCTGGAACAGCAGCGGCCCGAACGGGTACTGGTCAGCCCGTATGTCCGCGCGCAGCAGACGGCATCGATCGTGCGGGATGTCATTGGACACGACATCCAGATGAGCACGGTTTCCTGGCTCACACCGGATACCCCAGTCGACGAGACATTCAGTCATCTCGAAACGCCCGAGAGCGGAGATCTGCTCCTGGTCGCACACCAACCCCTTCTTGGTACGCTTTGCAGTCTACTCGTCTATGGATCGACCGACCGTGCCTTTCCTCTGGGCACGGCCGCGCTGGTAGAGTTGGAAGGTGAAGTCATCCTGGCGGGCGGAATGGCGCTACGCGCTATCCACTGAGGCCGCCAGGCTAAATTGCGTGCCGAGAGATAACAATAACGATGCAGGCTCCTGAAGAAATTACAATCAAACTGCCCCATATCGAACTGGCCGCACTCGCTTATGGACCTGTAGATGGGCCACCGGTACTTGCGCTACATGGGTGGTTGGACAATGCCGCGACTTTCACGAAGCTTGCGCCGCGGATGCCGGGGCTTCGCATCATTGCTCTGGATCTAGCAGGTCATGGGCTTTCTGGACACCGGCCACTGGGTTGCGAATATCACCTGAGCGATTACGTGATCGATACCCTGAGGGTCGCCGATGCGCTCAACTGGGAGCGGTTTTCGCTGCTTGGCCACTCCCTGGGTGCGATTGTGTCGACGCTCCTGGCCTCGGCGTGTCCGGAGAGGGTCGAGCGACTGGCATTGATCGACGGCATGCTGCCTCTTTTCGACAGCCCGGATTCGGCCCCGGAACGCTTGGGTCTCGCATTGCGACGACGCCTGGCGCCCGGCAGAGGCAAATCGATCTATGCCCACGCCGATGAGGCGATTGAAGCTCGAATGGCTGGGCATCGGACCGTGAGCCGAGAAGCAGCCATGTTGCTGGTCAAACGGGCGTTGATGGATGCGGAGGGCGGCGGTTATGTATGGCGGAGCGATTCGGCCCTGACCCTTCCCACTCCGATCAGAACCACACTTGAGCAGGGCATTGCCTTCGCGAAAGGTATTCAATGCCCGGCGGTATTCGTGGCCGCAGATGATGGCATCCGACAGGACTTTCCAGGACTGGACGCCCTGTGCAGGCAGCTGCCTATTACGGTAGAGCGCGTTCCGGGTGGGCATCATGTTCATCTGGACGATGACATAGGAGCACAGGCGGTAGCAGACTGTTTCAAAGGACTTTTTGCCATTCCTTGACTTGATATCGCTCAGCCGTAACGCTGGGGCGATTGAGCAAGGAGATACTTATGACCGGTGGTTTGAGCACCGCACGGCGAAAGGAACGCCGCGAAAGGCGTGTTGGCCTGTCCGCCACGCTTACATGCCTGATCGGCTTGTCGATGTGCATGGCTGCGGCTTCGGATGCAGCCGACAAGACCGGGAGTCGGGATCTGGATATCCTGCCGCGCTTCCAGAACTCCGAAATTGTCGACTTCCGTAACGCGGAGGATGAAGAAAAGCGATACCCGTTGGGCCCGATACGACGTATAGGCGGTCAACTTCGTTACGAAGGGGAAGTGCTAGTCCGCGGCGGTTTGAACAGCCTCACTTATCGGGTTCCGTCGGAATACCGCGCCGCTGACAGTTTCGAATATGCCCGGGAGACCCTTCTGTCCGAAGGCG
>ERZ1023508.137-NODE-137-length-33248-cov-7.016088_pt1 | contig 33248 bp, 35 predicted proteins | sample MGYA00380548_ERZ1023508 | MGnify/ENA primary metagenome ERZ1023508 (study PRJEB33173, sample SAMEA4830311) | metagenome | study: EMG produced TPA metagenomics assembly of the PRJEB25223 data set...
CAGCAGAACAGCAGCATAATGCCAAGTAACCACCACAAGTCAGGCTCGACGAAGCTCGCCAGGATGATAAGTAGATAGAGCACTGGCAGTCCCGACCACTCCTCCATCAGCCGCTGGCCGACGAGGTCGACCCAGCCTCCGTAGTACCCCTGAACGGCGCCGGCAGCCACGCCTATAAGTGAACTTAGTACGGTCAGCGTAAGTGCGAAGAGTATCGAGACCCTAAATCCGTAAATGACACGAGCCAGCACGTCCCGCGCCTGATCGTCTGTTCCCAGCCAGTTCTCGGCAGACGGCGGGGAGGGAGCAGGCACCTTCAGGTCATAGTTGATGGTCGCGTAACTGAAGGGAATTACTGGCCAGATCATCAAGCCGTCCCTCTCTTCTATCAGGCTCTTGATGTAAGGGCTGCGGTAATTCGCCTGAAGTGGAAATTCGCCGCCAAAGACGGTTTCGGGATAGCGTTTGAAGACTGGGAAAAACCATTCGCCGTCGTAGCGCACCGCGATTGGCTTGTCGTTGGCAATGAGCTCGGCGCCGAGGCTCAGCACAAATAGGGTGAGGAAGATCCAGAGCGAGTACCAGCCACGCCGATTGGCTTTGAACCGGGCAAAACGACGTTGATTGATCGGAGACAATGGCATCGGTCACTGCTCCCGACTTTCGAAGTCGATTCGCGGATCGACGAACATATACGTGAGGTCGCCTATCAGTTTGACGACGAGGCCCAGCAGCGTGAAAAGGAACAGCGTCCCGAACACCACCGGGTAGTCACGGTTGACGGCGGATTCGAAGCTAAGCAAACCAAGCCCGTCCAGTGAAAATATGACTTCGATCAGCAGCGATCCGGTGAAGAACATGCCAATGAACGCGGCCGGGAAGCCCGCGATTATGATCAACATCGCATTGCGAAACACATGCCCGTACAGCACGCGTCGGTTGCTGAGCCCTTTGGCGCGTGCCGTAACGACGTATTGTTTGCTGATCTCGTCGAGAAAGCTGTTCTTCGTCAGGAGGGTCAAGGTGGCAAAATTCCCTATCACCAGTGCGGTGATGGGCAGAACGAGATGCCAGAAGTAATCGGCAATCTTGCCGAACAGACCTAGCTCCGCAAAATTGCTTGAGGTCAGGCCGCTCAGGGGGAACCAGGACCAGTAGCTGCCGCCAGCGAACAGGACAATAAGCAGGATCGCAAAGAGGAAGGACGGGATGGCGTACCCGACGATGATCGCGGTGCTGCTCCAGACATCGAATGGTGTGCCGTGTCTGGTTGCCTTTGCGATACCCAATGGAATGGACACCAGGTACATGATCAGGGTGCTCCACAGGCCCAGCGAGAGTGATACCGGCATCTTCTCCAGGATGAGGTCCGTCACCTTCGCGTCTCGGAAGAAACTCTCTCCAAAATCGAAACGCAGGTAGTTTTTCAACATGATGAAAAAGCGCTCGGGCGCCGATTTATCAAAGCCGTACTGCCGCTTGATGGCTTCCACCAGGTCAGGATCGAGCCCTTGGGCACCTCTATAATTGCCACCGCTGCTGACTTCCTGCCCACCGCCGGAGATTCGGCCTGTGGCACCGCCGGCTGCAGCGTCGATGCCTTCCAGACGCGCGATGGTCTGCTCGACCGGCCCGCCCGGTGCGGCCTGGATGATGATGAAGTTGATCAGCAGGATGCCAAGCAGTGTTGGAATGATCAGGAGCAGTCTGCGTACCAGGTATGCGAGCATCTAGGGCGTTTCCTGCGTGGATAGGGCTTGCTCCGCGTCCGGCTCAGGCTTGTCGAGGGCTTCAGGTTTGACCCACCAACTCATCAGCCCAATGTCATACGCGGGTGATCGGGCCGGGTGCTGGAAGCGGTTCCAATACGCGACCCGCCAGGTATCGGTGTAGTAGTTGGGAATGACATATTCCCCGGCCAGTAACACGCGATCGAGGGCTCGGGCATGGTAGACCAGCGATTGCCGGGAATCGGCGCGCACCAGGCCCTCGACCAGCGCATCGATGGCCGGGTCACGCAGACCGATGAAATTGCGGCTTCCGGGATTGTCAGCACTGCTTGAATGCCAGAACTCCATTTGTTCATTGCCTGGGGAATTGGACTGTGGCCAGATCGAGGATGTCATGTCGAAGTCTCGTGTTCTGAGCCGGTTGATGTACTGCGACACATCTACCACGCGAATCTGCATGTCGATGCCGAGATCGGCCAGGTTGCGCTTGAAGGGCAGCAATACGCGCTGCAGATTGGCTTGAGTTATCAGAAATTCGAAGCGCAGCGGGCGACCTTTGGCATCAACCATTTGGTCGTTCTCAATGTGGTATCCGGCCTCAGTCAGCAACAGGTAGGCCTCGCGCAGCTTGTCTCGGATAATACCGGAGCCATCCGTAACGGGCGGCTCGTAGACTTCGCCGAATACGTCCTCGGGCAGTTTGTCCCTGAGTGGTTCAAGAATTGCCAGCTCTTCAGCGCTTGGCTTGCCCCTCGCGGCCATCTCCGAGTTCTCGAAGAAACTGCTGGTACGCTTATAGGCCCCGTAGAACAGCTGTCGATTGGTCCATTCGAAGTCGAAGAGAAGGGATAACGCCCGCCGTACGCGTCGATCCTGAAACATCGGGCGGCGAATGTTGAAGGTGAACGCCTGCATGCCGACCGGGTTCTTGTTGGGTAGCGCCTCTTTTACGATGCGCCCATCCCGTAGCGCTGGGCTATCGTAACCGGTGGCCCAATCCTTGGCCGAATACTCAAGGTTGTAGTCGAAACGGCCAGCCTTGAATGCCTCGAGCGCGACAGACATATCGCGATAGTAGTCGACTGTGATCGCGTCGAAGTTGTACTGGCCCTTGCTGACTGGCAGGTCGGCTGCCCACCAGTCCTTCACCCGCTCAAAGCGTATCGAGCGGCCGGCATTGAAGCTTGCGATTCGGTATGGGCCGCTGCCGAGTGGCGGCTCAAGGCTCGTCTTCGTGAAATCTCGTGTCGACCACCAGTGTTTTGGCAGGACAGCCAACTGGCCAAGAATGAGCGGCAGCTCACGATTGCCGGAGTGTTTGAAATCGAATCGAATCTTATGGGGCCCTTCGACCTCTACCTTCGCCACGTCCGCATAGTAATAGCGATAGAGTGGGTCGCCATGCTCGAGCAGCACATCGAAACTGAACTTTACGTCCTCAGCGGTCAACGCATGACCATCGTTGAAGCGCGCCTCAGGTCTGAGGTAGAACCGGACAAAGCTTCCGTCGTCAGCTTTTTCGATCTTCGATGCGACGAGCCCGTACTCGGTAAATGGTTCATCTGGAGAGTGATAGGTGAGCGTGTCATAGAGCAATCCGACACGATCGGCCGGATTGCCCTTCGGTATAAAGGAATTGAAGCTGTCGAATCCATTAAGCCCAGAAAGTCTTAGCGTTCCACCCTTGGGTGCATTCGGATTGACGAAGTCGAAATGCGTGAAGCTCGCTGGGTACTTTGGGGCTTCGTCGTAAAGCGTCATGGCATGCTTGGGTTCGGCGTAGGCCAGGGAGTAGCTCAGCGTAATCGCCAACGCACCGGCCAATACACGACAGGCTCGGGTAGTGATCAAGACATAGACTCCAAAGATCCGGACAGCTCGAGGCAGAGACGCGAGGTATTCGAAAGTAGAAAGCGCCGGACACCGCAGTCATCAGCCTGCTGCCCTATCGTGTCGAGGCAGGTAGAGCAGGCGCGGCGATAAATGACTTCGGGGGTTCGAGCGTTCAGACGTCGGCACTCATTGTGGCTGCTTTATGACGGTAGGGCCGTACAGTAGCAGTTCGAGTGGACCGTGTTAACGGGCTCGCCACGCTAGCGAGCGTAACGTGACGTGTAGGCTGCTCAGTCTTTGCGGACAGTCAGAATCTGTCCGGGCTGCAGGACGCGCTTGCTACGGGGATTCCATCTTTGCAGTGCAGCAAGCTGGACATTGAAGCGTTTCGCGATCTGATAAAGCGTATCGCCCTTGCGTACTCGATAGTACGTGACATCGTCCTTGGGTTTCGTCACTTGCCGTAGCTGCACACTGACATTCGTGAGCGATGCCGTCTGGATGCCGCCGGTGACCTCGCGCGGCACTGTCCGTGTTCCGGCAGCGGCGACGTCGGCCGTTACGCTTAGCTGCGCAAGGTTTTCGGCAAGCACCTGTGCTTTTTCAGCAGGCACGAGCAATTGCTGCGGGCCATCGAGTGTCTGCTTCGTCTTGTACGCGGGATTGAGTTGGTAGAGCACGTCTTCATCGACACCCGCGAGTGCGGCAACACGGGCAAGCTTCATGCTGCGGTTGAGTTCGACGGTCTCGAAAAAGGGCTCGTCTGGAATGGAGTCCAGTGCGATGTTGTACGCATCAGGCGACATCACCAGCTGTGAAAGGGCGAGGAGTTTGGGTACGTAGTCCTGCGTTTCCTTGGGCAGCGGAAGGTTCCAGTAGTCGGTAGGCAGACCCAGCTTCTGGTTTCGCTCCATTGCACGACTGACCGTGCCTTCACCGGCGTTATAAGCGGCGAGCGCAAGTAACCAGTCACCGTTGAACATGTCGTGAAGGTAGCTTAGGTAATTGATCGCCGCATCGGTTGACGCTGCAATGTCGCGACGGCCGTCGTAGGACGAGGTCTGAACCAGATTGAACTGGCGGCCCGTGGACGGAATGAATTGCCAGAGGCCAACCGCATGTGCCCGTGAGTAGGCGAACGGATTATAGGCGCTTTCGATGATCGGCAGGAGCGCCAACTCGAGTGGCATGTTGCGCTCTTCCAGGCGCTGAACGATGTAATGAATGTACGGGCCGCCGTTGGTGCTGGCGCTTTCCAGAAACGATGGCTTACTTACAAACCAAAGTCGCTGCTGCTCGATGCGCGGGTTGCTACCTGTGAGGTCCTGCATGGCGAAGCCATCGCGCATACGGTCCCAGAGGTCTCTAGGCGTGGCGTCTTCTTCCTCGCTGTGCCTAAGCGCATCGTCGGATAGCCAACGGGGATCCTTCTGAACTGCGCGTTTGGCCGCTTGGCCAAGGACAACAGGATCGTCCGGTTGCGGTGCCGTCTGGCAACCTCCCAACACGCACGCCAGCAACACCGCCGCCGATATTGCAGTCGATCTACCGACCTGTCGCTGCCAATACGGCAGTGGAGGGGTGTCGCTGTGGCTAAATGGCATTGGGCTGGCGGCTTCCCTGGGCGAAAAAGCGGCGATTCTAGGTGCCGGTTCGTTTTAGGGTCAAGCAAGCCGCCTGATGGATTCCCCGAAGCGAGACCTAGAACGCATCCTTCCAGGCACGCAAAACTCTGAACGCATCCTCCGGCGTATCAAGCGCCTGCCCAGCATGCCGCTCCAGCCCGGCACGCAACGATGGCTCCTGCACGCGAAGGAACGGATTCGTCCGACGCTCGACATCAAGTGTGGTGGGGACGGTGATCTTCGACTCCGCACGCATCGATTCCACTTCGGTCAGCCGCTTTGCCGTTTCGCTGTTATCCGGCTCTGCAACGACCGCAAAGCGAAGATTGCTCAGGGTATATTCGTGTGCACAATAGATCAGCGTCGAGTCAGGCAGCTCGGCAAGCTTTTCCAGCGATGCGTACATCTGGGCAGGACTGCCTTCAAAAAGCCGGCCACATCCCGCAGCGAAAAGCGTGTCCCCACAAAACAGGTTTGATTGGTCGTTCAGCGCACCATGGAAGGCAATATGGCCTGCGGTATGTCCAGGTACGTCGCTGACATGGAACGCATGCCCAAGCACGTCGACCTGGTCGCCCTCCATCAAACGATGATCGAGTCCGTGAATCGCTTCTGTTGCAGGGCCCCATGCCGTAGCGCCCGTGCGCTCTTTTAGCGCGTCAAGCCCACCGGTATGGTCCCGATGGTGGTGAGTAATGAGGATCTGCGTGAGCCTGCAGGTCGGATGCGCGTCAAGCCAGGCCTCCACCGGCGCGGCATCACCGGGATCTACCACCGCGCAACGGTCGGCGTGAACGTCATGCAACAACCAGATGTAGTTATCGGTGAAGGCGGGTAGGGCATGTATCTGTATCATGGGGTCACTCCCGTCCAGAAAGAAGGTCACATGATAGACCTCGAACACGCCGCAGGAGGAATCCCATGACCGAGCAAGCATTTGCCCAAGCCGATCCACAATGGCTGGCGCTGACCGAGCGCGCACGGGCCTGGTTCGACGGACCGCTCGGACACTTCCTGCTTAGCCAGGAGCGGGCTGAGATTGAAAGTGAGCTAGGTCGCTACTTTGGGGGGTACATGGTTCATTACGGGCCAGCTGCGGCCCAGCCTCCCAGCGCCCAGCAGATCCAGCGCTGCGTTCGTCTTGGCGCCCCCTTGCCCGGTGTCGAGATCGCGTGTGAGGAACAGGCATGGCCATTGAGCGAGCATGCAGCGGACGTCATCGTTCTGCAGCATGGGCTGGATTTCAGCCTCTCGCCGCATGGATTGTTACGCGAAGCGGCACGCAGCGTCAGGCCGGGTGGGCATCTGCTCATCGTTGGCATAAACCCATGGAGCACATGGGGCGCTCGCCGGCTGTTCTCGAGAGGCGTCTACCGCAAGGCGCGCTGTATCTCACCCGCCCGGGTGAGTGACTGGCTGAATCTGCTGGGTTTCGCGCTGGAGAAACGGCGGTACGGGTGTTCTCGTCCGCCGCTTTCTTCGGACCGCTGGCAGAGTCGACTTGAGGGAATGGAGCGGTGGGGTGATTCGCTCCAGGGCGTGGGCGCCGGATATTACATTCTGGTGGCGCGCAAGTTGGTAATGGGTCTTCGCCCACTTCGCCCTCAACGCCGCGAGTCGATGGGCAAGCTGATTCCCATGCCAGTGGCGAAGGTTAGTCGACGAGATTCCGAGCCTTATAAATGAACGATGATGTAGTAGAGGTCTTCACCGACGGTGCCTGCAAAGGCAATCCCGGACCCGGCGGCTGGGGCGCGTTGCTACTGTATAAAGGCAGTGAGCGCGAGCTGTGGGGCGGTGAGAATGACACCACCAACAATCGGATGGAGCTTACTGCAGCGATACGTGCACTTGAGGCGCTGAAGCGTCCTTGTCGCGTTAAGCTTGTGACCGATTCGGAATACGTCATGAAGGGGATCCGCGAATGGATGCCCAATTGGAAAAAGCGTGGATGGAAAACCGCGGCCAAGCAGCCCGTGAAGAATGCTGATCTGTGGCAGCGCCTCGATGAGGAGGTCGCGCGGCATGAGGTGGAGTGGCAATGGGTCAGGGGCCACACGGGCCATCCTGGCAATGAACGGGCCGATCTACTGGCGAATCGTGGTGTGGTCGAAGCGCGTCACAACATCGCCTGATCCGTCCACTGGCCGCGCTTCCTAAGTTTCATCAGAACCTACCAAACCAGGGTTGAATCAACGCATGAGCGAGCAATCGTCCGGCAACAGGATCATTGTGCTGGATACCGAAACCACCGGTATGCCGGTCACGGATGGCCACCGCGTCATTGAGATTGGCGCGGTGGAAATCATCGGACGTCGACTGACAGGTCGACATTTTCATGTCTACCTGCAGCCCGATCGGGATATCGACGAAGGCGCCATCGCGGTTCACGGTATTACCAACGAGGCACTTATTGGTAAGCCGCGTTTCAAGGATGTGGCCGATGAGTTCTTCGACTTCGTCGAAGGTGCCCAGCTTGTCATCCACAACGCAGCGTTCGACGTCGGATTCATAAATTCCGAATTCAGGATTGCGGGGCAATCCGATCGCTCCGATATTGCTCAACATTGCTCGATTCTCGATTCCCTGGCGATGGCGAGGGAGCGACACCCTGGTCAGCGCAACAGCCTTGATGCGCTCTGCAAGCGTTACGGAATAGATAACTCCGGCCGTGTGTTGCACGGCGCCTTGCTCGACGCCGAGATCCTGGCAGACGTTTACCTCGCCATGACAGGTGGACAGACCCATCTGTCCCTGGCGGGTGAGGGCGACAGCGATGGGAGTAGTCGGAAGAAGGCGGGCCCGGTGCGCAGATTGCCCGCTGACCGCGCTCCAACGCGCATCATACGGGCGTCGGAAAATGAGCTGGCGGCGCATGCGTCAAGGCTTGCTGCCATCGAAAAATCGGCTGGGACCGTGCTGTGGTCGCAATGGGAGCCTCTAGCTCCGGCTGAGGCCGACGCTCAAGCCTGAAGTCATTACGGACCCGGCCGGTTTTCAGTGCGTCTACATAGGCCTATGCTCCTCGAATAGCCACAGAGCGTTTATTCGGGGATGCACATGTACAAAGACCTGAAGTTTCCCATTCTGATCGTTCATCGCGATATCAAGGCGGATACGGTCGCTGGGGAGCGTGTAAGGGGCATTGCGACTGAGCTGGAGCGTGATGGGTTTCTTATCCTGCCCACCGCTGACTCAGCAGAGGGTCGAATCGTAGCCTCCACGCACCATGGTCTGGCCTGCATTCTCGTAGCGGCAGAGGGGCCGGCGAAGATCGGCGTCTCCTCAAGGATATGGTAGAACTCATCCGCGTTGCACGGACGCGTGCGCCGCAAATACCGATCTTCGCGCTGGGTGAGCAAATCACGATCGAGAATGCGCCTGCCGAGGCTATGGCCGACCTGAACCAGCTCAGGGGGCTTCTCTATCTTTTTGAAGACACGGTTCCATTTCTTGCGCGGCAGGTATCGCGTGCGGCACGAAACTACCTCTCTGGTCTTTTGCCTCCCTTCTTCAAGGCGTTGGTGCAACACACGGCCCAGTCCAACTACTCGTGGCATACGCCCGGACACGGCGGCGGCGTTGCGTTTCGCAAAAGCCCTGTGGGGCAGGCATTCCACCAGTTCTTTGGCGAGAACACCTTGCGCTCGGATCTATCGGTATCAGTGCCGGAGCTTGGATCGCTTCTCGACCATACTGGCCCGTTGGCGGAGGCCGAGGCGCGGGCTGCTCGAAACTTCGGAGCAGACCATACGTTCTTCGTTATCAATGGAACCTCAACGGCCAACAAGATCGTATGGCACAGCATGGTGGCACGCGGCGATCTTGTCCTGGTCGACCGTAACTGCCACAAGTCGATTCTGCATTCCATCATCATGACGGGTGCCATCCCGCTTTACCTTGTTCCAGAGCGAAATGCACTTGGGATCATCGGGCCCATACCTCTTTCTGAGTTCAGCAAGGAATCGATCGAGGCGAAGATCGCCTCAAGCCCCCTGGCGCGCGGCCGAGCCGCACGGATAAAGCTGGCGGTCGTCACAAATTCGACCTACGACGGACTTTGCTACAACGCCGAGCTCATCAAGGAAACGTTGGCAGGGACTGTAGATGTGCTGCATTTTGATGAGGCATGGTATGCCTATGCAGCGTTTCATGGGTTCTATGCCGGCCGTTACGGCATGGGCACCACGCGCAGTCAGGACGCACCACTGGTCTTCACCACACATTCGACTCATAAGCTCCTGGCCGCCTTCAGCCAAGCATCCATGATCCATGTGCAGGACGGTGGGCAGCGTGTGCTGGATCGTGACCGTTTCAACGAAGCGTTCATGATGCACACGTCCACCTCGCCCCAATACAGCATTCTCGCTTCCCTCGATGTAGCCTCCGCGATGATGGAAGGCCCCGCTGGCCATTCACTTATCCAGGAAACATTTGATGAGGCGCTGAGCTTCAGGCGTGCGCTGGCCAACCTGCGTCGCAGCTTCACGGATGAGGATTGGTGGTTCACGATCTGGCAACCGGGTGGCGTTGAAGGCGCGGAAGAGGTGACAACGTCCGACTGGGTCCTTGATCCGGATGCAGAGTGGCATGGTTTCGGTCAGGTCAGTGATGACTATGCGATGCTTGATCCGATCAAGGTCACGCTCGCAATGCCGGGCCTTACGGCGAGCGGCCGTCTGGATGATCGGGGCATTCCGGCAGCTGTGGTCAGCAAATTCCTGTGGGAGCGCGGCCTGGTCGTCGAAAAAACCGGCCTTTATTCGTTCCTTGTGCTGTTCTCGATGGGAATCACCAAAGGCAAATGGAGCACATTGTTGACGGAATTGCTCGAGTTCAAACGCTGCTATGACGCTAATGCACCCTTAGTCGATGTACTGCCGTCGATCGCGTGCGAGGACCGGGGCCGGTATGGTCGCATGGGGCTGCGGGATCTATGCGATGCGCTTCACGGATGTTACCGAGAGAATGCGACAGCCCGGCTGATGAAACGGATGTATACCGCACTGCCGGACGTTGCAATGACTCCAGCAGATGCGTACGACAAGCTCGTCCGTGGTGAGGTGGAAGCGGTGCCGATCGATGAGCTCGGCGGGCGTATCGCCGCCGTCATGCTGGTGCCATATCCACCCGGTATCCCATTGATAATGCCCGGTGAGCGCTTTACCGACACAACACGTTCCATTGTCGATTACCTGGCGTTCGCGGATCGATTCGACCGAGCGTTCCCGGGGTTTGATGCAGATGTACATGGACTTGAAGCGTCGATTACGGACGATGGGGGTCACATCTATACCGTCGACTGCATCATGGAATGATCAGCGGTCGACGGCTCGAGACCGGCGTGGTTTGGAATGGGGAGCGCTGTTGCTATAGTGGCCCCGCTTAGAGACGGCTCGCCGTCTTGGATAAGTATTCGATACTGTGACCTGTGCCGGTAGCTGGATCATCCTGGATCACTCCCGTGATTGCCTGGTCGTGCTGAAAGGAGTTAGCTGACATGTTAGGTTCGCCGCTCGAACTCGTTCGTGAGGGTCTGTTCGAAACGATTGCCCATACAGAGGACAGTCTGGAACGCTTCATTTGCGATCGCAATGACGGTGTCCCTCTGCAGCAGGCAATTGATGGCCTTCAGCAAATGCGCGGCATTCTGGAGCTGGTAGAGCTACCAAGTGGTTGCTTGCTCGTGCAGGAAATGATGCGGATGGCGATGGGTATTCCTGCCGGGGCCGGTGATGATCGAAATCAGCAGCTTGCCGCGCTCGGAACCGGACTTCATATCCTTCGACGCTACCTTGAAAGTGTGGACAGCCGATTCGCGGCCGCGCCCGAACTCCTGCTTCCCGCGATTGACGTCATCCGTGGCGCGGCAGGTTTGACCCTTCTCCCCGAGAGCTTCTTCTTTAGCGTGGCACTTGATCAGCCTCATGCCGTCGACACCACATCATCGTCGGAAGAGGTCAGGCCGGCTGCAGCCAGTCGTTTACGTCACATGTTCCAGATTGGGCTGCTTGGATATTGCCGTGACGACAATCCGGAGCCCAGCCTGCGGCTTATGGAACGCGCAATGGTGCGGCTGACGGCCAGTTTTGAAACCGAGCCGGCGCTGCGCTTGTGTTGGGTAAGCGCCGCTGCACTCGAAGCAATGCGCGAAGGCGCGTTGATCGTGACAGACAAGCGCAAGCGCCTTTTGGGGCGCTTGGACCGCGCACTTCGCGACAGCATCAAGCAGTCCAAGCACGAAGCCCCTGCCTCACTCTTGAAGGAATTGCTCTATCTCATTGCGCTTGCAGACACGGATGGCGCCAAGAGCCGCGACCTGAAGGCGGTATTCAAGCTATCGAGCCTTCCGTTCCGCGATCAGGAGCTGGCAGAGGAATACGCTCGGCTCGCCGCGCCTGGCCGTGATGTCATGCGTAGCCTTGCGGCGGCGCTCAATGAAGAGTTGGCTGAGATCAAGGACCTACTTGATCTTGTTGAGCGCGGTGCGGCAGGGGCGGATGGAATCTCCGACCTGTCCCATCGAGCAACACGTCTTGCAAAAACACTTGAGGGCGCTGGCTTACCTGCCGTGGCTTGCGCACTTGCATCACACGTCGAAGATATCACGCCACGCGAGGGCTTCGTGATGGCGCCAACCGCCTTGACGGACCTTGCTCGCGCATTGCTCGATGTAGAGGCCCATATCCGGTGGCTTGTAACAGAAGCCACGTCTCCAGCTGATGTTTCGGAGCCAGACGCTGTCGTGCAGGGTCAGCTCGCGCAGGCGAAACTTGCCGTAATCCAGGAGGCCTTGCAGGGCCTTGCTCGTACTCGCGGTGCCATCAGTACGTTCCTGGATACACAAGGTGATCACCAGCACCTGGAGGATGTCGCAGAGTCCCTGGAATCGGTAAGAGGTGCGTTCTGGTTCCTCGATGAGCAACGCGCGGCGGAAATGGTATCGGCGTGCGAACGCTTCATTCGTATCCAAATGCTTGAAACCCAGACTGTACCCGCTGCTCAAACAATAGAGACGCTCGCGGATGCGCTGACCAGCCTGGAGTATTTCCTGGAATCCAACACCCGCGGCGGGCATATGCGGGCCAAGATTCTGGATCTCGCCGAAGAAAGCCTGCAAGCGTTGCAATCGGAGGCAGTCGCAGCGTGATAGATCAGCACTGGGTCGCTGGATGGATCGACCACACGGAGAGTGAAAAAACCCTCATCCGCAGCCACGAAGGTTTCCTCGTCGGTGGTGAAGGCGTGGTTTTCAGCCGTGCGTGGTTCAACGGGCTGGCGCTTCCCATTGCCGGCGAGGCGGGCTTGGGGCGGTTTGCCGGCGCTTGCATTTCCGTGATTGATCTTGATGACGCTCCAGCGATCCCTGGTACAGAGTGGCAATCCCTTCGTGCGTGGATGACGGCGGCGAGTGATCAGGACAGTTATCGCTTGCTTGTATACGCTGCTCAGATTGCTACCTGGATGCGCGAGCACCGGTTCTGCGGTCACTGTGGCACGCCCATGGTATCGGTCCAAGGTGAACGTGCGCGTCACTGTCCGGCCTGCGGGCTACGGCAATATCCCCGCATCTCGCCAAGCATGATCGTGCTGGTGACGCGCGGCGATGAGGTGCTATTGGCGCGGTCGCCACGGTTCTTACCGGGCGTGTACAGCACGCTGGCAGGCTTCGTCGAGCCGGGCGAAAGTGCCGAAGACTGCGTTCATCGTGAGGTACAGGAAGAGGTCGGGGTTCGCGTTCGCGGCCTGCGTTACCTTACAAGCCAGAGCTGGCCATTTCCTCATTCACTGATGTTGGGTTATCACGCCCAATATGAAAGCGGGGATATCACGTTGCAGCCGGACGAAATCGAAGATGCGCGGTGGTTTGGTCTCGATGACTTGCCCGCGCTCCCTGGCAAAATGAGCATTGCACGTTTCTTGATAGATACCTACCTCGCCGAGCGGAAGGGCAGCGCGCTGCCATCGTTCCCGCTTTAGATCCTACGAAAGCAGGCAGACAAAAAAACCGTGGCGGGTGCCACGGTTTTTTTGAATCGGACCGGGATTACGCGGGGAACAATTCGCCCAGCTTCATCGCCAGCATCATGTCACCTTCGGTCCGCAGCTTGCCGCTCATGAAAGCCTGCATGCCATCAGTCTCACCACTGACGATACCCTTGAGGGTTTCGCTGTCCATGATAAGAGTGACATTCGGATCAGTAGCGTCACCCTGCTTGAGGTCGCAGGTCCCGTCCTTTACCACGAGGTAGTAGTTCTCGGCATCTTCGATGCTGAACTGGAAGATCAAGTCGAGGCCTTGGGCGGCAGCAGGGTTAAATCGTGCGTGCAGTTTTTTAGTGACTTCGGCAACAGAGCTCACGGCATTCTCCTTGTAAGTAGAGGCTTCGGACCAGCCGAAGATGAGTCGAGCGTAAGGGCACGCAAAGGCTGCTGTCAATCGACAATCATACGTTTGTTTGAACGCGTCCAACCCGCGGTGAGGCGGGCAAGCTGGCTGAGCTGGTTACGCATCGGTATTCTTCATTACAAGGCTCGATAGGAGCCAAACAACATAAGGGGTCATACGTGGAGTTTCTGTCGGAATACGCGGGTTTTCTGGCTCGTACGGTCACTATCATCGTGGCGATATTGATCGTCCTGGTCATGATCGCCGTGTTACGGGGGCGAGGTAGACGATCCGGGGGCGGGCATCTGGATGTAATCCGGATGAACGACTTCTATAAAGACCTTTGGCATCGGCTCGAGCAGGCATTGCTGGATAAGGACAAGCTTAAGGCGCTGCGCAAGGCGGAAGCGAAGGCCGAGAAGCAGGCCCGGAAATCAGAAGATAAAGCGCGTGTATTCGTGTTGGACTTTGACGGCGACATCAAGGCTTCTGCCACCGATCAACTACGACATGAGGTCACTGCTTTGCTTGGAATGGCCACGCCGCGCGATGAAGTGGTCCTGCGCCTGGAAAGTGGTGGCGGCATGGTCCATGGGTATGGCCTCGCGGCCTCTCAGCTTGCACGGATTCGTCAGGCGGGCGTGCCGCTGACGGTGTGCGTGGACAAGGTTGCAGCAAGCGGGGGCTACATGATGGCCTGCATCGGCGATCGCATCCTCAGCGCGCCGTTCGCGGTATTGGGGTCGATAGGCGTAGTGGCACAGCTTCCAAACGTGCATCGGCTGTTGAAGAAGCATGATGTCGATTTCGAGGTGTTGACCGCTGGCGAGTACAAGCGCACGTTGACTGTCTTCGGCGAAAACACTGAAAAAGGACGCGAGAAGTTCCCGGAACATCTGGAGTCTACGCACGAGCTCTTCAAGAACTTTGTTGCACGATACCGCCCACAGCTGGCTATCGACGATGTCGCGACTGGTGAGGTATGGCTCGGGCAAGCTGCGCTTGGCAAGCAACTGGTGGATGACCTCAAGACGAGCGATGAATACCTGGCTGATCGTGCCGCGCATGCCGAACTGTTCCAGCTACGCTATGTCGAGAAGAAGAGCTTGCCTGAACGCGTCGGCTTGGCCGCAAGCACGGCGGTCGACCGGTCTGTACTGACATGGTTAAGCAGACTTCAACAACAACGATTCTGGTAGGAGTCAATATGGCCGCATCGTTCAAAGCACTCTGGGTAGAGGAAAGGGCACACGACACCTTCGACCAGACGGTGGCCGAACGACAGGTCATGGATCTGCCGAATAACGATGTACTTATACGGGTGCATTATTCCTCGCTTAACTACAAGGATGCTTTATCAGCCACCGGGAATAGAGGCGTTACGCGTCGATACCCTCATACGCCTGGGATCGATGCGGCCGGTGTTGTCGAGACTTCAGCAGTGAGTGACTTTGCACCGCGCGACGAGGTGATCGTCACCGGGTATGACCTTGGGATGGATACTCCCGGTGGCTTCGGTCAGTACATTCGCGTTCCGGCAGGCTGGGTCATAAAACGGCCTGCCGGATTGTCGATGCGCGAGGCGATGATCCTGGGTACGGCTGGCCTCACAGCGGGTTTGTGTATCGAGAAGCTCGAACATATGGGCGTTGACCGGGAAGCTGGGCCGGTGCTGGTGACAGGCGCTACTGGCGGTGTAGGAACATTGGCCGTAGCGCTGCTTGCCAAGCTTGGATACACCGTCGCTGCAGCGACGGGAAAACAGGAGCAGGCCGGCTTTCTGCACCAACTGGGGGCCAGTCAGATACTTGATCGTGCCACGGCGAAGGATGGAGTAGGCAAGCCGCTACTGAATGAGTCCTGGGCGGGCGCAATCGATACGGTCGGTGGCGATATCCTGTTCAACGTCGTGAAATCGCTAAGACACGGCGCGAGCGTTGCGTGCTGTGGCCTGACGGCAGGCACCTCATTCGATGCGACAGTGCTGCCTTTCATATTGCGCGGCGTTAACTTGCTGGGCGTGGATTCGGTTGAACTGCCTCTGGTTGCAAAGGCGTCGATGTGGGACAAATTGTCCGTGCAATGGAAGCTCGACAACCTTGACCTGCTTGTCACCGAAATCGGGCTGGATGAATTGCCCGGCTCAATCAGTCAGATGCTTGCCGGACGCCAGCGAGGCCGCGTTCTCGTTAATCTGAACGGTTGACGGTGTAGCGTCTTGGAGCATCCGTCGCGATAAGAAGGGCTGCATGGCACAGCCCTTTATCGTGCGAACTGTTACGCTTGACGCCGCCGGAAAAGCGGCCGCGGGTCATCTGCCGCACCCTGGTAGGTCTCAGAAAAGTCTTTGAGCCCTTCAAGTGCATCGAATGGATCGCGGTCCGCTCTCACTGCGTATGCATCGAACCCGCAACGCTTCATGAAGAACAGCTGATCACGCAGGACATCGCCGATTGCCCGGATTTCGCCCGTGTAGCCGTAGCGCTGACGTAAAAGCCGCGCCGTCGAGAAATGGCGACCATCCGTGAACACGGGGAAGTTGAGCGCAATCACTTGAAACTTGTCCAGGTCGGAAGCGATGTCCTCGACTTCCTCGCCTGCATCGAGCCACACGCCTAGTCCGCCGTCGCGTGCGCGAAGTGCTAATCCATGCTCAAGCCACAGCGACATCGGAATGATGATGTCCTCGCTGTTCGAGAGGTCTTCGAGCGAAACCTCCTTCGGCACCAAGTGCCAGCTTTCATCGACAACCTGATCGTTCTTAATGACTCGCTGCATAAACACGCTCCTTGAATGGGTCGATGCCGATACGGCGGAAGGTATCGATGAAACGCTCATCTTCTGTGCGGCGCGCAACGTACACGTCGATGATCTTGCTGATAACGTCTGGCATCGCGTCCTGTGCGAATGATGGACCGAGGATCTGGCCCAGCGACGCGTCACGCGCGGAGCTACCGCCGAGCGAGACCTGATAGAACTCTTCGCCTTTCTTGTCGACGCCCAGGATACCGATGTGGCCGACATGGTGATGGCCGCACGCATTCATGCAGCCGGAGATATTCAGGTCAATATCACCAAGATCGAAGAGGTAGTCGAGATCGTCGAAACGCCGCTGGATGGCTTCAGCCACCGGAATGGACTTCGCGTTGGCCAGCGAACAGTAATCTCCGCCCGGACAGCAGATCATGTCGGTCAGCAGTCCAATGTTGGGCGACGCAAAACCCCGTTCACGAAGCTCGTTCCACAGCGTGAATAGCTGGCGCTGTTCGACGTCGGCAAGGATCATGTTTTGGTTGTGGCTGTTTCTTACTTCCCCGAAGCTATAGCGATCTGCAAGGTCCGCAATCGCATCGAGCTGCTTGTCCGTAACATCGCCAGGCGCTGTGCCCGTTGGCTTGAGCGATAACGTAACGGCGGCATATCCCGGCTTCTTGTGTGCGACCACATTACGCGTGCGCCACCGGCCAAACCCTGGATGCTCAGCATCCAGTTTCGCGAGTGCTTCGTCTTCATCTGTCAGGCTTTGGTAGACCGGGTCTACGAAGAATGCAGCGACTCGGTCGACCTCGGCTTCCGTCAGAGTTGCCTCGCCGTCTTTCAGATGCGCCCACTCTGCCGCAACACGCTCGGCAAATACCGCCGGGGTCAATGCTTTCACGAGAATCTTGATACGCGCCTTGAACTTGTTGTCCCGACGTCCGTACCGGTTGTATACGCGCAGTATGGCCTCAAGGTAAGTCAACAAATGCGGCCATGCCACGAATTCGTTGATGAAGCTGCCGACGATTGGGGTACGGCCAAGACCGCCTCCAACGGATACTCGGAATCCTAGCTCACCAGCTTCGTTTTTGACGGCCTCAAGTCCAATGTCATGGACCTCGATTGCAGCGCGGTCCTGCCGGGCGCCGTTCACGGCAATCTTGAACTTGCGGGGCAGGTGAGCGAATTCAGGGTGGAACGTCGACCACTGGCGAATCAATTCGCACCATGGCCGGGGATCGATAAGCTCATCCCGTGCCACGCCTGCAAATTGATCTGACGTTGTATTTCGGATGCAGTTGCCGCTGGTCTGGATGGCATGCATCTGAACGGTAGCGAGTTCAGCAAGGATTTCCGGTACGTCTTCAAGTTCCGGCCAGTTGAACTGGACGTTTTGACGAGTACTGATGTGGGCGTAGCCTTTATCGTATTCGCGTGCGATCTGCGCAAGCTTGCGGACCTGGCGAGACGCGAGCAGCCCGTAGGGCACAGCAACACGCAGCATTGGCGCGTAGCGCTGTATGTACAGTCCATTCTGCAGGCGAAGAGGGCGGAACTCTTCTCCGCTTAGCTCGCCAGCAAGATAGCGGCGGGTCTGGTCTCGAAACTGTTTGACGCGATCCTCGACGATGCGCTGATCGTATGAGTCATAAACGTACATGGAAAATCCTGTCGGTCAGGCACTGCAGCTGTGCGCTCACGGTTGCGCAGGCACGGCAAGACGCATCGTGAGCTCTTCGGCTCCTGTGCGTTCCACCATGAAGGGCTTAGGAAAATACCAGTTTCGCGTTATGCGTAAAAGTGAAGAATAAATATATGGTAATCAGCTTTGCTGATAAGCAAGAAGGGCCGCCACCAATAAAAAATGGCCGAGGAAGTCCGCGGCCATTCTTCAAATCAGCAGCTAATCAACTGCGAAGCAATTCACCTACTGCGCCTTTTTTGGGGCGCAACGCTGTGAAGACATGCCAAGCAATAAACGCAACCGCGAGACCCAGGAATGCAGCTGCAATAGGATTCTGGAAGAACGCCCAGAAGTTATTGTTCGACAGCATCAACCCGCGTCTCAGGTTTGTTTCCGCCATCGGTCCCAGAATGAAGCCGATGATGAACGGCGCAGGCGGAATGCCGCCCTTAACAAACGCGTAGCCCAACAGACCAAACAGCAGGATAGACCAGACGTCGAATACACGGCTGGAAAGTCCGAACGCCCCGACTACACACAGCACCAGAATGATCGGAAGCAGAATATGCTTTGGAATATCGAGCAGCTTGATGAACAGGCGTAGCCCGTAGAACTCCATGAACAGCATCAGCACAGTTGCGACGATCAGCGAAGCGAAGATGCTGTAGACCAGCGGACCCTGGGTGATAAAGAGGAGAGGGCCTGGCTGTATGCCGTGAATCAGGAAGCCGCCAAGCATGATCGCAGTGACGGTATCTCCCGGAATCCCAAGCGTCATCAGCGGCAGCATTGCACCACCGATACCGGCATTGTTCGCGGTTTCGCTCGCGACGACGCCACCAATATTGCCTTTGCCGTAGCTCTCTGGATCCTTGGCGCGCTTCTTCGAGATGATGTAGGCCACCAGGTTCGAAGTGCCTGCACCGATGCCAGGCAGAATGCCGATTGCAAGGCCTATGAAGCCCGAACGAGTGGCATTGGGGATCTGCTCGCGAAACTCCTTCATGGAGAATCCGAACCCTTTGATGTTCCTCATGCTCACGGATTGCGCTTTCTGCTGGCGCACTCTGCGACCTGTCTCGGCGACCTTGATTATCTCGGCGACAGCGAACATGCCAATCATCACCGTGAGCATGGCGAAGCCGCCGTTAAGCTCGGCGAAATCGAAGGTGAACCGGCGGATGGCCTCTACCGGCGCGATGCCGACCGTTGAGACCGCGAAGCCGAGCGTGCCCGCGAACAAACCTTTTACCATTGAGCCTGTGGAAAGGGTGGCAATCAGCGTCAGCGAGAACACGGCAATCGCGAAGTACTCATGCGGTCCGAAGCGCAGTGCCACTTTGGCGAGCTCCGGCGCAATGAACATCAACGCCGCGATACTGAAAATGGTGCCCAGAAAGGAAAAGACGATGCCCACGCCGAGCGCTTTGACGCCTTGCCCCTTCTCCATGAGCGGGCCACCGTCGAACACTGTGGCGATCGAGGAGGGGGTTCCTGGGATCTTTAGCAGGATTGCCGAGATCAAGCCACCGGAAGTCGCACCGACGAACAGCGCGACAAGCAGTGCAAGCCCAGCTTGCGGCCCCATCGTGAAAGTCAGGGGAAGGCAGAGCGCAATCGCCATGGTCGCAGAAAGGCCGGGCACCGCGCCGAACACGATCCCGACCGCTACTCCCACGGCAATGAGAAGAAGGATTTGTACAGAGAATACCGCACCGAAGCCGGCAGCGAGTAAGTCCAACATGGAAGGCTCCTAGAACGGCACTGGGCCGGACGGCAGCATGAGGTCGAAGACTTCGCGGAACAGGAAGTAGACGGTTCCGGCCGTGATCAATGCGGTCGCGGCGTAACCCACGTGGTTTGGCTTTTGGCCTTCCGGTGTGAGAACCAGGAACTGCAGATAGAGATATATTGGCGTCGCAATTGGGAAGCCCGCATACGACAAGGTTGCGATATAGGCCGTTATCAGACCCAGGGTGAGAAACACGGTCTTTACGTCAGGCTTCACGCCTTCCGGAACACTTTCCTCTGTAGTTTCCGCTTCGAGCGCCTTGGCCGAGCGGAAAAGCATCAGTAGGTGAATAACGCCCAGGCCGCATAGCATCACCGCCAACATGAACGGTATGGAGGCAGCATCGATGCCACTATGACCGGGGAGTCGAAGGGTCATCACCAGATAGGCGATACCCGCGCCGAGCATGGCAAGGCCAATGATCAGCTCTTTCTTCTTGGAAGCATGCACGTTGGCACCTCTCGGAATGACGTGCGAGGTTGGGCTCGCTCCCAAGTAGGAGCGAGCCGCCGGTATCACTTCGAGGAACGGAGCGCGTCCTTGAACTGCATGAAGTCTTCGCGTGTCTTGGCAAGAACCTGCTTGGCTTCTTCAGTGCCGTAGAACGCCACCGGCTGCTTGAATTTCTTCAGCTCTTCAGCATATTCCGGCATCTCGGTGATCTGCTTCATGACGTCCGACATCTTCTTCACAATGGTAGCGTCAGTACCTTTCGGGAAGGCAACCACGTAGGGCTTGTCGATTGTGAAGTCGACGCCTTGCTCTTTGAATGTGGGTACGTCGCCCAGGAGCGGGTTACGCTCGGCGTTGGGCTGGCCAAGCGCGACCATCTGGCCACCGTTGATGTAATCCTGGACGGAACCATAGCTGATTGCGCCCATGTCGATACGACCACCCAGCAGAGCCACGACTTTCTCGGATACGGTGCCCGAGTCCACCATCTTGAGCTTAGCGCCCGTCAGCTTTTCGAACATCAGGCCTTGGATGTGAGAAAAGTTACCCATCTCCGTGCCGTAGGTGACGCTTTCAGGGTTCGCCTTGGCCTTGTCAACGAGGTCCTTCAGGCTCGATACCCCAGATTGCGTCGATGCTACGAACACCGCGCCCTTGTCGACGCCGGCGATGCACGCCACATCGAATGCCTCGTAGCTGTCGTTGGTGAGGCCGGCCACTTCGTTCACGATCAATTGACCAGGATGCGTGAACAGAAGCGTATTGCCGTCGGCCGCCGCACCCTTCACCTGTTCAGCAGCCAGGGTGCCACCACCGCCTGCTACGTTCGTCACGACCATATTGCGGCCAGTGACCTTCTGGAAATACTTGGCCATCAAACGGGCGTTGAAGTCTGTGTCGCCGCCCGGGTTGGCGATCACGACCACCTGTACTGGGCGAGTTGGCCATTTGACATCGTCCGCTGCATGCACAGCGCTGCTCAGACCGATCGTTCCAATTGCGGTCATGGCGGATAAAAGGGTGGCGCGTATTATTTTTTTCATGGCGTACTCCGTTTTTGGATTTTTCTTTGGGGTGCTGACGCTAGGCCCGCCCTCGCTAACGCAAAAGGGGGCAGTACAGGGCTATGGGATATGGCGTTTGAAGGAAAGGGTGGGTAACGCGCGACCATCACGGAGCGAGACGGCAAGCCTTGCGGGCAGCAACTGCTGAGATGCTGCATGTGGTGCGGACGAATGGGCCATGGCGACGCTCCGTTTGTATTTGTTATGGTCGACTATGTTGTCAGACGACGTGGTGAATTCTTACCAGTCCACCCATGCTGCGTCAACGGTGAATTTCAAGCTATACCCCGTGGTTAACGCCACAATGCCTCTGCACAGAGTGTCTCAGATGAGCACCATGACATACGATGACGTACCTCAACGTCGAGCATTCGACTTGTGCCCAACAATTACAACAAGGATTTACCGGAATGCTTCACAAACAATCCCTTGACGACATTGAACGCATAGTCGGGCGTGCGGGCCTGCACACCGAGCCGGATGATATGGCGCCATACCTGAGTGACTGGCGACATGCTTACCAAGGCCGTGCCGCAGCGGTTATCCGCCCAGCCAGCGTGCATCAGGTTGCAGCCGTTATGTCGTTATGTGCAGAAAACGGAATCGCCGTAGTACCTCAGGGCGGCAACACAGGCTTGTGCGGCGGCTCCATCCCGGACGAAGCGGGGCAACAAGTTGTGCTGTCGTTGACGCGCATGAACCAGATTCTGTCAGTGGATGCTGCCAACGACACGATCACGGTTCAGGCCGGCGTTTTGCTCCAGCATGTACAAGAGGCTGCTGAAAGGGCCGGACGGTTTTTCCCACTTTCGTTGGGCGCAGAGGGCAGCTGCACCATAGGCGGAAACCTGGCAACAAATGCCGGCGGTACAGCTGTGCTCCGGTACGGAAACATGCGTGAGCTTACGCTCGGTATTGAAGCCGTTCTGCCTGATGGTCGGATTTGGGATGGATTGCGGGCCTTGCGCAAGGACAACACTGGCTATGACCTCAAACAGCTGTTCATTGGATCCGAAGGCACGTTGGGGATCATCACGGCTGCCGTGCTGCGTTTATACCCGAGGCCCCGCAGCATTTCGACAGCATGGGTCGCGCTGCCGAGTAGTGATGCTGCGATTGCGTTGATCGCCCAGGTGCGCAGCCATTGCGGCGACCGGCTGACCGGGTTCGAGCTGATGTCGCGTCAGGCTGTAACCTTTGTAGTCAGCCATATTCCGGGATGCAAGGACCCATTTGAAAACGAACATCCGTGGTACGCCTTGATTGAACTCAGCGATGCGCTCGAAAGCGCGGCTTTACCCGAGATGTTTGAGACGAGCTTGGCAGAAGGGTTCGAGTCGGGGCTGGTCTTGGATGCCGTTATCGCAACGAACGAGGGGCAGGTTGCCGGACTTTGGGCACTTCGCGAAGGCATATCCGAAGCGCAGAACCACGAAGGTCCGAGTCTGAAGCATGACATCAGTATTCCGGTAAGCAGTATTCCAGCCTTCATCGCCCAAGCGGAGCAGCGCCTCGCCGGGGTCATGCCGGGGCTTAGGCTTGTTACATACGGGCATGTCGGAGACGGTAACCTGCACTACAACGTCAGTAAGCCCGTTGACATCGAGGTGGACGAGTTCAAGGCAAGGGAAGCAGCCATCACCGATGCAATATATGCGGCGACTGCGGACTTCAATGGCAGCATCAGCGCCGAACACGGGCTTGGCGTAGCGAAAAAAGCCGCCGCAAAGCGCTATAAGGACCCACTCGAACTCGCGATCATGCGGTCCATAAAGTCCGCTCTGGATCCCAAAGGACTCATGAATCCCGGTAAAGTGCTCTAGCAAAACGTGTCGCCGCCGATAAGTGAGTCGGCGCAACATTGAGCGTTGAAGAGTTCATGTCAGGCCGCGAGAGAGGAGATCAGGAAAGACCGCCGTCGCTCACCTTCTCGTACCATCCGGCATAGACCGTGTTCTTGGCGAGATGTCGATTCAGGTCGGGACTACCATCGTCCCACCAAACAGGGCCTCGTTCGCCCAGCGCAACCTTTGTCATATGCACGCGGGCTCGGGCTTCTTTCAACAGCTCAGGATCGTCAGATGCCTTGGCGGTCTTGATGGCCCGTCTCGCCGACATCAAATCATCTACCAGTTGGCGACGTATTTGCTCGTCGATGGCCGGGTTGGAACAGCGCCAGAGCCGCCCCTTGACCACGAAGTAGCGGCCGTCCGGTGTCGTTGGATACACGTAGAAAGCCTCCAGACTTTACTTGGGCGCGGCACTGATCTGCCGCGCTGTTGTATTCAGACCGCACTGCCTTTATCGCGTCACCGCTTGATCTTGAGCGCCTTCACCGAATGCGCTCGCTGCTCATCCAGCGAATTGTAGTAAGTGTTCTGCGTTGTACTGAGCGTGTTATGGCGCAGGTCGGCCTGAAGGTCCTTCATGTCTCGATAGGGGGCATCAAATGTCGCGGAGGTATGGCGCAACCAGTGCAATGAGACAGACCGTAACTGGTCGACCTCATCATCGCTCCAGCCTTCGTCGCTCATACGTGCGAGCGATCGATCAAATACATCCTGTAGCAGTAATCGCACATGGCGATCCGACAGTCCCGGCCGCCCCTTGACGCTACATATGAGCGGCGTTTTCTCATGAGCTGAGGGCAGGGGAGGCAGTTGCAAGTGGCGGCGATAACGTATGAGGTAGGTATCGATATAGTCGTCTCGCACGCTGATCTTCGCCGCTTTGTTGCCCTTGCCGACCACATGGAACCACCAGCTCTTCGTAGAATCCCGGCGAATATCTCCCATGGTAGGCGTCCAGTTATCCCGACCAACGAGATCGGAGATACGAAGGTACATACTGAAAAGCGTCGCGACGATGAACAGGGTTCTCTCATGTGCCGGATCTTCCGCGGCCATGAGCTCTGCCGTCTCGATCACGAAGTTCCACTGCAGCTGCGTCAGCGAACGCGAGGCGACTTCCACCGTATTGCGCTGCTTGTACACGGACTTTTGTTTGACGGCACGAAACGGATTGACCTCCGTAAGCCCTTCATCGATCGCGTGTTGGAAGAAGCTTCCGCACACTGCAAACACTTGTGCGACAGAGCCTTGGGACATGCGATAGGCGCGGGATGGGAGGGCGGTCATGGACTCGGCCGCGATCTTGCGCTCACGCTTGGCGACGGTGGTGCTGAAAGGGCGCCAGTCAGCGTTGCAGACATAAGTGTCCGAGTCAGCCTTTTTTCTGTTCCCTTGCCGTATAAAGCGGGAGCGGACCATTTTTCCAACCCAATCGGATGGCGGATCCAGACAGAACTCCATGAAAGCCTCCGCATCCTTGCGACGCATATCCAGCAGGGGTTTGCGCGCTACCAGCAGGGCCCATAGCAGCAGCCGCTCAACGTGAGTCCGATAGGAATTATATGTAGCCTCGTTGCCGGCGTATGACTTCAGGAACGAACGGACGGAACGGTAACTGTCTTCAGCAAATGCCTCTTCGGGAAACGCTTCAATGAAGGATTTGACCACCGGGAGTTCGCCGGTCATGTGGTGAAAATTTAGCTCGTGGAATCGGTCGAATGTTTCAAATAACGGCTGAAGCGGCTGCGACATTGTAGGAACTAAAAACTGTTATTCGGCCGGATAGCATACGGCATAGAGACACACATGCAATATCCGGGTCTGGCTGTTATCGGATATTACATTGATGATTCCAACACGTTGTTTCGAATAATCTGTCGCTGATCCGGCATATGTCTACTCAACGAGGCAATACCGCGTCCAGGTTCAAAAACGCTGCGCTTGAGTTAATCGCGCACCCTTTCTCCGGTCGGGCGCATACCTTATGCCGGCAGGGCAGGCCTTCAACCCTTAGCGCCGCCGGTGGACGGATGGAATGAGTTGTAGCTCCTAATCTTCGTGTGCCTGGCTATATCAGTACGCATATCATCGATTTGAAGCAGTCATATATAGCCAAGACGCATCGCACTCGCGGGCAGTTTGCAGCGGCTGCCCATTCCAGAGCTGCTCAGGCGGTGCCCATCCAAGCTGGGCCAATCCAGGCCGGGCCAATCCACGCCGTGTCAATCCAGGCTGGACTGGCCCACGCCGTGCCAGTGCAGTTGCATGCGTTAGCATCGATCCGCTGTGACGTTGCCGAGCACTTACGCCAGACGTAGCGCTTCGATTCGATGATCGATTCAATCAGCGCCATACACACCATCGGGAATTGTTTTGCCCGCAAAATTTCGCGCCGGCCTCGCCACAGCACCGATTCGCAATCTTTGAATTGAACAGCTGGGAAGGGATTCTTTGCGTATCGCTCACTGGCAATCAATAAGTCGGCTTAGTCGTGTGGCTATCGAGCACGCCGGCCCGAAGGTGCAATGCGAGCCGTGATCCAGCGAATATCGGCTCCGAGCTGCTGGTCCGCAGTGTGGCATCTTCATCAGAGCGCGTGGCTTTGCATAAGGAATCGATAGAGGACACCTTAATAACATTTCTAGCCTTCGACGACAGCGCACTTTAGTTCCAGTGGTCGGGAGTCCTCGATGTTGGCGGTTGCGAACAACCTTGAATACATCGACCTTGCACTGAACCTGCGGCTAGGTGCAGCCGACTCAAAGACTATAGCGGGGTGGAACAGCTCGGCCTCAGCCTGGCATTTGCCTGCTGCAACCATACACTCTGATATGCGATTTAACATAATATACATTATGCGAATCTCCCTATCGGGCGATCTTCCTAGACGTGTCGGCAACGATTGTAACTGGCGTGGCCGATGGCTGAGCCGCGGGTGAATTGAAAGCCAGTTGTTCCGGCTGTGGCTGGGCCTGCGGAAGTTGACCAGGACCAGGAGCGTTCCGGTCCGGGATCGTCGGATCGAAAAATCCATTCTCCACCGCCGCCATGCAGAACTCGAACGAGGTCTCAACCCGTGTGTTCTGCTGCGTGTAGCACGAGCAACCAGTGCGCTGACCTTCGTGCTCACCGACCATCATGCGCTTCAGATTGCGATCTATCAGGGTCTGATTGATGGTCGCAACGCAGTACGTCTTGGGAAAGCTAACCGGTTTCGTAAGGTCGTCGTAAACAGGCGCTGATGATGGGATCGATTCAATCCTGGGCTTGCGCTTGTCCATGTACTCGCGAGCCGATGCCACGTGCTCCTTCGTATCCAGTTGCGGCGTGACAGCCTGGACTACAGACGAAAGCATGCCGGTTGACTGCTGGGTCGACTCGGCCGGAACGGTCTTGGAAGCGGTCTGAGGTTCCATGACCTGGTTGTACCGCTGATAGATCTGATACCCGGCATACGACAGATACGCAACCACGGCCATGAGCACATAGGCAGCAATCGGCAAACGCACCTTGAAGTGATGGTTTGCGCCCTGCTGGGTGGAACTGTAGGCACCGAAAAACCGCTTATCCAGCGTGATAGCGGTAGTCTGGCCGCTCTTGTAATTGCCCTTCTTCGAGAAATCCGTGCACTCGCTCCAGACAGTACGAAGCACCTTGTTCGAGCCGAATACACGCTTGAAGTGAACGTGATGGTTGCACAGGCGGCGCACGTGAACGTCCAGGAAGTGGTGGTCCTGGGTGACAAGGTGCATCTCATGGCCACCGTGCCGGATGGTCTCGAACCTGGAGCAGTGTTCCGGTACCGGCTTTCGAACATCACGCACCGGAAAGAAGCCTTGGGCTTCGTCGATCAGAATGATCGCGTTGGCCGGGAGCTCATACCACAAGTGCGGGTCTTCGAACTCGAACCAGGACGCCTGGAGCTTATCGGCCTGCAGATCGCGAACGTTGTGATAGTAGACGGGCCGATCCTCGGATTTCGCCTGGGTGTCGATTTCCTTGATGGCGTTGAGGGTCTTGCCGTTACCAGGAAGACCAGTCCGAATAGTAAGTGGATATCCCATGATTTAAGCCTTAAGCACAAAGTCCTTTTTCTTGCCGGACATTTTATTGAGGCCAGCAAGTGTCATGCGCGTAGTTACAGCGGCAAGAATGATGTTTAGAAACACGTCGATTTGAGCCATGCCTAACATGGCCTGGATAATGGGCGACGCATTGCCAAAGCTACTGATGACGTAGTTCTTGGCGACCGACAGCACTTGATTGATGCCGATATATGAAACAGCACCGATACCAATAGCCTTCATGGCCATTTTTACCAGCGGGACCAGGACGGTGCTCAGAAACAGGAAAACGTAATAAAACCACATCACTCACCTCCAAAAGAACGACCGACATACACGATGAAGAAGATGCCGCCAAACGCGACCAGGACGTAACCAAGTTGAGTCGCAGCCCAGCAAGGCAACTCCATTGGAAGACTGATACTGGCGCGAGCGAAATTCATGACGGGATCAGCTGGACATGTAGCAGGCAACCAACGCGTACCAGTTTCGAAAAAGCCGGAAACATCGACTTCTTCTTCGTCCAACTGATATTTATCGGCGGTAATGTCGTTCTTAACTTTGTCCAAGCCCTTGTTTACGTCCATGTTGTCCTGGAGCTCGCAATAGCTTTTCTTTTCCTGAGCGAGAATCGCGCAAGTGATCGCATCGCCACGGCAGATCAAAGCGGCCTTGCAATCAGTACCCTCGACACGATGGGGTTCGTCGCCCTCTTCCTCTTCATCACCCTCCCCCTTGCCGTCACCGTCGCCGTCACCAGAGCCGCCGCCACCAGTGCCACCGCCGCCAGTGCCGCCACCGTCTGAGCCATCGCCAGTGCCACCCGATCCGCTATCAGAACCACCACCAGAACCACCGCCACCGGGCGTTTCGGGGTCTTTTGGATCACTAGGCTCAGCAGGATCTTTCGGGTCAGTGGGAACGCACGTAGTGCCAGACCAGGAGTAACCAACCGGGCAATTTGTGGAAGGGTCTTCGGGGTCTTTCGGGTCTTCGGGTTCAGGCTCAGGCTCGGGAGCCGTTGTCGGATCAGTACCGGCAGCGCCGTCCCCTACGGACTTATCGCCTGCTGCCGAATCGTCACCGGTATACGTGCCAAGGCCGACGCAATAACCAACATCGGAACCGTCTTTTGCGGGCTTACATTCGAAGGTTGTGATTGTGACCCGGCATTGATTCAAGCTGACATATTCACCCAGTCCGTGCTTACCCTCTGATGAAACGTAACCTGGAATGCTAAAGCCCCACGAAACTTGCTGGCCCTCAAACTGTTTACAGGAACTAGGCGGTTTCTCGCAAACTCCAGTAGAAATATTAGGAGACGTACCGGCTGCACAATTAGTCTTCCACATATACGTGTTGATGGTGTAGAAACTGCCGCCGTTAGCAGTTTGCGTGCCCTGAGCACTGACAGTACCCGCACTACCGGCGCCGACAACATCGCAACGGGTGTAAGAAGGACTTTTCCAATTACCCTTAATGCCATCAATGAAAGCCGTACATGCGTTTAAGGCATCTTTTTCAGTTGAATAATAAAAGTTCGCAGCAAATGAAAAAGGCGAAAAAGATGCCAGAGCAGCAAGCAAACCAAGTTTAATGGCCGAACCAAACGCCCGCCTGCGAATCGGCGCGCGGTGCTCCTGCGTCGCTTCCGCTTGCGCCTGGATTCGCTGGCGGTGCAGTTGGAATATCCTATAAAACAAAGTTTTCATTGCTAACTCCAGGCAATAAAAAAGCCCCGTCAGGGGCTTTGGAACTTGAGCCACTAACACTAGATGCGGCCAAACAACGCCAGATATACGCAGCCAACGCCAACTACCAGCGTGTACACGTTGTAATCAAATGCCATATTTAAAAGGGGCCCTTACGAGCCCCCGCCCCAACTTAAACAGCGCGACGCATCCACTTGATAACAGCGATACCGATGATCACGCCCAGGGCGGCATACCCAAGCGTGGTGGAATCAGACTTGCCCTGATCAATTGCAGCGGTTACATCCGCCGGAACTTCAGCGTAAACCGACATAGCAGAACCCATTGCCAGAGTACCGACAGCAGCAGCTTTGGAGCCGAACTTACGAACGATATTGCGAGCTTTCATGGTGTGTTTCCTTACGAAAAGTGCTTTTTTAATACGAGGATGACAAACACGCTGACGAGCGCCGAAACGGTCATGTCGTACAGCTGGCTTGAGTCCTCAGCGGAGAGCCGGAAGGAACCGGCGAGTTCTTCCTGGGTGAAAGCGTGCAGCTCGCCCTCGCATCGAATGTTCGAGTCGAGAAGTTGCCAATTACCCTCGCACGCCAGGAAATTCATATCAGCTAGCAGCCGCCACGGACTTGACTAGCTGGAGGTTCAACGGGCGACCTTCACCCGACAACCAAAGATCGTGACCCGAGTTATTGCTCTTACTCGCCCAGGTCTGGACGAACACGGGAACCGAAACCTGTTTTTCCTTGAGTTGGTCATACAGCTTTTCCATGCCCAAACTCATATGGTTCTTGGAAAGCCGGACTTCCTTAATTTTAGTTTCCTCCATGCCGTAACGGCTCTGCTCGGTCACCTCCAGGAGGATGGAATGTTCCGTAATGGTCTGCTCACCATTAGCGCCACGAACGGTTTTATTTTTCGCAAAGTGGCCTTTGCAGAGACCCATAATTACTAGCATGGTAAAACCTCACAGGATGGAATATGGCCCAAATGGCCGATTGGTTCGATATCGCGTTCATCAAACGCGGCGTAATACTCAGCGTCACGACAATCGTCACAAGCGCACAAATAAGGGGGCGACGTATGGTCAGCTAGTTCGGTGGAGCACTCACGGACACCAAACAGTTGACCCATATGTTGGCCGCAAAGATTGCAGAAAACACGATCAAAATAGATCATTGATAAGCAGCCTTTAAGGAATGACGATTACGAATATGCTCAGCGGCATTATCTATCTCGTCGAACTGCTGAACAGTAAGTAAACCGCCATTCCTAAGAGAAAAAGCAAAACTTTCAATCTCAAGAACACGGCCAAGCGCATAAAGACGGCTAACGCCATATGATTGATTTAAGTAACTATCAACTTTATCAAGTCGCGCAAGAAGCTCAGAACGCAAATCCATCATGCGGCCTCCACGGACGGTTCGACGTACCAGGACGGACGCTGGCAACTGAAGTCGACGGCAACAAACCGAAGGAGAGGGACCACATTGTTAGCTTGGTCGGATTGCTTCAACTTCTGGAGCGCTGCCTTCGAAAGACCGCATTCGCAAATCTTCGAGACATGATCATAGAAAGTCCGGCGCGACATGGAATCCATGGTTTCCTGCCAGCCGTAATCTTTAATGCTGCGATAAGTACGGAATACGTTACGAGCAACTGTCTCAGATGGCTTGCCCTCAACATAGATCGAGGGAATTGTAATACCGGCTTCGACGCGCCCTTTGGTCCACTTCCCTTTTGCGGGTTTGGTGAACTTTTCAAGCAGTGCGGCCAGCACTTTTTCGTCTTTAATTACTCTCATGGAGATACCTTCAAAGGCCGCGAACAACTCTTTAGTAACTTGCTCCCAACACCACTGGATGAAGCAAACGCCGTTCTCCGCCATCAATTCCTGATGACGAATCAAATCCGACAGTTTGTTGGGAATATCACGACGGTTTAGCCAGCGCTTAGCAACAGTGGCTTCCATACGAATAAGATTTTCCGACCACTGCTGTAAGCGAGGGTCAGACAGGACGCGAAGAGTTCGAAGCGCCGAAATATCGCCCCGCCCTGCCCGCTTGGCATCTTCGTACTGACGAAGAAACTCAGGGTGCTTTAGATAAACTTTAAGGCGGCGAAGGCGCGAATCTTTTGCTCCGAAATACGCAGTTGTTTGGTAGTCATCGCCACGTCCTTTGGTCTGGCCGTTGCTAACGCCTCGAATAGCCTGGATGGCTTGAAGCGCGGTTCGCTCGTCGGGCAGTCGAGCACTAAACGTACAGTCAAGGTCGTACACCTCTGTTTGATCTACGCGAAGCATCGAATACAACTTCGGGTAAGTTCCAGCCAGCCACTTAAGCATGACCAAAGCTCCCGCCTCGATGCTGGTTGGGCCGAATACGTTATGGCCCTGGAGAAGTTTTGCGGGACTTGCTTTCAACTCAACGCCAGGCATTAGGCGCTTGCCCATGCTCTGGTGAAAAACCTTCATGGCCATCGGCGTAAAACCGGTACCCAAAGATTCCCAGGGGTGGCGGAGATGATCGGTGTGTTTCTCGCCGGTCTGCTCGTCAACAGTGATTTGCGCAGTGAGCGGAATACCAAGCGACTCGATGTCGACGTGGTGAACGGGATCAGCGCGGCCATCAGCGCCAAGTAACGCGATGTGCTCGTTCGCAAAAGGGATGAAGAGATGTAAGCGATCCAGCATCGTGAGGCTTCCAGTGCACTACTGCATGCATGCATGCAAATCACATTGATGCGGAATGTATACGCGTGAACGTGCATGCGTCAACACAAGTCACATGCATGCACGTACACTTTTGAGGAAATCTCGATGAAAGGTAATGGCTCCATGCCAGCGACACTTCGCCTAACTGCAAACGAGCAGGAGCAGTTGCGGCAAAAATGCATAGAAATCAATAAGTTACTGGTTAAGAAGGGCCTTTCACCCATTCGAGACAGTGAGCTAGCGCATTTTTTGCTCGAAAAATCAGTGGGTTACGTCGACCTCGACGAAAAAGGCAATTTGCACCTGGATTGCAACGAACGTTGAAAAGTGCAGCCATTGCACAAGAGTCCACCATTAGAGATGGTGGACCCGGCTGCGCCGGGCCGAGGAAACCATGCCACCGCTGATGGCCTTCATACTGATCGCCACGTTCGGCCAAGAGCCGAAAGTGATCGAGCAGTACCCGACAGAAAGTGAATGCCGTAAGGCAATCCAAGAGCTGAAATCTGAAGCGAGCAGCCGACGGGTTTCGGTGAAATATGGTTGCTACGAACGTCGGACGTTCGGCGAAATAGGGTTCAGGGGAGCACCGTAAAACGCGCCCCGCTGCCAGCTGCACCCGATCCTCAAAAGCTGCGCTTTCTCCGGTCGGGCACACCCGTCACCGTGACTCGTTTCCAAATCTAGGTGAACACCTGGAGGGCCGAAAAGCGCCCTTCGGGGACCAGGGCGATGCCCTGGGGTTAAAAGCGCCTCCGGCGGCCAGGGTTGCACCCTGGACGCAAACTCGCAGTGACTAGGGGTCATTGGGCTAGTAGCACGGTTGCCAACTGCACTCGATCCTCAAAAGCTGCGCTTTCTCCGGTCGAGCACAGTCGTCAACCGAGCTACCGATCCGAGAGATTTAGTGTTTTGAGTTCCTAGAGAGCCAAAGCCCGCTCGTACAGGACATACGTCCTGAACGAACGACAAGGGTACCCCTTGCGCCCTTCGGGCTATCCCAATCGAAGAAACCTAGAGACCAGTGCAGCTAGAAGCCCCGTGGACAGGACATTCGTCCTGACGCACGGAAAGGGGCTCGCCCCTTTCGGTGCCCTAGAGGGTCACCTGATCCCCGCGTGTCCTGGAGGAAATTGCCTTCGGGACCCACCACCGAATGTACCTGACGGGATACTGCCGATGCGGGTGAAGCGGGTTGGACAGTGAAGGGTGGTCTTCTAGAGTTCGAGCATGGCCCGGCACGCACGCTGGATGGCTTCTAGCCGAGAGTCGAAATCAGCGGATTCCGTGTCGAATTCGGCAACCCTCTGGCGAAGCTGTCGAATCTGCCGGACCAGTCTGCCGTAGTCCTGGAGCACATGACAAACCGCGTCGAGATCATGCGACCTGGCTGAAAAAAGTCGGGCGTCCTGGACGAGTGCTGCGGGGATATCGAGGGTCACGATTCGCATAATTGAGCCTATGTTCACCGGCGCCCGGATCCTACGCAGATTCTCCGGACACCGCCAAACATAAGCTCGAGCGCATTATGCGAATCTCCCTATCGGGCGATCTTCCTAGACGTGTCGGCAACGATTGT
>ERZ1023508.141-NODE-141-length-32992-cov-9.815557_pt1 | contig 32992 bp, 35 predicted proteins | sample MGYA00380548_ERZ1023508 | MGnify/ENA primary metagenome ERZ1023508 (study PRJEB33173, sample SAMEA4830311) | metagenome | study: EMG produced TPA metagenomics assembly of the PRJEB25223 data set...
AAAATCATTTACTGGCTATTTTGCTAGGAATTATGTCCTAGCCTCTTCTTTTTAGTTATTTAATTATTTATTTAACCATATTAACTTCATGGAATAACTTAGTCAATTAATTTATATACATAATGACTAATCTAAAAGAAGTATTAGTTTAACTATTTATAGTTGTAATTAACCTAAAATGGATTTTAAAAAAAGTTGCCATTTATCAATAACTTTATTTTCATTAAAATTGTTAGCATGTTTTTTACAAGCCTTAGAAAATTCATTTCTCAAATTAACGTTATATAGTAGTTCTTTTACACAATGATATAATTTTTCTTTATCATTTTTACTAATTAAGAAACCATTTTCTTTATTTATAATTAGATCTGAAGGGCCATACTTTGAATCATAGCCAATAGGAGGAATACCTTTAGCTATTGTTTCTAATAGACCTAGATTGAATCCTTCCATTTTACTAGTTATTAAAGACAAATATGCAGTTTCTATTTCTTGATCTAAATCCTGAATAAAGCCACGTAAAAAAACATTATTTTCTAAATTTAAATTCTTAATTAAAGTTTCATATTTTTTCTGTTCATTACCAAAACCATATAGATGTAATTGAATACTAGGAAAATCTTTTACTAGTTTAGAGATAAGTTCAATTTGATGCTCTAATTGTTTTTCTGGAGAATATCGAGCTATAGAAATAATTTTATTTGAATCTGTTAAATTTTTGTTTTCATTATTAAAAGAACTATTTTCAGTATAACCTACTGGAATAGTATAAACAGGAATAACATTATTTATTCTAATAGATACATCGATTTTTTGTTGTTGAGTTGACACTATTATTCCAGAATATCTTGTTAAATTATTAAATAAAGGTTTATACGTGTTTTTAATTTCTGAATCATAAACGTTGTTAATGTTTTTAACATGAGTACTATGCAATATTGCTACAACTGGTATTTTAGTATTACATTTATTAAAAATAGGAGAGGTGTTAATGTTTTTATCACTTAAAAATAAGTCTCCAGATTCGTATAATGTTTCTATCGCAAATGATAATAATGAATTATTATCTTCAAAAAATTTAATTCCATCAGATGCATAATATATTATAGATTGTACTTTAGGAATTTTATCTTCTGGATTATAATATTTTTCAAATTTAACATTCTTACTAGGTGAATAATATTGTTCCATAACAACTTTCTGATTAGTTGTTAGAACTTTAGTACAACTTAAAAAACCTCTAGTATCATATAAATCTCTACGAATTTTACGTTGTTTTATATCAAAATAATTAATATAATCTAAAATATTATAATTTGAATCTACGAAATGAACGTACATTTTATACAATCCATTTTTATAAATTTTGATATCATTGGTATCTACAACATATTTAAGAGTATAGTTACAATCATTTTCCCAATAGTTTATCCAATTAAAATATTTTTCTTTAACATTTAAACTGTCTTGAAGTACATCGTATAAACTAAAAACATCATTTTGATTGATTTTTAATAGTTGAGCGTGTAAATAAAGCCTTGGTGACCATGAAACAAATATCAATTTATTTGAAATTGAATTTTTTTTAAATAGATTTAATCTATTAATCATTGCTTTTTCTATACCAGTTAATTTACGACCTAAATTATTTCCTACTGAATATATCACTATTGGTCTCCTTTATTCTTAATATTTAGAGTGAAAAAGTGTCTCAATCGTTTTAACTGAAGGATAAGAAGTAAATATAATCGATTGTTTATCTCCTTTTATTATGCCACTTTTATATTTTCTTCCTATAATAATTTTGTTAGAGAATTTAAATAAATTGTCTTTATATGATTTAAGAATTGAATATAAATCATTAACTGTAAAACTTTGACGTTCTTTTATTGTGTGTCTACCAGTTAAATTGATAGCAACAGAATTAGATAAATCTAGTTTTTTTATTATAGAGTTTATATATTCATCTCTATGTAGCCCATTTTTGAATAAATACTTAGATAATTCATAAGTTGGAGAATACATAGGTGAATTCAACATATCTTTCATCAAATTATAAGTGCTTGTTTCTTTTCCCTCATAATATATATTATTATTAGTTGCCCAATTCCCTATAGTAACTGTTTCATTTTTTATATTATCATCTATACCTTTTAAGTAATTAAAAATTGGGCCTAAACCTTCAATAGTAGATGAATTCTCAGAATTATATTGTTCAATAATTTTATAGTCATTATTATTAACAATAATATAACTACGACCATTTATAGATTGGCCATCAAACAATGGGCTGTTAGAGTTATCTTTTTGATAAGTAAGTAAGTTATTGGATAAATCTTTAGCAAGCTTAGGGAACTCAGTTCCTCCTGCAGAAGATTTTAATAATGTTATTGAATCATTATTACATAGATATAATAAATCTTGTTCCATCAAAAATCTATTAGAATACCAAGTTATATGTTTGTTTTTAACTCTAGTTACTACTCCTTTTAGATCGTCATCCATACATAAAATATAATCAGCATTACTATTTTCAAGTACATTAACAAGCTGTAAATGCAATTTTCTAGAATGTTTACCTAAATCACTAATTTTTCCAATTGCAATAATTTTATTCCCTTTAAAAAACTTGGTTTGAGTGTCAAAAGCTTTTATTGCATTTATCATAGCTGGTAATGAAGCATTATGTGTGTCATCAATTAAGTTAACACGAAACTTTGAAGTTTTTATTTCTTTTAAATTTAAAACTTTTTCAAATGGTTTAAATGTAATTAAGTTATCTAAAGCTTTTTGTAAAGGTATATTCAATTGAGTTAAAGCAGCAAAACTAGCTAGAGAATTTTCAACCATTCCATTACTTATTGAATTAATTCGATAAGTATATTCATTTCCCTCAAATTCGACAGTTATATCAGTGAATCCTTTATTATATTCAATAGATTTTGGATATATAGTTGCGTTTGAATCTGAAGTGCTATATGTTATAACATTTTTAGTGTTTTCTTTAGCACGATTAATTAAAATATCAGAATGTAAAGTATCTTTGTTTATTATTGCAATACCATTAGAATCTAATCCATCAAAAATACTTGCTTTAACTTCTACTATATTTAAAATATCTTTAAAAGTAGACATATGAGCAGCGCCTATACCTGTAACAATAGCAATATTCGGTTTGATTAAATAAGAAGAGTTTCCTACAGCATTTAATGCATTTAATGAGACTTCTAAAACAGCAAAATTTGGTTGTCTAATTAATTTACATAGTAATAAATATACTGCTGAACGAATATTATTATTATATCTATTCTGTAATGGCATATAATCTTTTAAACCAGCGCTAATAAGCATTCTTGTAGAACTTTTACCCATTGATCCAGTGATTGCTATTACTGGATTTTTATATTGTATTCTCATTTTTTCAGCTAAGTTACTTAAGGTTTGTGCAGAATCTTTTACAACAAGTTGTGGAATTTTATAAGACATATTAGAAACGTAATGCTCGGTTATTATTAGTCCAAGATCTTCTTTATCTTTCCTAATATATTCATTTCCTTCTTTAGCATTTGGCGATCGTCCAAAACGGCGCCAAGTTTTTTTGTTTGGAGAGATATATGCTGTGTTTTTATTATGTATAAAAGGAAACCAGTTTTCAAAGTTATTTATTATATTATTTTCTTTATTCTTTGCATCATATAATTCCCCCCCTAATATATTGTGTAATTCTTTAATTGTAAGTGGCATATGCTATTTACTCCTTTATTTATTAATATTTTGCATTAAATTGTAATTTACATATATTATAGCACAACATAATATTAAAGAGCTTGATATATTTAACACAATGTAAAAAACAAGTTACAATCTTCCTCGATTGTAACTTGTTTTCATTTATAAATTCTAATGTTATTTTCTATATTTTAGTCTTGCGAAAGCATCGTGTTGATGAATGGATTCTTCGTTTCGACATTCAATGTCAAAGCCCTCAATCCAGTCAAAATCTACTAAATCTGCAGCAATTAAACGAATTAAATCTTCATCTGGACGTTTTAAAATTGGATAAAGAATAGAGCTTGCATTTGCTTCCATAGCATCTAGAATTTTATCTTTATAATCATCAACAACCTGGTTGTTTTTATCTAAATAAACTTTAACTGTAACCACGCCACGTTGGTTGTGGGCTGAATATTCACTGATTTCTTTAGAACATGGGCATAGTGTTGTTACAGTTGCTTCAATTGTAATTTCTTTACGTGTAATTTGATCTTGTTCGATGGCTAATCCGTAAGTGACATCGGCATTGCCTACTGCTTTAATGTTCGTTACTGGACTAAAGCGATCAAAGAACCATTTACCCGAAACATCAACACCTGCTGAGTTCTGTTTCATATTCGTCTGTAGTGTACGTAATACTTGATACAGTGTATCGAAATTCAACTCTAAACCATTGCTGTAATGTTTTTCTACGCTTTCTAGAATACGGCTCATGTTAATGCCTTTTTCATCTTGATTTAAGCTCGTTGAAAAGCTAAATTGTCCCGCCGTTTGGAAACGATCAATATTAACGGGGTAAATTAAATTTTTAATGCCGACTTCTTCGATTTCAAATAAGAAATTTTTATGTGTACTTTGTAAGTCAGTCATTTCATTTTTAGTTGTTGGTTTTGTACCTTTGATTGGGTCAACTGAGCCAAAGTGTTTCCAACGACCCTCACGTGTGGATAAATCAAATTCAGTCATTGTTTACCTCTCCCTTAAGATTCAAAATGATATGTCCAATATGGTTCAACGTCTAAGAAACTTTGTGTTTCGCTACCGACTTCTGGACTCGCTAATTGTTTTAAAAATGGACCAGTTTGAGATGCATGTGCTTCGAAAGCTTTCAATTTAAGATCTCGATATGCACGAATATCGTTTAATATATCTGGTTCGCCTAGTATTTCTGGTGCATCATTACTAAATGCTACAAGTTGTAAACGTGGTCGTGCTTCTTCAGGCATACGTCCTACGGTTCTTACTACAGCTTCGGCTGTTGCTTCATGGTCGGGATGAACAGCAAATTTAGGATAGAAAGAAATAATCACTGATGGATTTGTTTCTTCAATCAACTTTTTAACCATGTCATCCATTTGTTCATGAGGCTCAAATTCAACAGTTTTATCACGTAATCCCATTTTACGTAAATCGGTGATGCCAATAATCTTCATTGCTTCTTCTAATTCACGCTCACGTATATCAGGTAGTGATTCTCGAGTTGCAAAAGGAGGATTACCTAAATTACGTCCCATTTGTCCTAATGTTAGGCATGCATAAGTGACAGGAATGCCGTTATCAATATAACTTGCAATCGTTCCAGCTGATGAGAAGGTTTCATCATCAGGGTGTGGGAATATCATTAACACGTGTCTTTCATCTTTCATGAATAAACCTCCTCTATACTGTAAATGGCTTTTCACTAATCTCGATTGTGGCAGCCAATTGTCCTTCATAGTTAAATCCTGCGATTAAAAATTCGTTGTTGTTATTGGTTTCGTAATGCGTTAGTCCTTGAACATAGACCCAACCTCCGTCACGAAGTTTTAAACCTACTCTATAGGGGTCTTTCTCTCCACCTTTAAGTTGTGCATGTTCATATGTGACTTGTATATTTCTTAAAAATGTACCCGCATTAAAGACACGTTGATCGAAATGATTTGCATATGCACCATTAGTCGTTTCAACGTGTAGGTATACAGGTTTATTTTCGAATGATGTTAATAATTGTTGTACTTCTTCAGCGTTAATGAGTTCCAACACTTTCACTCCTTGCAACCATACAATATGTTTATCTATTTATTTTACTAAAAAGAAGAGACTAATTGTACATCTCTGCTCAATTTATTAAGAAAAAGTGGTAATTATACCTTTAAAGAGTTGATTTACTGTAAGTATTATATGAGATTAGTGAGTAAATTGTTAGGTTTAGGAGTATTGTTTAAAAATTTATAAGACGGGTAGACAAATGAACGTGAAAGATAACATAAGAACTGAAGATATATCACTTTAGTAATGAAAGGATGTTTGCATTGGAATTACAATTAGCAATCGATTTATTAAACAAAGAGGAAGCAGCAGAATTAGCTAAAAAAGTTGAGGAATATGTAGATATCGTAGAAATTGGTACGCCAATCGTAATCAACGAAGGTTTACCAGCAGTTCAACATTTAGATGAAAATATTAACAACGCTAAAGTATTAGCTGACCTTAAAATTATGGACGCAGCAGACTATGAAGTAAGCCAAGCAATTAAATTTGGTGCAGATGTTGTAACAATCTTAGGTGTGGCTGAAGACGCTTCAATTAAAGCGGCAGTTGAAGAAGCACATAAACATGATAAACAATTATTAGTTGATATGATTGCGGTACAAGATTTAGAAAAACGTGCAAAAGAATTAGATGAAATGGGTGCTGACTATATTGCAGTACACACTGGATATGACTTACAAGCAGAAGGTCAATCACCATTAGACAGTTTACGTACTGTTAAATCTGTCATTAAGAATTCTAAAGTTGCTGTAGCTGGTGGTATTAAACCAGACACAATTAAAGATATTGTTGCAGAACAACCTGACTTAGTTATCGTTGGTGGCGGTATTGCTAATGCTGATGATCCTGTAGAAGCTGCTAAACAATGTCGTGAAGCGATTGAAGGTAAGTAATTATGTCTCAATTTACTAATTACAAATTAATTCTTGAAGAATTAGATCATACGTTATCTCATGTTCAAGATGAACAATATGACCGCTTTGCAAATGATGTAAATGGTGCGCAAAGAATCTTCACTGCAGGTAAGGGCCGTTCAGGATTTATGGCAAATAGTTTTGCTATGCGACTCAATCAACTTGGTAAAGAAGCATTTGTAGTAGGTGAATCAACCACACCTTCTATTAAAGAACACGATTTATTTGTTATTTTATCTGGTTCGGGTTCAACTGAACATTTACGCTTATTAGCTGAAAAAGCACAATCATTAGGTGCTAAAGTTGTATTATTAACAACCAGCCCTGATTCTCCAATTGGTGAGTTAGCTGAAACAGTAATTGAGTTACCAGCTGGCACAAAACACAATGTTGAAGGGTCTGAACAACCATTAGGAAGCTTATTTGAACAATCATCATTATTGTTCTTAGATAGCGTGGTTCTGGGCTTAATGGAAACATTTGATATAAGTGAAGAAGAAATGCAAAATAATCATGCTAATTTAGAATAAATAGTATTTATTTAATCCAATCGATTCCCTTAAAAGGCATCGATTGGATTTTTTAATAGATTAATAAATGACATATCGCTTTTATGGAAAATTCTTAATGTAATAGCAAGTGAGTTATATTAAAAATAATGTTAACATAATATAAAGTGAAGTTAACATTTAAGTACGGAAGAGGTCATATCATGCTAGAAATCATAAAGCGACTTGAATATTACGCTAAGGTTCAGCCTCAATCCATAGCACTGCAAATCGATGATGAAATTGTAAATTATGAGAGTTTATACCAAAAAATATGTGATTGCACTTTGAATTCACCAAAATTTAAGCTTGGAAGTAGGGTGGCACTATTAAGTGACTCTCCAATAGTAAATATCACAAATTATTTTGTTATTTTAATGATGGATGGAGTTCCATGTTTTTTAGATAACAAATGGTCACGCGACACTATTGATAAACTTATAGAAAATTATCATATTGAATATATAACGACTGCTGTCGGAAAGTTTAAACGTACAACATCATTTGGTACATATGATAAATATGTAAGTGAGCAATTAAAAGTGGATGACTTGTTACATATTGGATATACATCTGGCACTACTGGCTTACCTAAAGCTTATTATCGTAACGAACATTCATGGATTGCATCTTATGTTGAAAATGAAAAACTTATATATAACTATGAAAAAGCTCTCGCTGCACCAGGTCCACTCGCACATTCGTTATCGTTATATACATGTATTTTCGCATTATATTCAGGTAGAACTTTCATTGGACAACGACAATTTGATGCAAAACGATTCATTTCCATATTAAATGAACAACATTCTAATATCGCACTTTTTCTTGTACCAACCATGTTGCATCAATTACTGAATGTAGATACGACTATCACACACATTAAATCTATATTTTGTAGTGGTGCGAAACTGTCAGAATCATTGTTTAAAACCGTGTCCCAACAATTTAAAAACGCAAATATAATTGAATTTTTTGGAACATCTGAAGCAAGTTTTATTACGTATAACTTTAATCAGACATCACCAACTAACTCTGTTGGTCAAGTATTTCCTAATGTTTCAATTAAACTTGAAGCGCAAGATAATCGGAAAATAGGTTTATTGAAGGTTCAAAGTAATATGATTTATTCAGGGTATGTCGATGTTGAAGTGGTGCAACCTCATAGCTGGATTGAAACCGGAGATTATGCATACATACAAAATAATCAACTTTATTTAGTAAGTCGTAAAAGTGACCGACTTATTATTGGGGGTAAAAATATATATCCTAATGTAATAGAACAGCAAGTGAAATCATTAGATGGAATTAAAGAAGCGGTTGTCGTTGGTGAGCCACATAGACGATTTGGAGAAATTGCAGTATTGATTTATGTAGGAAATCAAGAACTTGATTATACGACATTGAGACGGTATTTACGACAAACGTTATCAAGATATGAAATTCCTTCAAAGCTTGTAAGGGTAAAAGATTTGCCATTTACCAATAGTGGCAAAGTAGCACGTAACACTGTTCAAACATTATATTTAGAGGGAGCGTTTAAAGTATGAAAGAAGCAGTTGTAATATGGGCTAAAAGAACACCGTTTGGTAAATATGGTGGTGCGTTAAGACATTTAGAACCTGAAGCGCTGTTGTTACCACTTTTTCAAAATTTGAAGCAAACATTTCCTGAAGTAATGGATCAAGTGGATGATGTTGTATTAGGTAATGTTGTAGGGAATGGTGGTAATGTTGCGAGAAAGTCGTTACTAGAAGCCGGGTTAAATCATCGAATTCCTGGCATAACTTTAGACCGTCAATGTGGCTCGGGTTTAGAAAGTATCATTTATGCGTGTCGAATGGTGCAATGTGAGGCTGGGAAAGTGTTCATTGCTGGTGGCGTAGAGAGTACAAGTCGTGCACCATGGAAAATTAAGCGTCCTCAATCTGTCTATGAAATGCAATTACCACAATTTTTTGAGCGTGCATCATTTGCACCTGAAGGTCAAGATCCAAGCATGATAGAAGCAGCTGAGAATGTCGCGCAACATTATAATATATCTCGTAATGATCAAGACTTATTTGCAGCACGTAGTCATCGGTTTGTGGCAACGCATTTTAATAATGGTGATATTAATCGTGAGATTGTTCCTTTTACAATTAAAGGAGCGTTGTTTGATAGGGATGAAAGTTTAAAGCAAAATCTGACTGAGGCGCGTTTACACAGATTACGTCCAATATTACCAAATGGTACAGTTACAGTTGGTAATAGTTGCATGAAGAATGATGGCGCCGGAATAGCTTTAATTATGGAAAAGGAAATGGCTGTGGCAATGGGGATTAAATGGGGAATGTTGTATAGAGATGCTGTTACAACAGGTGTGGATCCAACCTTATTAGGGATAGGTCCAGTACCCGCAGTTTCTCAATTATTGAAAAGGCAGAAATTAAATATTGAAGATATATCAGCCATTGAACTGAACGAAGCATTTAGTTCTCAAGTGCTGGCATCTATAAATGAGTTGCATTTAGGTTTGGACAAGGTAAATCAATGGGGAGGTGCGATTGCTACTGGACATCCATATAGTGCTAGTGGCGCGACATTAGTTGCTAGATTATTAAACTTACCTAATTGGCAATATGGAATTGCTACGATGGGTATAGGAGGAGGTATGGGAAATGCAGTACTCTTTGAAAAGTGGCGTCAATGAAACAAGAGAGTTTAAGTTTCATTCCGAGGATGTCCGAATTTATTGTAGTGTAATAGGGAAGGAATATGACGGCACAGTACCACCGCTAATGTGTGCAAAGTTATGGCCTAAATTTAAAATGTTTCAAATCTTTAAAGGTGAAGCAATACGATTAGTACGTACTAATGTTGAAATGTTTGAAAATTTAGAAAGTGACATACAATATTGTGCATATTTAACGCATAAAAAATCTGAAAAAGTAAAGCGATTTAACCGTTTTATTTTTAAATTGGAAATTAATAAAAATAATAAAATATGTATGATTATCGAACAAACGTTTATTTCAGAGGATGGAATATATGGTTTTTAATAGGAAAATAGTAGAACAGTATTTAGCAATTGTAGATGACGAAAATCCGATTCATGAGTATATCGTTCCGGGACAATTAATTGTTGAAAAGGTATTTTCTATGATGGATGATCAATGGGCTAGCTATAAAGTTAAGTATGTTCAAACCACTGATATCAATGAATTAATATATTTTGAAGTGGTTGAAAACGAACGGATTATTGTTTCGAATAAAGTTAATGGGGTAAAACTAGTTATAATTAGAAATTGATAAAATTATTAATTTTTAATTATAACTTTTTTGTTTTTATTAAAATTATGTAGGCGTGTACAAAAAGAAAGTTGTTAAATTCTGTAAAATGAATAATATTGTATTTTTGAAATTTATATAATTTTTAGTAATTTGACAACATTCATTAGGTCTGTATAATTATGTAACATAAATAGAAGAAGTGTTACAGGTCATGGATTTTAAAAAAGATAGAATTAACATGGTCGATGGGCAAACAGCGAAGAAAACTGTATTTGCCACGGGTATTGGTAACGCCATGGAATGGTTCGACTTTGGTGTCTATGCGTACACTACGGCATATATCGGAGCGGATTTCTTTTCGCCAGTACAAAACCCACAGATTTAACAAATATTTACATTTGCAACATTAGCAATTGCCTTCCTATTACGACCAATAGGTGGGATAGTGTTTGGAATCATTGGTGATAAGTACGGTCGTAAAGTTGTATTGACGACGACTATTATTTTAATGGCTCTATCAACATTAACGATAGGTGTTTTACCAAACTACGATATGATAGGATTATGGGCACCAGCGCTCTTACTGCTCGCTAGAATATTACAAGGATTTTCTACTGGTGATGAATATGCTGGAGCAATGACATATATTGCTGAAATTTCACCAGATAAGAAGCGTAATAGTTTAGGTAGTGGTCTTGAAATTGGAACTTTATCGGGTTATATCGCAGCTTCAATTATGATCGCATTATTAAGTTTCTTCTTAAGTGATGCACAAATGGAAGCGTGGGGTTGGAGAATTCCATTTATATTAGGTTTATTCCTTGGTTTATTTGGACTTTATTTACGTCGTAAACTTGAAGAATCTCCAATCTATGAAAATGATGTAGAAACACCAGCACGTGATAACATAGGATTCTTTACAATTATTTGTTATTACTTTAAAGATATCTTAGTATGTTTCGTAGCAGTTGTATTCTTCAATGTAACTAACTATACAGTTACTGCTTATTTACCAACATACTTAGGACAAATTGTTAAAATTGATGAAACAACTACAAGTGTGTTAATTACATGTGTTATGGCAGTAATGATTCCGTTAGCATTATTCTTCGGTAAATTAGCGGATAAAATTGGTGAGAAGAAAGTATTTTTGATTGGTACTGGTGGTCTTACACTATTAAGTATTGTGGCATTTAGTTTACTCAATACAAAATCATTACCATTCATTATACTTGGTGTGTTTATTTTAGGTTTCTTCTTATCAACCTACGAAGCAACAATGCCTGGTTCATTACCAACAATGTTCTTTACATATATTAGATATCGTACATTAGCAGTTACATTTAATATTTCGGTTTCACTATTTGGTGGTACAACACCGTTAGTTAACTCATGGTTAGTTGAATCAACTGGTAACATTTACGCACCAGCGTATTATTTAACTGCTATTAGTATTATCGGCTTTATTGTGATTGCGGTACTGCATGTAAGTACAGCAGGCAAATCACTTAAAGGTTCTTATCCTAATGTTGACAATAAAAAGGATTTAGAATTTTATGAATCAAATCCTAAAAAAGCATTATGGTGGATTAAAGTTAAGAAAAAATAAAAACGCATAATAATTATCAATTAAACACATTGATGCACGTTCGCATCAATGCGTTTTTTAATTCATTTAACTTTAAATAGAAGTACTATAAATAATTAGCGACGTAAAAATATAGCGTAAATGTTAGCAAAGCTTAAAGTTACTCTCTAAGCATACGAGGGGGGACAATCCTCGTCTAACATCGACGCTATTTAAATAAGGTGAGTTTAGGAATGATTAATGACTTATAAAGTTACTTATAGTATTAGGGGGCATAAGAACTTTAAAATCAATTTTGGGAATAATTCATCTGTTTGAATTCTCAATTTGGAAAACACTTTTACTGTACTTCATGTTGTACAAATGACTTAATAACTTAGTTTCATGTTATCAAGGTCATTTTCTAGTAGAGAGAGCAATTTATAGATTTCATTCTTGTTAAACGTTTCATCAAATTTTACCGTAATTGTCTTGAAGGTTTTCGTAATGATTTCGTACATTGGGATACCATTCTCTATATTTTGCTTGTAGATAATCATGATGTGTAATTCCTCCTTTGTCTCTCTACACTTAATATAGTAAAGTAATTTTAAAATAAAAACATGAGTCCAAGGTACCAACTTTGAATACAACGTATAGCCTATCACTTTCTACGACTTAATACCTAGAATTTATAATAAGCCTAAATTAATGTGAATGACTTAAATAAAATAGCTCCTCAATGAATGGTCTTAATAAAGACTTTATTGAGGAGGTTAATTTGAGTTTATAAAAATTAAGTGTTTACTATTAAACTTCTGTTACGTCTACATCGATGTGTTCAACACGATTATAGGCACCATGATCTACTGGACCTACGAAGTCATTCATTTTCCAGCCATTTTTAATTGCTGAAGCAACAAATGCTTTGGCACTAATAACAGCTTCTTTAGGTGATTTACCATTAGCTAAGTATGCTGTTGTAGCGGCTGCGAATGTACAACCGGCACCGTGGTTGTAGCTTTGTTGGAACATATCTGTTGTTAATTGGTAGAACGTATTACCGTCATAGTATAAGTCGTAAGATTTATCTTGATCTAACGCTTTACCACCTTTAATAATGACGTTTTGAGCGCCTTGATTAAAGATGATGTCTGCTGCTTTCTTCATGTTTTCGATTGAAGTTAATTTACCTAAACCAGAAAGTTGGCCTGCTTCAAATAAGTTAGGTGTCACAACAGTTGCTTTTGGTAATAAATATTCAATCATTGCATCAGTATTTCCTGGGTTAAGTACTTCATCTTCACCCTTACATACCATAACAGGATCTACTACGAAATATTGTGCGCCTGACTCTTCAAATGCTTCTCCAGCACGTTTAATGATTTCTTGAGTACCTAGCATGCCAGTTTTAACAGCATCTGGAGCAATTGAAATCGCTGTTTCAAGTTGCTTTTCAAATAAATCCATAGGAAGTGGTGTCACATCATGAGACCAAGTTTCCTTATCCATTGTTACAACAGCTGTTAAAGCGACCATGCCGTATGTGTCTAATTCTTGGAATGTTTTAAGGTCAGCTTGCATACCAGCTCCCGCACTTGTATCTGAACCTGCAATTGTTAATACTTTTTTTAAAGCCATGTAAATTCACTCCCGACAATTTCTAATCTATGTCTTATAATATCACGTTTATCAGACTACGTGCTAGCTTGAAGTAATGGATAAAATCAATAACTGATTAGGTTAGCATTATGTTAAAATATGGCTTGAGGTGAAAATGATGGAATGGTCAGAAATATTTCATGATATTACGGAACGACACGATTTCAAAAAGATGCATGATTTTTTAGAAAAAGAATATACAACACAAACCATTTATCCAGATAGAGACAATATTTATCAAGCCTTTGATTTAACACCTTTTGAAGATGTGAAAGTGGTTATATTAGGTCAAGACCCTTATCATGGACCGAATCAAGCTCATGGGTTAGCGTTTTCTGTGCAACCTAATGCTAAATTCCCACCTTCTTTGAGAAATATGTATCAAGAATTGGAAGATGATATCGGGTGTCATCGGACATCACCACATTTACAAGATTGGGCTCGTGAAGGTGTCTTGTTATTAAATACTGTTCTGACGGTTCGACAAGGACAAGCACACTCGCATAAGGATATTGGATGGGAAACATTTACAGATGAAGTGATCCAAACTATTTCGAAACATCGTGATGATGTTGTATTCATATTATGGGGTAAGCCTGCACAACAGAAAATTAAATTAATTGATACATCAAAACACTATATTATTAAATCGCCACATCCAAGTCCGTTATCGGCTTATCGTGGGTTCTTTGGTTCTAAACCATATTCAAAAACTAATGATTATTTAGTATCTAAAGGTAAATCACCTATCAGTTGGTGCGAGAATGGGGAGGATTAAATGAATAGAGCGCAAGTGATTCAATTAATTGAACATGAGTTAGTGCAAGCTGATGAAGCTACTAACGAGCAACAATTCGAAAAACATATGTATGCGATTCATACATTAACATCGATATATGCTAATGACGTAAGTAAGACAGCGTCATCAAAATCACAAGGTCAGGATTTTACAAATACTATGACTACGTCATTATCAAAAGTAAATCAAAGTTCAAACACATCATCGTCACAAGGTAAATCCAAAGTGACTGCTGCAGAAATTGAGGCGATGGGTGGAAAAGTTCCAGATTCAATGAAATCGTCACAGAATAATAGTTTGCCATCTAATACAATGGTAACGGATGATGAAATTGGTAATGGTGAATCAATATTTGATTTTTAAACTGAATGAGGAGAATGAGTGTATATGATGAAATTATTTATAATACTAGGTGCGCTATGTACAATGATGTCAGTTGGTACTGGGGCATTTGGTGCACATGGTCTTGAAGGTAAATTATCGGACAAATATATGTCAGTATGGGAAAAAGCAGTGAATTATCAAATGTACCATGGATTAGGATTAATCATAATTGGTGTTATTAGTGGTACAACATCTATTAATGTGAATTGGGCAGGTTGGCTCCTCTTCCTAGGTGTGGTGTTTTTTAGTGGTTCGTTATATATATTAGCTTTAACACAAATCCGTATCTTAGGAGCGATTACGCCAATTGGTGGTTTATTATTCATCGCGGGTTGGTTAATGCTTATTATCTCTACATTTAAATTTGTAGGTTAAAATTTAACATAATTTATCAAATTTATTAGTTTTATTTAAAATTGTAAAGCACTTATATTCTGTCAATAGTATAGATTAAACAACTCACCTTTTGGGTATATAGCATATCTGAGGTGAGTTTATTTTATGAGTAAAAATAATCAAAATCAGGATATAGATAGAGGCGATTTGAAACAGAACCTCTCTGAAAAGTTTGTTTGGGCTATTGCTTATGGCTCATGTATAGGTTGGGGTGCTTTTATTTTACCTGGAGATTGGATTAAGCAATCTGGTCCAATTGCTGCTTCTATAGGTATCGTAATTGGTGCATTATTAATGATACTCATTGCAGTAAGTTATGGGGCTTTGGTAGAAAAATTTCCAGTTTCAGGTGGCGCCTTTGCATTTAGTTACTTAAGTTTTGGTAGATACGTTAGTTTCTTCTCATCATGGTTTTTAACATTTGGTTATGTATGTGTTGTTGCACTTAATGCAACGGCATTTAGTTTATTAGTAAAATTCCTACTTCCAGATTTGTTGAATAATGGGAAGTTATACACGATTGCAGGATGGGACGTTTACATAACCGAAATCATTATTGCCACTGTGTTATTGCTTGTCTTTATGCTAGTAGCAATCCGTGGTGCAAGTGTATCAGGTTCATTGCAATATTACTTTTGCGTAGCTATGGTTATTGTTGTGTTGCTTATGTTTTTCGGTTCGTTCTTTGGAAATAATTTTACATTTGAGAATTTACAACCATTAGCTAATCCTAAATCAGGTTGGTTCACATCTATAATTATGATTGTGTCAGTAGCGCCTTGGGCGTATGTTGGCTTTGACAACATTCCTCAAACTGCAGAAGAATTTAACTTTTCACCTAATAAGACATTTAAATTGATAGTGTATAGTTTGTTGGCAGCGTCACTGACGTATGTCGTAATGATTTTATACACAGGTTGGTTAAGTACTAATAATGCAAGTTTAAATGGTAACTTATGGGTAACAGGTGCTGAAACACAGTCAGCATTTGGTTATATTGGTTTAGGTGTATTAGCCATAGCAATTATTATGGGGATATTTACAGGTTTAAATGGATTTTTAATGAGTGCAAGTCGATTGTTATTCTCAATGGGGCGTTCAGGCATTATGCCAACTACTTTTAGTAAATTACATTCTAAATATAAGACACCATATGTAGCGATTATCTTTTTAGTAGCTGTTACATTAATTGCACCTTGGTTAGGTCGTACTGCATTAACATGGATTGTTGATATGTCGTCAACTGGCGTATCAATTGCTTATTTTATTACATGTTTATCTGCAGCTAAGTTGTTCAGTTTTAATAAAGAAAGTAATACGTACGGACCTGTTTATAAGACATTTGCCATTTTTGGTTCGATTGTATCATTTATTTTCCTTCTGTTATTGTTAGTGCCTGGATCACCAGCATCGCTCTCAATGCCGTCATATATTGCTTTAGGTGGATGGTTAGTAATTGGACTGATTTTCTTCGTTATCCGTTATCCTAAATTGAAGCGAATGGATAATGATGAATTAAGTCGATTAATTTTAAATCGTTCTGAAAAAGAAGTTGAAGATATGGTAGATGATACTTATAAATAGTTTAACTTTAAAAAGCGCGGGCTCTAGGGAGCCACGCGCTTTTCTATTATCAACAATAGTATAAATGATGTTATATTCTTTTTCGTGTTCTTGCAAAACCAGATAATATAATTTTAGAAATTTGGTCTGCAAATAATAAGCCGAGCGCAATGGCGCCAGCAATGAGTGTTACTTCAAGCATTGTATTAATCGCTTTACTGAAGTCTAATAGTACTAAATTCTTAGTAGCATCGAACGCTAGACCACCAGGTACAAGAGGAATAATTCCAGGTACCATGAAGATAATTGCTGGTTCCCTCTTTGTACGAGCCATATAGTGACTAATTAAACCTAACGCTAAACTTCCGAAGAAGCTTGAGTAGATCGTATGTGTGTTTAAACCTTGATAAAAAAGAATGTAAACCATCCAACCACATGCTCCTACAAATCCACAAGAGAGATAGAGTTTCCTAGGCGCATCGAAGATCACACAGAAAAAAAGTGAAGCGGTATAACTAAAAATTAAGTTTAATATCCAAAACATTCATTCCCACTCCTAAACTAAGATTAAAACTGAACCAACGCCAGCGCCAATACCAAAAGCAGTGACGAGTGCTTCTAAGGACTTCGTTGTAAACATAAGCATGTGTCCACCAAATAGATCTTGAATGGCATTTGTTATAAGTACTCCAGGAACAATAGGCATTACAGAGGCAATAATAATTGTTGCAAGATCACCTGTGGGTAATAAATAATGACCAAGTACTGAAATAATTCCTATAACGAGTGACCCTAAAAATTCTGGAATAAATTGCGCATGTAAACGTCTATCTAGTATTTCAACTACAAGATAACCTAAGCCACCCGCTAACAATGCGGTGATAACATCGACAAGTTTGCCATCCTGTAAATATAGGAAACTAATGGCAATAATGGCAGCAGCAATTCCCTTGAATAGTAAACTACTATCACGTTTAGCGACATATATATTCTCAAGTTTTAATTTAGCTTCTTCTAGCGTAATTGCACCTTTTGTGATTAAGCGTGAGATTTCATTGGTTTGAGAAATTTTAATGAGATTCGTATCACGTGAATTAATTCTAAAAATTCGAGGATAAGATTCATTATGTAATGTAAATTGAATAACAGTATTGGTAACAAAGCTATTACTCTCAGGATAGCCTAATTTACGTGCAATACGTGTCATTGTATCTTCAACACGTGTACCTTCAGCACCGGACTCCAATAATATGCGTCCAGCCATCATGACAACGTCTTTAATTAATTTTTCATCTGCATTTTCGTGTATTTGTGTATTATCCATTTCATCACCATTCGTTAAGATGTACTCATAATTATAGTCAATGAGTCTAAGATATAAAAGTCTTTTAGGTTTATGATACAAAATTAAAGTAGCTAATTGAAGTAAGCACGCTTATATTAAAAGTTTCTAAGCTCTGATTCACTCTTATAAAAAGAATCTCACACATTAAGTATGTTTGTGTATAACAAATGCCTAGAAAATTCGCGCTTTAAAATGAAGAAAATATAACAATTAAATGTTAAAAAATTAAAAAGAGTGTACATTAATCGTTATAGTATAATGTTGCAATACATTTAAAATAAAAAATATATACAAACTCATTCTATAATGTTTCAAAATATTACAATTTGGTTAAATAATAATTAGTTAGCAATTTATGAATAATATTGAGTAGCGACAATATTTTCATAGTTGTTAATGTTCAGAGTAGTAATTAAGTTCTCCCAAAACATATACTACACTATAATAGCCTGAGGCATAGTAAGTGCCTCAGGTTATCGTTGTTTTAAAACCTATTTAAATGTGGCGATTAATAGCTATTCCCTAAATATTCGTTTATTAAACTATTATCAAAATAAGATATTGTGGGCATTTATAAAGTTTGGCACGTCATCTTTGTTAGAGATACATTAGAGTTCCATTATCAATTTATTTCTATAAATAAAAAGTTCCCTTCAAAGCCATGTTCAAGCAAGCTTAGAAGGGAACAAGTTATGAATATCACAAAATAGATTTATATAATAACAAGTTTAGATAGCAAAAAAGTGTTCGAAATCATCTGTTTTTAAGATGTGACCAATATAGAAACCACCAAATTCTCCATATCTAGCAGTTGTCTCATCAAAACGCATTTCGTATACAATTTTCTTGAATTGTAGTACATCATCAGAGAATAAAGTTACGCCCCATTCAAAGTCATCAAAACCAACTGACCCTGTGATGAATTGTTTGATCTTACCTGCATATTGTCGACCAATCATACCATGGTTATACATTAATTTCTTACGTTCTTCCATTGGTAACATATACCAGTTATAAGTTTCATTACGACGTTTATCCATTGGATAGAAACAAATATACTCTGTTCTAGGTAATTCAGGATATAGTCTCGCTCTAACATGTGGGTTTTGATATGGATCTTCATCAGACTTACCTGCTAAGTAATTACCTAATTCAATCACTGATACGTATGAGTATGTTTGAATAAAGAAATCAGCAATACGAAGTTTATTGAGTTCATTTTCAATTTCATTAAGTTCTTTCATTTCTGGACGTAAGTACCATAATAGAATGTCAGCTTTTTGACCTGTAATATTATATAGCGCATAGTCGCCAGCTTGTTGTTCTCTAGCACTAGCTTTATCGTTAATGAATGTCTTGAATTCATTGATCATAGCTTCACGTTCATCCTCAGGCACTAGTCTAAATGTTGCCCAATCTACAGCATAAAATAAATGAAGACTGTACCAACCATCTAAAGTTTCAGCTGCTTCACTCATGTGGATCGCTCCTTCAAAATTGATTATTATTATTTATTACAGATTAAATTTTATCATAAAGAGAATTAGTAAACATACTTAAATGATTACAAATTAGTGAAATGGAAATATCACTATAAATACAGTATAATTAGAGTGCAAAATATTATTATGAAATTATTTAGGAGGGCATTATGTCTAGTTTATTAGATGTATTACAAGAAAAACTTTCAGGAAAAAATGTCAAAATCGTATTACCTGAGGGTGAAGATGAGCGTGTGTTAACAGCTGCTACACAATTACAAGCAACTGACTATGTAACACCTGTAGTTTTAGGTGACTATGACAAAATTAACTTATTAGCTAAAGATAAAGGATTAGATGTTTCAGACATCGAAATCATTAATCCATCTACAAGCGAATTAAAACCAGAATTAGTTAAATCATTCGTTGAACGCCGTAAAGGTAAAGCAACTGAAGAACAAGCTGATGAATTATTAAATAACGTTAACTATTTCGGTACGATGTTAGTTTACGCTGGTCATGCTGACGGGTTAGTAAGTGGTGCAGCACATTCAACTGGAGATACTGTTCGCCCTGCATTACAAATCATTAAAACGAAACCAGGCGTATCTAAAACTTCTGGTATCTTCTTTATGATTAAAGATGATCAACAATATGTATTCGGTGACTGTGCAATTAACCCAACATTAGAATCATCTGATTTAGCAGAAATCGCAGTTGAAAGTGCGAAATCAGCTAAAAGCTTCGGCATGGACCCACGTGTTGCTATGTTAAGCTTCTCAACTAAAGGTTCAGCTAAATCTGACGATGTTGATAAAGTAGCAAATGCAGTTAAATTAGCTCAAGAAAAAGTAGAATCTGAAGGCTTAACAGACGTTGTAATTGATGGTGAATTCCAATTTGATGCTGCTATTGTACCTTCAGTAGCTGAGAAAAAAGCGCCAGGCGCTAAAATTCAAGGTAATGCAAATGTCTTTGTATTCCCAAGTTTAGAAGCAGGTAATATTGGATACAAAATTGCTCAACGTTTAGGTGGTTTTGACGCAGTTGGTCCTGTATTACAAGGTTTAAACTCACCTGTTAACGACTTATCACGCGGTTGCTCAACTGAAGACGTTTATAAATTATCAATCATTACAGCTGCTCAAACATTACAATAATGGACTTAGCGAGTAAATACTTTAATGATATCGATTGGCGCTATGTAGACCATTCGTCTGGTTTAGCGCCAATGCAATCATTTGCTTTTGACGATACGTTTTCAGAAAGCGTAGGTAAAGATTTATCATGCAATGTGGTCAGAACATGGATTCACCAACATACCGTTATTCTCGGTATTCATGATTCGCGCTTACCATTCCTTAAAGATGGTATTCGATATTTAACTGATGAAATAGGTTATAACGCAATTGTGAGGAATTCGGGTGGTCTTGGTGTCGTGTTAGATCAAGGAGTATTAAATATCTCACTTATTTTCAAAGGTCAAACGGAAACGACAATTGATGAAGCATTTACAGTAATGTATTTATTGATTTGCAAAATGTTTGAAAATGAAGATGTAGAGATTGATACACGAGAGATTGAGCACTCATATTGCCCAGGAAAATTTGATTTAAGCATTGATGGTAAAAAGTTTGCCGGCATTTCACAACGTCGTGTACGTGGTGGTATTGCAGTGCAAATATATCTTTGTGTTGAAGGATCAGGTTCAGAACGCGCGGAAATGATGCGTGTCTTCTATGAACATGCACTTAAAGGCGAAGTGACTAAATTTAAATATCCGGATATACAACCTGAATGTATGGCATCACTGGAAACGTTGTTTGGGCGAGAGATTAAAGTCCAAGATGTGATGTTCCAATTATTACACGCTATTAAAGATTTAGGTGGTAATCTGAATATGGATCCAATCACTGAAGATGAATGGACACGTTATGAAGGTTACTTCGACAAGATGATAGATCGTAATGAGAAGATGAATCGTTCAATAGAAGCTGATTAAGCGTGAAACAACTTTTAAAATTGAAAATTTGATACAGTTAAATAGGCTGGGACAAAATAAAATGTCTCAGCCTACTTTATCATGTTGTCAGTAGCTGACTGGTTTGAAAATGCGCTTGCGTCAAGCGTTTTTTCAAACCTAGTCATCCTTGCCTCGTAAGCGGGGCGCTAACAAAGAGAATTTCCTAAAGAAATACTACAAGATAAGCAAGTTGGGGTTCGGGGCCCCAGCAAAGAGAATTTCCTAAAGAAATTCTACAGGCTAAGCAAGCTGGGGATACAACGAAATAAATTCTGAGAAAATATTATTTCTGTTCTACTCCCTTTTCATTTGGAATAATGTAATTTTAGGTGGAATTATATATCAAATTTATTATAAATTGCTATATTCCTATTACTTTTTATAGTAATATAGTTTAGGTGGATTAATATAAAAACGATGTAGATTGTGTATCATTTTAATATATTGATGGTGGAGATTAATCAAGAACGAAGGCCATCTTAATTAAAAGACTAACATGACAGTATGTTAGAGATTTTAATTTTAGGGTATAAATATTTTTAAGTTTTAAAGTTAAATTAACTGAGTCTATCTTTTATTCAAGTCGAAGAAGGTTACAAAAATGTGGATAGACTATGACATGCAATTATAAAGTTAATTTGCGTACACGCTACGATAAAAGGTCAGTAATTTAAATACAAATTGACATAGGCATTTATAGAGTTGAAAGATTTAGGATATATGCATGATAAGTATATCCACTGACCTCGAAAATAATTTTTCAGAAAGAATATTAAAGGTGAGATATCATGGTACAACGTGGCTATGGGGAGTCTAACGGCAAAATAATATTAATCGGGGAGCATGCGGTAACATTTGGTGAACCTGCAATTGCGATTCCGTTTACTTCAGGAAAAGTAAAAGTCTTAATCGAAAGTTTAGAAAAAGGTAATTACTCAGCGATACAAAGTGATGTCTATGATGGACCACTTTATGATGCGCCAGAACATTTGAAATCTTTAATTGGCCATTTCGTAGAGAATAAAAAGGTAGAAGAGCCATTATTAATAAAAATTCAAGCAAATTTACCACCATCTAGAGGTTTAGGATCAAGTGCAGCCGTTGCTGTCGCTTTCATAAGAGCAAGCTATGATTATTTAGGTTTACCACTAACTGATAAAGAATTATTAGAAAATGCAGACTGGGCAGAACGTATAGCTCATGGTAAACCAAGTGGTATAGATACTAAGACTATCGTTACGAATCAACCTGTTTGGTATCAAAAGGGCGAAGTTGAAATATTAAAGACGTTAGATTTAGATGGTTATATGGTAGTTATCGATACAGGTGTTAAAGGTTCTACTAAACAAGCAGTCGAAGATGTGCATCAATTGTGTGATAATGATAAGAATTATATGCAAGTTGTTAAACATATTGGTTCTTTAGTGTATTCAGCTAGTGAAGCGATTGAGCATCATAGTTTTGATCAATTAGCTACAATCTTTAATCAATGTCAAGATGACTTAAGAACATTGACGGTGAGTCACGACAAAATAGAAATGTTTCTTCGCTTAGGAGAAGAGAATGGTTCAGTCGCTGGCAAATTAACAGGTGGCGGCCGTGGTGGTAGTATGCTTATCTTAGCTAAAGAATTGCAAACAGCTAAGAATATTGTCGCTGCAGTTGAAAAAGCTGGTGCACAACATACATGGATTGAGAAGTTAGGAGGATAAACCATTGAAAAAGAATGGTAAAGCACGCGCACATACGAATATTGCACTGATTAAATATTGGGGTAAAGCCGATGAGGCATTAATCATACCAATGAATAATAGTTTGTCAGTTACACTAGACCGTTTTTACACTGAAACACGTGTAACATTTGATGAAACATTAACAGAAGATCAGTTAATTCTTAACGGGGAAGCTGTAAATGCTAAGGAAAGCGCTAAGATTCAACGTTATATGGAAATGATTCGTAAAGAAGCTGGGATTTCAGAACATGCGCTTATTGAAAGTGAGAATTTTGTTCCAACAGCTGCAGGTTTAGCTTCGTCAGCAAGTGCATATGCTGCATTAGCCGGTGCGTGTAATGAAGCTCTACAATTAGGTTTGTCTGATAAAGATCTTTCACGATTAGCGCGTCGTGGGTCTGGTTCAGCATCTCGCAGTATTTATGGTGGATTTGCTGAATGGGAAAAAGGAAATGACGATGAAACTTCCTTTGCACACCGTGTTGAAGCGGATGGCTGGGAAAATGAATTGGCTATGGTTTTTGTTGTTATTAATAACAAATCTAAAAAGGTATCCAGTCGTTCAGGCATGTCACTTACACGTGATACATCACGTTTTTATCAATATTGGTTAGATAACGTTGAACCAGATTTGAAAGAGATTAAAGAAGCCATTGCTCAAAAAGATTTCAAGCGTATGGGTGAAGTTATTGAAGCTAATGGTTTACGCATGCATGCAACTAATTTGGGAGCACAACCTCCATTTACATATTTAGTACCAGAAAGTTATGATGCTATGCGCATCGTTCATGAATGTAGAGAAGCGGGGTTACCTTGCTACTTTACAATGGACGCGGGTCCTAACGTTAAAGTATTGATTGAAAAGAAAAATCAACAAGCTATCGTAGATAAATTCTTACAAGAATTTGATCAATCACAAATCATCACAAGTGACATTACCCAATCAGGAGTCGAAATAATTAAGTAAGGAAGAGATATAATGATTCAGGTGAAAGCACCAGGAAAGCTTTATGTAGCAGGTGAATATGCAGTGACTGAGCCAGGATATAAGTCTGTCTTAATTGCGGTCGATCGATTTGTTACAGCTTCAATTGAAGCTTCTAATGCAGTAACAAGTACGATTCATTCCAAGACATTACATTATGAACCTGTAACGTTTAATCGCAATGAAGATAAAATTGATATCTCCGATGCTAATGCTGCTAGTCAATTAAAGTATGTTGTAACTGCAATTGAAGTTTTCGAACAATATGCGAGAAGTTGCAACGTCAAATTGAAGCATTTTCATTTAGAAATCGATAGTAATTTAGATGATGCTTCAGGTAATAAATATGGGCTTGGTTCTAGTGCGGCAGTTTTAGTGTCAGTCGTCAAAGCATTAAATGAGTTTTACGATATGCAATTATCTAACCTATATATTTATAAACTTGCAGTCATTTCTAATATGCGATTACAAAGTTTAAGCTCATGTGGTGATATAGCTGTAAGTGTATACAGTGGCTGGCTAGCTTATAGTACTTTCGATCACGATTGGGTCAAACAACAGATGGAAGAAACATCAGTTAATGAAGTATTAGAAAAAAATTGGCCGGGTCTTCATATTGAACCTTTACAGGCCCCAGAGAATATGGAAGTCTTAATCGGTTGGACAGGTTCGCCTGCTTCATCACCTCATTTAGTCAGTGAAGTGAAGCGCTTAAAATCAGATCCTTCTTTTTATGGAAGATTCCTTGATCAATCTCATACATGTGTTGAAAATCTTATCTATGCGTTTAAAACAAATAATATTAAAGGTGTTCAGAAAATGATTCGACAAAATCGTATGATTATTCAACAAATGGATAATGAAGCGACAGTCGACATTGAAACTGAAAATTTAAAAATGTTATGTGATATTGGAGAACGTTATGGTGCTGCTGCCAAGACATCAGGTGCTGGCGGTGGTGATTGCGGAATCGCCATTATTGATAATCGCATTGATAAAAATCGTATTTATAATGAATGGGCATCACATGGTATTAAACCGTTAAAATTTAAAATTTATCATGGACAATAATAATATAAACTAATAAATGAGTAGGACTAAATTCAAATGTTGAATCAGCGTCTTGCTCTTTTTTATTATGGAAGAGAATGACTTTTAATGATAGGCTTGAATTTTCTTGTAAAAGGAGTAAAATAATTAGAGTTAAATTCATTGATTCGTATTAATATGCTTCAAAATTTAGGATAGAAACGACAATATAGAAAGGTAGGTGGCAAGGTGAAAAATAAATTTTTAATATGTGATGAATGTCAGGCGGTAAATATCAAAACTTTGAAAAGAAAATTAGAAAAATTAGATCCAGAAGCAGAAATTGAAATCGGCTGTCAATCTTATTGTGGCCCTGGACGTCGAAAAACGTTTGCCTTCGTAAATAATCGACCACTTGCTGCGCTTACTGAAGACGAATTGTTAGAAAAAGTCACAGCTCAGCTAAAAAAACCAAGAGATCCGGAAGAAGAAGAACGACTAAGAAAGCGTAATGAGGAACGTAAACGCCGTAAAGAAGAACAAGATCGAAAGCTAAAAGAGAAATTAGCTAAACGTAAGGCGATAAAATAGAGGAATTAAGTTATATTATAAACTTAAGCTATGAGTGTATTCTAACCTGAATATTGTCGTAGCTTTTTTATTGTAATAAAAAAAGCACTTAGAAGACATTTATCTTCTAAGCGCTTAACTAGGTCTAATCCTATGACATTACAACAACGTTAGTTGCTTGTTCGCCACGTTGACCTTCAGTAATATCGAAGTCAACTTTTTGACCTTCTTCTAAAGTTTTGTAACCTTCACCAGCGATACCGCTGAAGTGTACGAATACGTCACTTCCGTCTTCTCTTTCGATGAAACCAAAACCTTTTTCTGCGTTAAACCATTTTACTGTACCGTTATTCATATAGAATACCTCCATGTGCTTTTGCACGAATATTTGTAACAAATTCATTTATAAAAAAGAGAGTATTCTAGACAAACACACTACATTTAAATTCACGAGCTTTTATTACGTTAGATTAACTATAACTGTTATTTATTAATAAGTAAAGCTTTTTATTTTTAAAAATATTGATAAGTTGAATTTATATCTTTTGAAGTACTAGTATACAGTATTTTAATAAATAAAAAATTTTTAAATATTAAACAAATCATTAAAGGATTCTACTATAGTTGGGTGGGTATAAATAGTATCCCTTAGAACTTGGTAAGGTATATGTTGATCAATTGCTAACTTAATTAAATTAATAATTTCTTCTGATTCTTTGCCATAAAGTGTAGCACCTAAAATCAAATCAGTATCTTTATCGATAATAACTTTGAAAATGCCGCGAGCGTCATTATTAATCTTATGTCTCGGAATTTGAGCGACAAGTAATGTATTTTCAATATAATTATAGCCTTGAGATTGAGCTTCTTTAGCTGTTAAACCTACTCGAGAAAATGGTGGATCAATAAAGACAGTGTAAGGAATTGTACCACGGTTAAGTGTAGTACGCGATTGGTCACCATATAGTGTAGATTTTAGAATTCTAAAGTCGTCCAGAGAGATATACGTGAATTGTAGTCCGCCTTTGACATCTCCAACAGCATAAATATGTTCGACTGAAGTTTGAAGATGCTCATTCACTTTGATTTCACCACGTTCACCAAGTTCAACATCAGTTTGTTCAAGCGCTAAATCAGTATTAGGTATACGACCTGTAGCTATCAATACAGCGTCAGCTGAGAAATTGCCTTTAGAAGTTACAATTGTCGTTTGGTTGTTTTTATTTTTAAATTCTAGCGTTTCTGCATTTGTGACAAAGGTAATCTCTTTGTCCTCTAAATCTTTAATTGCATGTGCAACCACGTCTTGATCTTCACGTGGCATGATATGTTCGCCGTGTTCTATAACTGTTACTTTTGAGCTGAAATTAGCAAACATTGAAGCAAATTCTAAGGCGATATAGCCACCACCGATGATTACTAAATGCTTAGGTCGATATGAAATATTCAATAAACCTTGTGAATCAAATAAATGTTTAGCACTTTCGATACCCGGGATAGATGGAATATTCGATTTTGCGCCTGTATTAATAACAATGCTATCCGCAGTTAAAGTATGTACAATAGCACCATCCTCGTCTAGTAGATTAACTTCAGTATTAGATTTGAATTGCGCTTTGTAATTGAATACTTCAATGTTTGTATCATTTGCTAAGTTATTATAGTTTTTCTTATTTAGTGCGCTGACTACGTCTTTTTTTCTTGAAAAGGCAGTGTCAAAATCGATGCTGTCAATCCCATCATGTACGAGTACTTTAGAGGGTATACAGCCGTGGTTTATGCATGTTCCTCCAAAGTTGTCTGAGGATTGTTCTACTAAAGCGACGTGTTGACCTTGTGATGCCACGTACTTGGCAAGTGTTTTTCCTGCTTTACCGAAACCAATAACTAATAAATTAAAATGTGTCATTTAATGTGTCCTCCTGAAGTGTATCTTTAATTACGTCGTTAATTGTCAAGTTACGATAAAAGTTGAGCGCTAGTGCAGTTTCTTGCTCTTTGTATTTATTCATAGTGGTTGCGATATTTCTAGAGATTGTACAATGGCTTTCTTCGCTACCAGTAAAAATACGTTGTGTTGGTAATTTATCTAACACGAAAAGTTGATACAGTGTATCTAAGGTGATGGTTGGAGTGTGCGCATTAGCTCGATAGCCACCACCTTTTCCACGAATTGAATCTATATATTGTTGATTATTAAGTGTAGTGGTAACGCGTCTTAGTTGTACAGGATTAAGACAGGTAAGTTCTGCTAAATCCTGGCTATTGAATTGTTCTTCGGAATGCTTAGTAAGAAAGCTTAGCACGTGTACTGCAATGTTGAATTCTAAATTCATAATATACCGCCTTTAATGTAACTTGATTAGTTACATTAAAATACATTACTCATCAAAAGTCAATATGAATGTCATAATAAAAAATGGGTAAACTATAAGTAGTTATATAGAATAAAGGAGTGATTATAGATGGCAGATTTAGTACAATTAGGTAAATCAGATGTTCACGTATTTCCAATTGCATTAGGTACAAACGCAGTAGGTGGTCACAATTTATACCCAAATTTAGATGAAGAACAGGGTAAAGATGTTGTACGTAAAGCAATTGACAACGGTATTACGTTACTAGATACAGCTTATATTTATGGACCTGAACGTTCTGAAGAATTAGTTGGCCAAGTAGTTCAAGAGTATCCTCGTGAACAAGTTCAAATTGCCACGAAAGGTTCACATGTTATTAAAGAAAATGATGAAGTCGTACAAAATAATGATCCAGATTATTTAAAACAGCAAGTTGAGAATAGCTTGAAACGCCTTCAAGTAGATTATATTGATTTATACTACATTCATTTTCCGGATGAAAATACTCCGAAAGATAAAGCAGTTGCTGCATTAAATGAACTTAAAGATGAAGGCAAGATTAAAGCAATTGGCGTGTCTAACTTCTCATTAGAACAACTTAAGGAAGCGAATAAAGATGGTTATGTCGATGTAGTGCAATTAGAGTACAACTTATTACATCGAGAAAATGAAGAAGTCATGAAATATGCAGCTGAAAATAATATTACATTTATACCATACTTCCCGTTAGCATCAGGCATCTTAGCTGGGAAGTATGAGGAAAATCAAACGTTTGATGATCATCGTGCACCTCGCCGTGATTTCCAACCGGAAGTATTTAATGATAATGTTCGACGAGTGAAACAATTACAAGGCATTGCGGAAGCTCATAACACATCTATTGCTAATGTGGTTCTAGCATTCTACTTAACGCGTCCAGCGTTAGATGTGGTGATTCCTGGTGCGAAACATGCTGAACAAGTTGTGCAAAATATTGAAGCGGCAAATATTCAATTAACAGATGATGAACTGAACAAAATTGATGAATTATTTCCGATTGAATAAAATAAGTTAAGGTAAAATTAAATAAAGTAATTGATGCTCTTACACCGTTTATATGTGTGTAAGAGTTTTTTATAACTGAAATAAATAGTAATGATTCTTTTTTATTTTAAAAAATACACATATATTACGTGAAATAAGGGTACTAGGCAAATATGTAAAATATTAAGTAAGTATGAAGTTTTTATGTTGTTAACAATGAAAAAGGAAATAGTTTTTTTAATATAAATTAAGAGAGAGTGATAAAAATGATTACAGTTTTATTTGGAGGAAGTCGTCCAGAGGGGAATACAGCACAACTTACTAAGTTAGCAGTTGAGGGATTAGATTATAAATGGATTGACTTAACCGATTATCAATTCAATCCTGTAAGAGACTTTCGTCACGAGAATAGAGATATTACAAGCTATAACGATGATTATAAACAGGTCATTGATCAAGTTTTAGAAAGTGATACGGTCATATTTGCATCACCGGTGTATTGGTATAGTGTTTCTGCATCTTTAAAGGCATTTATCGATCATTGGTCTGAAACTTTAATAGACAACAACTACAAGGACTTTAAAGAAAAAATGGCAAAGAAAGATTTTCGACTTATTTTAGTTGGTGGAGACTGCCCTAAAGTGAAAGCTAAGCCAGGTATTACTCAAATGAAATATACATTAGATTTTATTGGTGCTGAACTTAATGGATATATAATTGGTACCGCTGAACGTCCAGGTGATATTTCGAAAGATATGTTTGCACTAGAAAGAGCTAAAGAATGGAATGAAACATTAACGTAAGCCTAATTCAAAAGTATATTAAACTACGCCGATAAATATTCTATATTAAGCGATTGTATAAGTACTGTGATATAATTTCATTATTAATTCCATAGTAAAGTCAGGAGAATCAAGTATGTTTAAAGTCAGAGAAGCTACACCAAATGACGTCGTAGCAATTAGAGATGTTGCTACTAAGGCATGGTATAACACATATTTAAATATTTATGCAGCATCAACAATAAATGAGTTATTAGCTGCTTCTTATAATGAGCAACATTTAAAGAAACGTTTAGAAGAACAACTATTTTTAGTAGCCGAAGATAATGATGAAATTATTGGCTTTGCTAATTTCATTTATGGTAAAGAATTGTATTTGTCTGCGCATTATGTACATCCAGAATCTCAACATAAAGGTTATGGTTCTAGTCTACTTAAGAAAGGATTAGAACAATTTGACAGTAAATATGATGCAGTATTTTTAGAAGTTGATAATAAAAATAAAGATGCAATTCAATACTATCAAAATAATGATTTTGAAATCGTACGTTCTTATCAACCAGAAATGTATGGAGAACAAATGGATTTGGCTTTAATGAAGAGAAGTATATAAACGCTATGACTATACTGTAATGAGAGGAAGGATTTATTTGACGCAAACACCTTATGTTGAACAGAAATTAGCTGAAGAGAAGGTATTCAAAGACACTATTCATAAATATATTCACGTCAAAGATCAACTTATTTGGGATCTTATTAAGACAAAAGAGTTTCAACGTTTACGTCGTATTAAACAACTAGGCACATTATATCTTTCTTTTCATACTGCAGAGCATAGTCGTTTTGGCCATTCTTTAGGTGTATATGAAATCGTGCGACGTATGATTGACGAATCATTTGTGGGACGAGATGCTTGGAACAATGAAGATAGACCATTGGCATTATGTGCAGCATTATTACATGATTTAGGTCATGGTCCATTTTCACATAGTTTTGAAAAGATATTCAATACAGACCATGAAGCCTTTACGCAAGCAATTATTACTGGACCTACTGAAGTTAATGAAGTTTTAAGTCGCGTATCGAGTACTTTTCCTAAAGAAGTTGCAGAAGTAATTAACAAAACGCATCAAAATAAACTTGTAATTTCTATGATTTCATCGCAAATTGATGCTGATCGAATGGACTATTTACAAAGAGATGCTTATTTTACGGGCGTCTCTTATGGCACATTTGATATGGAACGTATTTTACGTTTAATGAGACCATCTAAAGATGAAGTTCTTATTAAAGAGAGTGGAATGCATGCCGTTGAGAACTTTATAATGAGTCGCTATCAAATGTATTGGCAAATATACTTTCATCCGGTTAGTAGAGGCGGAGAAGTATTGTTAAATAATTGTTTGAAACGTGTTAAACAATTGTACAATGAGGGGTACCATTTTAAGATGTACCCAGAAGATTTTGTTCCTTTTTTTGAAGAGAAGGTTACAATTGAGCAATACGTTGATTTAGATGAAGTCGTCGTACTTTATTATTTGAAGAAATGGATACAAGAAGATGATGCAATTCTCAGTGATTTAGCACGTCGTTTTATAAATAGAGACTTATTTAAATATATTCCATTTGATGGTTCAATTATTACTATTACTGAGCTACAAGAGTTGTTCATAGAAGGTAATATTGATCCGAACTATTATTTTGTTAGTGAGGCTTTCTCTGATTTACCATATGATTATGATCGACCTGGTTCTAATAGACAACCAATACATTTATTAAGACGCAATGGTAGTATTAGAGAAATTAGTAGTCAATCACTCGTTATTTCAAGTATTACAGGTATTAATCGTGAAGATTATAAATTATACTATCCTAAAGAAATGATTCTTAATATTGAGAATCCACAAACTAAGGGTTCTATTATTAATCTACTTAATGAATTGAATTAAGCCATTGAAACTTTAATATATAACGCATAATATAGAGATTATGAATTCAAGTTTTTCGGAGGTGTAATGTGTGTCTGAGAACAAAGGTTTTAAATTTAATATTATCAAGAATGACCCGCTTGATGGACATAAAGGGACGAATATAGGCTCAATTAGTTTAGATAATATTGCACCAGTATTTATAGATGTTGCGAATAAAGAGGCGTTTATAGATATAGGTGGTATGCATGCACGTGCTCAAGTTGAAAAAGGTGTTAAATGGATAAATGACAAATCGGAAGTTGAAGGCGAAGAAGCTAAAGAATATTGGCTTTGCTGGGTGACTACTGAACGTAGTGAGAGTGGCCCATATTATGCTGGTGTTACTGCATGTTATTTATTAGTTAACAAAAGTATACGACGTGGTTATAAAAGTATGCCTGAACATGTTAATATGATGGATAAATCTATGAAACATAAAATTATCATTGACCACATTGGTGAGGAAAATAAAAAAGTTTTAGCAGACTTTTTAAAATCTCATAATGAAGAGATGTGGAATAATTCTAGTGAGGAATTATTCAAAGCTTTTGAATAATATAAACAGTATTAGGAGTAGGACACTACGCTTAAAACAGCCAGTAAGTGCATTTGTATAAATACACTTACTGGCTTATTTAATTTCAATAGTATTAAAATCTTTTGTTCCAATCAAATCTGGCTATGAATACTCAGTAATTATTTTAAAGGTTCACCAATATGATATTCACGGTTCTGTTGCAAAGTTGAATTTATAGTATAATTTTAATAAAAAGGAGTCTTTTG
>ERZ1023508.145-NODE-145-length-32725-cov-6.026997_pt1 | contig 32725 bp, 29 predicted proteins | sample MGYA00380548_ERZ1023508 | MGnify/ENA primary metagenome ERZ1023508 (study PRJEB33173, sample SAMEA4830311) | metagenome | study: EMG produced TPA metagenomics assembly of the PRJEB25223 data set...
GTTTCCGATCGAGACTGTATCGATAAAGCGCAACGCTTAGCAGAAGCCCCGCAAACGACATCAACCCGGCGGTAAGGAAGATGCTGGCAAACCCCAGATGTGAGGCAATGAATCCCATCAGCGGGCCGGCAACACCGAGCGCAAGATCAAAAAAGACTGCATAGGCACCAAGCGCTGCTGCGCGGCTTGAGCTCGGGATCCGCGATATCACCTCTACGCCAAGCGCTGGGTAGACCAGCGATAGCCCAAACCCCGTCAGTGCCGCACCCAGCAGTGCAAGTTCGGGTATCGGCGCCAGCCAGAGCATCATCAGGCCCAGCGTTTCGACTCCAAGGCACGCAATCCCCACGCGGTATCCACCGATACGTTTGATGGATTGGGCGAAAAGCAGGCGGGCACCTATGAAGGCAAAGCCAAATGCAGTCAGACAATAGGCCGCGTTTTGCCAGCCCTGGCTTTGATAGTACAGGGTGATGAACGTTGCGAGGGTGCCGAAACCGATCGAGCCCAACGCCAGCCCGATGCCGTTCGGGGCCACTTTGAGCAGTACGCTGCCGAACGGCATGCGCTCACCTGGAATGATGGGGGCAGGCGTGCGGTTACGCGCCATCAATAGTGCAACGACCGAGCTCGCCAGAATGAACGATCCAATGCTCCAGATTCCCAGTGTAGCTACCATCAGCACGCCCAATGGTGCACCGATAGCCATCGCGCCATAGGCCGCGATACCGTTCCAGGAGATGACCTGTGCGGTGTTGTCCGCACCAACACGGCTGATTGCCCAACTGATGCTTCCGGTGCCCACCATTCCTTGCGCTGTGCCAAGGACGATTCGCCCAATCAATAGCAGGATCAGACTGATAACGGGCCACTGATCGAGTGAGGTGGCAAGTAATGTGAACAGTCCACTTGCTCCACAACCCGCCAAGCCCAGCACAACGGCGCGCTTCGGACCAAGGCGATCGGCCACGTTCCCGGCAAGTGGTCGCGTCAGAAGCGTGGAGACGTATTGAGCACTGATGATGACGCCTGCCAACAGCGAGCCCATGCCAAGGTCATCATTCACATATCCGGGAAGAACAGCGAGCGGCACCCCTACGCAGAGGAACCCGATGAAGGTATAGATGACGATCGAGAGGATGGAGCGGGTTTGCGAGCGCTGTTGATTTGATTCGGGCATGTTCTAGACGCGTATGCGGGCAGGGGCACTCCCATCATGGCGGCTAAGTCGGGGTATTGAAAGGTTTGGAAAAATATCGCCCTGCATCTGCACCGTCCAGATGCAGGGCGGGGGAGTCATCAGACGATGATTCCCTGACTCTTCAGATAGTCGTCGTAGGTGCCCGAGAAGTCGGTGATGCCGTTCTCGTTGATTTCCAAAATACGCGTGGCGAGCGAACTCACAAATTCCCGATCGTGGCTGACAAAGATCAGCGTGCCGGGGTAATTGTCCAGCGCAAGATTGAGCGCTTCGATCGACTCCATATCAAGGTGGTTCGTCGGTTCGTCCATCACTAGCACGTTCGGGCGCTTGAGAATCAGCTTGCCGAAGAGCATCCGACCCTGCTCACCCCCAGAGATGACCTTCACAGACTTCTTGATGTCATCGTTCGAGAAAAGCATCCGGCCCAGCGTTCCCCGTACGAGCTGCTCCCCACCTTGCGTCCACTGACTCATCCAGTCGAACAGGGTGCAATCGTCCTCGAAGTCTTCGGCATGGTCCTGCGCAAAATAGCCAACATCAGCGCTCTCGGTCCACTTCACTTCGCCCTGGATTGGAGGCATATCGCCAACCAGCGTCCGCAGCAGTGTCGTCTTGCCAATGCCGTTCGGACCAATGATGGCAACGCGCTCGCCAGCTTCGATCTGCAATGACAGGTTGCGTAGCAGTGGAGTGCCATCGTAGCCCTGCGTCAGCTTTTCAAGCGTTACGGCCTGTCGGTGAAGCTTCTTGTGTTGATCGAATCGTATGAACGGACTGACACGGCTGGACGGTTTGACCTCCTCGAGCTGGATCTTGTCGATCTGGCGTGCGCGACTGGTCGCCTGTTTCGCTTTGGAGGCGTTGGCGGAAAAGCGGCTGACGAAGGATTGCAGCTCTGCGATCTGGGCCTTCTTCTTGGCATTGTCCGCCAAAAGTCGTTCACGAGACTGTTCGGCCGCGGTCATGTACTCGTCGTAATTGCCGGGAAATAGACAAAGTTCACCATAATCAAGGTCCGCCATGTGGGTGCAGACGCTATTCAGGAAATGGCGATCGTGGGAGATGATGATCATGGTGGAGTTGCGGACAGTCAGTACGCCTTCCAGCCAGCGGATGGTGTTGATGTCCAGGTGGTTGGTCGGTTCGTCGAGCAGCAGCACTTCCGGGTCTGAAAACAGTGCCTGCGCAAGCAGCACCCGAAGTTTCCACCCCGGGGCGACAGCACTCATCGGACCGAAATGTTGATCCAGAGGAATGCCGAGACCCAACAGCAGTTCTCCAGCTCGCGACTCGGCGGTATAGCCGTCGAATTCAGCGAATTCGACCTCCAGTTCTGCGACCTTCATACCATCCTCTTCACTCATCTCCGGAAGCGAATAGATGCGATCGCGCTCAGCCTTGACCGACCAGAGTTCATGGTGACCCATGATGACGGTGTCAATGACTGTGTGCTCTTCGTAAGCGAACTGGTCCTGACGCAACTTGCCGAGGCGTACGTTGGGCTCCAGCATCACCTGGCCGCCAGATGGCTCGAGTTCTCCGCCAAGGATCTTCATGAACGTCGACTTCCCGCATCCGTTTGCGCCGATCAGGCCGTAGCGGTTGCCGTTGCCGAATTTCACGGACACGTTTTCGAACAGCGGCTTGGGGCCAAACTGCATGGTGATATTGGCGGTGGAGATCAAAGGACTACCTACAAATACGTGAGAATGCGAGCACCAGGGATAACGAGGGCACTGAAGGCCCGGGACGACGTTACCGATGTCAGGCGGAATGGGAGGCTATCGGGTAGCTCCGGTTCGACGCATTATCTCACAGCGCGCGCTGGCATCATATGGCCGGATCAATAGACTAACTCAGTCCAATCGAACCAATCTTCACGCGCATCAACAACTTACTAATGGAACCTGATGCGAAACATTAACCATGGAAGTCGTCAGGTCGCAACGGTCTTTATTTACGAAGTGCTAAACATGGGCCGAAGTAGCCATCGTCTCGCGTTACTTTAGAATGCGTGAGCCGCGATACCGGATTTCATAGGGAATCTCATGCGACGGCACGCATTCTCTCTTACGGATCAAAGTGGCGTCGGCGTTGTTGAGTGGCCTACCGAACTTTCGCGAACTTTGTTTGGCGAGAGCAGGGATTGAATCAAGAGAGCGAACCAATTGGGTCGCTGTTCATCCATCTTGATTTCGCTATGGATGTTGGTGTTTTCCAGATCTTGCATCGAATCGGCGAAGCTCATGGCGTAATCCTTGTGTCGATTGTTTTTATAACGGTTAGGAAAGCGTAGAACTGTTATCCAGCCGGCGCTCGAGAAGCGCACGCGGCGTAATGATCCGCGCGAAGGCCTTCAGGATATCGATGAAGCGAACGGTGTTGCGGGTCAGGTCTGCAGCGTTGACGTTAGTGGCGTCGAGGTCAGACATGCATTCTGCGAAGCTCATGGTAGTCATCCTTGGAAAGCTTTGTTGGCTTGTAGATCAAGTGCCCTGGTCTCGGCCGTTGAAGGCTGGGCTACTGCACGACCAAAAAGGCGCTTGAATACGTGTGCAAAACTATTCTTACGCGGCACGCCTTGATTTATAGCGGACAAGGCGTTGGTACTTTCGAGGTCTTGAATGCAATCAGCGAAACTCATAGGCACCTTCCATGTAAAACCTAACGCGAAGAGAAAACACTGCAGGTGGTTAGTAAGGGCTAACCGATGACAAAAGCATCACTCAAACAGTATTTTTGTGCAAGTACTCATAAGACGAAAAATTGAAAATAAAGTTCGGTCAGTATTCTGTTGTCGACGATCGGTTAAGTGTGTCCTTAATTGTAATAAAAATTTAAGGCGAAGTTATCCCGCCCCACTTTTTGCGAGTTTAAATACAACTTAGCGGCGTTATTGCATTGACTGAATGCGCAATAACGTCAGGGTGGGATGTGGCATCGGCGCCCGTTAGGGGCTTTACCCTCGGCAATGTGAGGGTATAGAAGAGGTCGGCGTTCTATGGATGTGGGCCGCTCTGCGCATGAGCGGACCCCGGGCGTGTCCTTGAGATACATTGAATCTTCCATGAGTTGCGTTGTACGGTTAAAGACATCACATTGAGCCCGATGGTTTCCCCGGGTTCGCGCTAGCTGATGCATTACGTGGCCCTCCGCTCTCGCGGGTCGACGCCTGGAGTCGCCCAAACGTCACTTAACTGCCGCTAAGCCGCTGCCACTCCGCAGCGCGTTCAATCGTCCCTGGGCTACCTGGCGATTATGCGCCCTAATGATGATCGCTGCGAATAGACAGCGCGGGCTCGTTGACCAGCGAATCCTGTGTTTCCTGAATTGGCCTTGATCCTCAACCAGCATCGCGCTCGACTAAAGTCGGATGGGCGACACGCGCTCTCAGCTAAAGTTCCTTGATATTAAGGCGACAACCTTGGCAACGGCGATGATGTCACTTGGATCCACGCTTCGTTCTCTACGGAGCATCTCCATGCCTGACGGTCGCTGCTATACCTAGAACATGTTCCGGTTACCAGGAAATGGGCCATGCGAAATAACCTGCCAGTCACGACGCGCGAGCGCACGTTCCAGTCCGAGGAGCGCCTTATCTCGACGACTGACCTGACCAGCAAGATTACCTACTGCAACGATGCGTTCGTGGCCATCAGCGGCTTCACCCGCGATGAGCTGATTGGCCAGCCCCACAATCTGGTTCGGCACCCCGACATGCCGGCGCCGGTATTCAAGGAAATGTGGGAAACGCTCGGGCAGGGCAGGCCCTGGATGGGGCTTGTCAAGAACCGCGCGAAGAATGGCGATTTCTACTGGGTAAGTGCGTATGTGACGCCCATACTCGAGAATGGCAAGATCGTGGGCTACGAGTCGGTGCGCTCTCTGCCTACCGCACGCCAGAAGGCCCGAGCAGAAGCGCTCTACGCGCGACTCCGCGCTGGCAAGCCGGCGGTAAGCGCGGGTAAGCGCGTTACGAATGCTGCCAGGTTCTCATGGGCGTTCATTTTGGCTGCCGTGGTGCTGTTGGCGGGCGATGTGCTTCTGCCATCCGCAGGCTTCATCGCTCTGTTGATCGTCGCTTTGGCCGCGTTGGCTGGATACCAGCTCTACCGCGCCCACCATTCCGTGCGTGCGACGCTTTCAGAGCATCCCAAGGCGTTCACGAGCCCGGTTGTTGCACTTACTTACAGCGACAGCCCCGGCATTCAGGCTCAATTGGACCTGGCCATCTTCAGCGAAGAGGCGCGCTTGCAGACCGCATTGACCCGTCTGGAGGACGCCTCGGAAAACGTACGCGAGCGTGCTATTCAGTCGGCCGGCCTTTCTGTTTCCAGCGCGGATCTGATTGATCGTCAGCGGAATGAAACCGATCAGTCAGCAGCAGCGATCAACCAGATGGCTGCCACCATTCAAGAGGTAACACACAACGTCCAGGCCACCGCGCAGGCCGCAGAAGATGCCAACCGCCTCGCTCAGCAGGGTCGCGGTCTTGCTGGCGACAGCCTGAACGCTATCAACCATATGGCGCAGGCTGTCGGTGATATTGGCAAGGCCGTCCATGAGCTGGCCGAGTCCACGCGCTCGATCGGTGGCGTGACCAATACCATCGCTTCGATTGCCGATCAGACCAACCTGCTGGCACTCAACGCAGCGATTGAGGCGGCCCGGGCCGGTGAGCAGGGTCGCGGTTTTGCGGTGGTGGCTGATGAAGTCCGTGCGCTAGCGGCACGTACCCGTGAATCCACCGAGCAGATCCAACAGATCGTGTCTTCGTTGCGGTCGGGTGCTGAGCATGCGGTCGATACGGCAAGTCGGGGGGAGGCCGTCGCGCAGTCGAGCGTGACAAGCGTGGAGGAGGTCCGAGAGGCGCTGGAGGGAATAAGCACCGCCGTATCGCGAATTACCGCAATGAGTCAGCAGATGGCCGCTGCTTCTGAGGAGCAGAGCCACGTTGCCGAAGACATCAACCAGCAGATCACCCGGATCGCGGAACTGTCCGATACCAGCGCGACCCAGGCGCAGCAAGGCGCTCAGATAAGCAAGGAGCTTGAGCAAATGGCGGCCTATCTGAACAGCCTTGCGGAACGTTTCAACCGTTAGGCTTTTCCTCGCGGCGCACACTTGCAAGGTGTGCGCCGGTTGGGCATCTTCGCGAGCCGTCCCTCATCTCCGGTCCCATGGTGTCTTCTCGTTGCCCGCGCTGCGTCCGTCCTTCAGATCGCTGCATTTGCTCGCTCATTCCAAGGCTCCCGAGTCGAACCCGCATTCTTCTTCTCCAGCATCCATCCGAACAACATCACGCCTTGAATACCGCGCGTCTCGCCGCGATGGCACTGCCAAATGCCGAGCTGCGCGTCGGTGAGCACTTTCCGGACCTGGAGGCGTGCTGTCGATCCAGTGGACGGCAGCCCTATCTGTTGTTCCCGGGTGAGCACGCTCAAACGCTGGGGTCTGATCTTGAGATCGTGCCTGATGAGCTATTGCTGATCGTGCCGGACGGCACCTGGCGAAAAGCGCGAAAGATTCTGCACCTCAATCCATTCGTACAGAATCTGCCTCGGTTAACGCTGCCTTCCGGTGCAGCCAGCCGATACCGCCTGCGCAAGGCACCGGCCCCAGGCGCCGTGTCCACGATCGAGGCAGTGGTTCGGTCCCTCAATCTGCTCGAATCCGAGTCCTGCTTCGATCCAGCGTTGGTGCCGTTCGAACGCCTGATTGACGACCAGATAGCAGCCATGGGTGCTGAAACCTATCTGAAGAATCATCTGAACCCGCGCTGAGAAGGTTATGCAGAGGGCCTGAGATCAGTCTGGTCAACAGGCGGAACATTGGCGGAATGCGTCACGTCTACTGGGATGGCAGTCATCATGAGCCTACGCGAATCGTGCCCGGCGCGCAGAGCCGCTTGTAGTCCGGCCGCGCGTGGCGCCAAGTATCGCTAATTGATCAGAACGAGGAGCACCATGTCCAACGTCGAAAGCACGCGTATCGTCCTCGCCTCCCGTCCTCGGGGTCGGCCTTCGGCACAGAATTTCCGTACCGAAACGAAGGCGCTTGGTGAGCTTGCAGACGGGCAAGTCCTGCTTAAGATCAATTACCTGTCTCTCGACCCCTACATGCGTGGCCGCATGAGCGACGCACCATCGTATGCGCCACCGCTGAGTCTCGGTGATGTCATCGTCGGCGGTACGGTTGGGGAGGTGATCGAGAGCCGGGATCCCGCATTCACAAAGGGCGATCAGGTTCTGTCTTATTCCGGTTGGCAAACGCACGCTATCGAGACTGGCAAGCAGCTACGGAAACTGGATGCGTCGGAGGTTTCGGTAACCACAGCGCTGGGTGTGTTGGGGATGCCGGGTTTTACAGCCTACAGCGGGCTTCTGACCATCGGACAGCCCAAATCCGGTGAGACAGTCGTGGTCGCAGCCGCAAGCGGGCCGGTAGGCTCGGCTGTCGGCCAGATCGCGCGTTTAAAAGGTGCACGCGCGGTGGGTATCGCCGGCGGGCCGGAGAAATGCAAGCTTCTGAAAGACACGTTCGGGTTCGATGTTGCAGTCGACCACCGCTCCGATACCTTTGCCGAAGATCTCGCCGCAGCCTGTCCGGAGGGTATTGATGTCTACTTCGAAAACGTCGGCGGGCCGGTATGGGAGGCGGTCTTTCCGCTACTCAACACCTTCGCCCGCGTCCCGGTATGCGGGCTGGTCGCACACTACAATGATGAAGGGCCATCAGAAGGCGCGGATCGCTTGCCAGCGTTGATGAGCGCCGTGCTGCGAAAGAGTCTGACGATCCGGGGGTTTATACAGACCGAGTTCGTCGAGGCCCACCAGGCGCAATTTTCTCGAGAGATGGGTGAGTGGGTCGCAGGCGGGAAGGTGAAGTACAAGGAAGATATCATGGAAGGCTTGGAAAATGCGCCAGAAGCGTTTGCGGGCTTACTTGAAGGTAAGAATGTCGGCAAACTCATCATAAAGGTCTGAATGCAATGGATCGGTTGAAGATCGCGACGTTCAACATCAATGGGGTTCGTTCGCGGTTGCCGGCGCTGTTGGCTTGGCTCGAAAGGGAACAGCCCGATATCGCCTGTCTTCAGGAGCTGAAAGCTGCCGACGAGAAATTTCCCGCTGCCGAAATAGAGGCAGCGGGATATGGCGTCATATGGCACGGCCAGCCGTCCTGGAATGGCGTCGCCATTCTCGCTCGGGATATGCAGCCGCTTGAGATCCGACGCGGGCTGCCAGGCGATTCTGATGACAAGCAGAGTCGCTATCTGGAGGCTGCAGCGCACGGCATCATTGTGGCAAGCCTCTACCTGCCTAACGGAAATCCACGGCCAGGCCCCAAGTTCGAGTACAAGCTCGCGTGGTTCGAGCGCTTGATTCAGCATGCGCAGTCATTGCTCGAGAGCGGTCACCCGGTCGTTCTGGCTGGCGACTACAACGTCGTGCCCACGGACAACGATATCTATTCCACGCGATCCTGGCAGAAGGATGCCCTGCTACAGCCAGAGAGCCGGGCATGCTTTGAGCGCTTGCTGAAACAGGGGTGGACGGACGCGTTGCGCCATCAGTTCGGTGAAGAGCGAATCTATACATTCTGGGATTATTTCCGGAATCGCTGGGCGCGTAACGCCGGGTTACGAATTGACCATTTATTGTTAAGCCCCGAAGTGAAGTCTCGTCTGCTGGAGGCGGGAGTGGACCGTTGGGTACGCGGCGAGCCCAAGGCCAGCGATCACGCGCCGACGTGGGTAGAGCTGAAGCCATTCGAGTAACGAAGCCGATATCCCGGACACGCTCATCCGTTGACTATTTGCCGCTCTAACACGGGAGTCGGGGCGGCAATACGGCTGGCAATTGATTATCCAATCGAATAAAGTGTCGGCCTTCTTTGGGGAGTAGCCTGCTGCGGAGCCCGTGACCGCAGCGCACGTGTCAACATTCTTGGCAACCTGCCATGGCACGTGCACCGCTCGGTTGGCGAGACCATCGACATTCCTGTGCCAAGGTCGGGCGCGCGGATATGTCGTGGACTCGAGCCCGGCCGGATTAGAATGATGAATGTAGCCTCCATAGCCCTTCTTGCCTTCGCCATGTCGACGGATGCGTTTGCAGCCGCGGTGGGGAAGGGTGCCGCGTTGCACAAGCCTCCGTTTCGAGAGGCGCTGCGCACGGGATTGATCTTTGGTGTCATTGAAACCATCACGCCGCTGATTGGCTGGGCTATTGGGCTTGCTGCGTCTCACTATGTCTCGCAATGGGATCATTGGATCGCTTTCGCGCTATTGTCTGCGCTCGGGGTTCACATGATCTGGGCGGGCATCGGTGAGGCGGATGAAGAATGCGCGCCGAAGACGCAACATTCGTTCTGGTTGCTGGCGGTCACGGCGGTAGCGACAAGCCTTGATGCACTCGCAGTGGGCGTAACGCTTGCATTCGTCGACGTGAACATTTTCTGGGCAGCACTCTCCATCGGCTTGGCTACGACACTTATGGTGACGCTAGGCGTCATGCTTGGCCGCACCATTGGCTCGGTTGTCGGCAAGCGCGCCGAGATTGCAGGTGGGTTGGTGCTCATTGCGGTGGGCGCGGCCGTCCTGTTCGACCATCTTTCTTCAGCCACACCCTGATGCCAAGGCGCCGGCCCATGGGCCGGCGCGTTCGATTGGGGTAGCTTGGTATGACTGTTTCAGGCCGGATACTGCGTCGATGCTCTGGCGAGCATCTGCACCGCGCTATCCAACGCGCTCAGCTTGCGCATTACCACGTTTCCCTGCCGGTATGTCCTGACGGTCGGGACGAGACTAGTCGCGTTCGATTCGCACCCTGAACGTGGCGCCCCCAAGGGACGAATCATCCAGCGTAAGCTGAGCGTCATAGCTTTCTATGATGTCCTTCACCACGGCGAGCCCGATCCCTTGTCCGGGGTGCTGACCATCGAGGCGTTCGCCACGACGAAGGATACGTTCTCGCTGGTCCGATGGAATCCCCGGGCCATCATCCTCGACCGAGAGCTCCAGCGCCCCTTCCGGTAGCCATCGAGCGCTGATCCGGATTTCACCCAGGCAGAGACGATAGCCATTCTCGAGGAGGTTACCGAGCAATTCCATCAGTGCGCCGCGCTCCATCGGCACCATGCAACGCTCGGGTACGTCGATGATTGTACGAACTTCCTTGTCGCGGTAGACCTTGTCTAGGGTGCTGCAGAGGCTGATCAACATGGGTTTCAGCTCGACCTGATGTTTCACCAGGCCCGTCTTGCCAAGCGCTGCACGCTGCAATTGGTAGTCGATTTGCTGACTCATCCGCTCGATCTGACTCTGTAGCACACGTGCCTGCTCGCGGTGCTCGGGTTCGCCCGCAATGTTCTCGCTGACGCTCTGCAATACGCTTAAGGGGGTCTTAAGGCTGTGCGCGAGGTCGGCTAGCGCGTGCCGGTAACGTCCTCGCTGGCGGTGCTCGGCGTCCAGCAACCGGTTGAGTGAGCGTGTAAGGCGTAACATCTCGCGCGGGTGATCTTCACTGAGGTTCGGTTCCTGCCCTGACTCAATGTTGTCCAGTTCGATGGAAAGTCGGCGAAGCGATCGAAAGCCCCACGTCAGTCCGAGCCATAGCAACAGCAGGAGCGCGAGCAGCCCACCGCCGAGCCACACATAAAGCTCATCGCGGAACTGACGCAGCATGCCCTCATACTCACTGACGGGCTGCATCGTGATGAAGCTGTACGCTGCATCCGGGTATCCCGGCATGACGATTTCAACGTCGAATACGAAATATTCGAGGCCGTGGCCATCCCGCGTGCGGACGAACTCCGTGACGCCGCCTTGATAGCGGGGCAGGTAATAGATAGGTTCGTCCTCGGCAGACCTGGAGCGCCAGACGCGGTGGCCATCTCGATCGAAGATGTAACCGAGCAGTTGAGCGTCTGGAAGGTTGAATTCCTCATCGGGAAGCCGCTCCGGCATCTTGAGCTGGCCATCGACAATGCGCGCAGCGCTGATCAAGGTGCTGGCATCGGCAGCCAGGCGCTGCTCGATTACGCCTTGCATGGTGTTGTCGAACGCACGCTGCAACGCTGTCAGCAGCGCAAGCATGAACACGACCGCAAGAAATGCCGCGCCCAGCATCAGTCGAACCCGCAGCGACATCCGTGCAAGCCGGCGCGACCGGAAGATATGGGTGATGATGCGAAATCGCTCGGTCAACGGCAGCGCTCGTTGAACATGTAACCCAGGCCTCGTACGGTTTCGATAGGCTTCATGGCGCAATGAGTCTCGAGCTTGCGGCGCAGGCGCCCGACCAGCACTTCGATCACATTCGGGTCACGGTCTTCGTCATGCGGATACAGTTGCTCCATCAAGCGCTCTTTCGCAACCACCTGTTGGTGGTGCCGCATCAGGTACTCGAGAATTCGGTACTCGTAGGCGGTCAGGGCGAGCGATACATCGCCACAAAGCGCCTGCTTGCGATTGAGATCAAGCGTCAGCGACTCCGCAATGATCGTCGGTTGGGTGAATCCTGCCGATCGACGGAGCAGGGCGTTCAGCCGCGCCTCGAGCTCTTCAAACTGGAAGGGCTTGACGACGTAGTCGTCAGCGCCTGCTGACAGGCCTTCTACCTTGTCCTGCCAGTTACCACGGGCCGTGAGTATCAGGATTGGAAAGTCCTTTCCCTGGCCACGCAGTTGGCGAATGAGATCCAGCCCGCTGATACCCGGTAAGCCCAGATCGACGATGGCAAGATCATGGTGAAACTCTTCAGCGCGATACAGCGCTTCCTCGGCATTGGGAACCGCATCGACCATGTGGCCGATCTCGCTAAGACGAGTTTGCAAGTGGTGACGCAGGAGGGCTTCGTCTTCTACCACCAGCACTTTCATTGTTTTCCCCTCATTAAAAGGCCGGGCGTTCGCCCGGCCAATTGTTCGATCAAGCGGATCAGAACTTGTAGTTCACACCGAGGTAAAGCTGTTCGGTGCTGTGCAGGTCCAGAGAACCCAGCTTGTCGCCGCCATGCTCGCTCATTTCGGTGCTTGCATTGCTGCGAGTATAACGGTAACCGGCCTCGACTTCGGCATTCTCGGCGACCTGCTGCAGCACACCGACCTGTGCGCCGATCAGATAGCCGATATCGCTGTCACGGCTGATCCCGCTGCGGTTGGATTCCAGCTTGGTCAGACCCAGCGAACCACCACCAAAGACCTTGGTGCCGAAGTTGTTGACCGGATAAACGACATCGTAGCTGCCGTACAGGTTCTGCTGGCGGAGCTTGTAGCCATTGTTGCTACCCGAGAGGTATTCATACGTACCATAGTAGCGACCATTGTCCACGGTCTGGCCGGCGCGGATACCATAGGTCGTGTCGTGATGGATCACGCCGTCCAGGTTCGGGCTACCGAGGTTTTCCTTCAGCGCATTGGAGCTACGGATATTGTCATTGGCCTTGCCAAGAGTAACACCGGCAAAATTGTCGGCCGCTTGCGCGCCGAAGGCTGCGAAACCGAGAGTGACGGCAGACGCGAGCAGGGTTACTTTCTTCATCGATGTCTCCTTACGGACTATCGGGGGGAACGCAGACAAGTGTGCCTCGGGCTCACTGAACCGCCACTGAATCCCCGCTGAACCCGGGCTGAACCGTTTCAACACGATGATTTGGAAGAGTCTTCCTGTGCTGATCTCTAAACCGTTACCACCAGGCAACGATGCCGTATGACCCATCTGCTGCTCGAACACTACCAGGCTGCCCTTTCGACCGGCGCCTTCGTCGCCGATGAGTCCCAATCGGTCGCGGTCCAAAGCCTGCACGATTGTCGCAGCGCGCTCCGCAGCGGTGTGCCGTCAGTGGGCGTATATCTGTGGGGACCGGTTGGGCGCGGCCAGACCTGGCTGATGGATACCTTTCATCGAAGCCTGGACATACCCGCACGTCGTGAGCACTTCCACCACTTCATGCAATGGGTGCATCGCGAACTCTTTGCAATGACTGGGACACCGGATCCGCTCACGCAGTTGGCCCAGCGTTTGGCAAAAGACGCACGTGTCTTATGCTTCGATGAGCTGCAGGTCACCGATATCGGCGATGCCATGCTGCTCGGTCGATTGTTCCAAGCCCTATTCGAGCAAGGTCTGGTGCTGGTTTGTACGTCAAATCTTCCGCCTGACGGCCTTTATGCAGACGGTTTCAATCGAGACCGATTCCTTCCCGCTATCGAAGCCATCAAAGCCAACACGCAGATCGTTGCGCTGGACAGCGGCAATGATTACCGCCTCATCCCCGGCCGTAGCCACCAGCGTTACTGGGTGGGCAATAGTGTTCAGGGACTCACCGCAGCCTTGCAGCGATTCGGCAGTCCGGAAGCGGCGTCAACCGTGAAAGTAGGGCGCCGTGATATCCGGCTTGAGGGCAATGCCGGGCGCGCTGCCTGGTTTAGCTTTGCTGAGCTGTGCCAAGCGCCACGGTCCGCGACGGACTATATCGAGCTCTGCGAGCGTTTCGGCGCGCTGTTTGTCAGCCAAGTGCCGGTACTGGGCGGGGAGGTGAAGGAGACGCGCATCGCGCGTGGAACCGAAGATGGTCCGCAGCGGGTGGCAGCGGGCGATCGTGTGCTGCCTTCCATGGCGAGGCATGACGACAGCGTCAGGCGATTCATCGCACTGGTCGACGAATGCTACGACCGGCGTGTGCCGTTGTTCATCCAGGCCTGCGCGCCCATTGACGGTCTCTACGAAAACGGCCACCTGTCTTTTGCCTTCCAACGCACACGCAGCAGGCTGCATGAAATGCAGCTGGAACGTTGGCCGCCTCAGGATATTTCCCGTGACGCCGGGAATAATCCGGCTTGAGTGACGTCACTTACCCTATCTCTCTATCTTCGGAGCCCGCATGGGCAATCGCGAACTCGACGATGCGCTGCGCGAACAGCTTCCCGGCCTACGACGGTACGCGCTCTGGCTGACCCGGGAATCGGCCAGCGCGGACGATCTGGTACAAGCGAGCCTGGAAAAGGCATTGTCGCGCTGGCACAGCCGCCGAGACGAGGCCTCCCTACGGCCCTGGCTTTTCTCGATCATCTACAGGACCTTCATCGATTCGCGCCGTAGCGCGCGGCGCTATGCGCGCATGCTGGAGTTCTTCGGAGCGCATGAGCCCGAACAGCGATCTCCCGAATACACTGTCGCGGCGGAAACGGCACTCAAGGCGTTCGATCGGCTTCCGGAGGAGCAGCGTCATCTGCTCTATTGGGTATCCGTTGAAGGGCTCAGCTACAAGGACGTGGCCGCCATCCTGAACGTACCGATAGGAACGGTCATGTCTCGTTTGTCACGCGCCCGACAGGCGCTTCGGCAGCTCTCCGAGGACAAGCCCCCGACCGTACCGGTTTTGCGATTACTGAAATGAAAGACATCATCACCGATCAAGACCTGCACGCCTACGTGGACGGCCGCCTTGACCCCGAGAGGCGGCGGCTCGTCGACGAGGCACTCGCTCGCGACCCCGCATTGGCTGCCCAGGTGCATGGATGGTCCCAAGACGCACGAACCTTGCGATCAGCACTTGGCCAACCGTCAGGGCCCGAGAATCCAGCACTTGACCCGATCGCGATACGTGCTCGTAAACGTCGCCGTCACGCCGGGCGACTGGCTACTGCTGCCAGCCTGGTGGTGTGCCTCGGTATAGGCGGGTGGGGTGGCTGGATAACGCGTGAACGTGTCCAGCCTTATACCGATCCGCCCATGAGTGACGCTGTTCAGGCCTACAGGCTATTGGTTGATGGACGAATGCCGCCTGACATGACCGCAACGAGTCCGGCTGAGTTGTCCAATTGGATCTCGGCTCACTTTGGTACGGACGCGCAGATGCCCGACCTCGAGCCAGCCGGATACAAGGCCGTGTCTGCGCGCATGCTCTCGACGTCCCAAGGTGCGGCTGCCATGGTCATGTACCGGGACGGCGCAGGGCGCCTGGCAACGTTCTATATCCGCCCGCCGGGGGCTGGGTACCGCATGATGCCGAAGGGAGAGCGTCGCGACGGTGACCTCATGGCTCGCTATTGGTCAGGGGGTCGCTATAACTACGCGGTGGTCAGCCAAGCGGATGACGACATTGAAAAAGCGCTTCGCTCGGCGACCGGCGGTTGAGCGTGCTCGCCGGCTTGAGTCTCTAAACACGTAACACGTCCCAACGGAGGCCCCGAATGTCCGATCAGGGCATGTTCCCGCTAACGCTGTACGTCGATATGGATTGCCCACTGTGTGCACGGGAAATCAAATGGCTTGCACCGAAGGCCGATCCGAGCCGTCTACGCTTTGTGGATGTCAGTGCACCGGATTTCGACGAACGTTCGGCGGGCCGCAGCCGCGTAGCATTGAACGAGCGCCTTCATGCACGAACGGCAGATGGACGATGGTTGACTGGCATAGATGCGACACTCTGGAGCTGGCGTGCCGCTGGCCATGGGCGATGGGCTGCGCCGCTGGGGTGGAAACCCTTGCGCCCGCTGTTTCGTGTTGCCTACGCAGTCTTCGCACGTCTGCGACCGCGCCTTGGTTGGCTGCCACATCCCGAGGGCGCTCGACGTTGCTTGGATAATTGCCCTGTACCGCCTCGGACTGAGACCGGGAGCCGGGACGGCCAAATGGATGAGCGCTACCAGGGCAAGCGCTCACCCGAATAGCTGACGAAACAGCCGCTATCCTCGGACGTCAGGCTATCAAGCACCCTCAGCATATCTGCGGTGGCGTCCATCGCAGGGCGAGCGTCCGGGCGGAAAGGTCGGGTGAGTGCGGACGCTACGGTTCCGGGATGGATGGCTATCAAGCGCTTGCGAGGCCATCGCCGCGAGCACTCGATGGCAGCTGTCTTGACGATCATGTTCAGTGCGGCCTTCGATGCTCGGTAGGCATACCAGCCACCAAGACGATTGTCCTCGATACTTCCGACTTTCGCCGATAGCACTGCGAGGATCCCATCGTCGTGCAACAACGGAAGAAACTGTTGAATGGCAAGCGCCGGACCGAATGTATTGATCTGGAATGTTTCAGACAGCTGCGCCTGACTAAGGGATTCCAGCTTCTTTTCGGGCACGAAGGCTGACCCGTGAAGGATGCCGGTCGCGATGATGACCAGGTGAAACGGACCCTGCGCGCCGAGTGCGTCGGCGGCTTCTGCGATGCTTGCAGGTACCGTCAGGTCGAGCGAAGGGATCGAACGCCGCGACAGGCCAACTACACCAGCACATCGGGGATCGGATTTGAGGTGATCAACGAAGGCCGCGCCGATGGCGCCAGTCGCACCAATGACCAGCGCATGGTAGGGATCCGGTAGGCTGTTCATGTCTCTCTCCATTCATTGAGCGTGAGAGGGCGATGCGTAGCGAGAGGTTCCGCTTCGCTTTGTGGCACCCCAGGGTGTTGCCTACGGTCGAAACTGGAATTCATATCGGAATGCCCGTCGCCCATGCGTCTGTCCTACCTGCATCTCGGATGGCTATTCGCGCTGGCTCTGGCGTTTTCAGGCCGCATTGCATTTGCACAAGGCAGTAACAGTCTGAGCGATGTCGTCGAGGACGCTGGGCGGCTGGGCCCATTGCAGACATTGATGATTGCCCGCAATGGAGAAGTCCTGGCGGAGAAAGGTTACCGAGGGCACCGGACAACACAGGCCACGAATATCAAATCAGCCTCGAAGTCGGTCATTTCCGCGTTGGTAGGTATCGCAATTGATAGGGGCGTATTGAGCGGGCCACAGGAGCGCGTTGCGGCGTTGCTGAGTGCAGACCTCCCGCAGAAGCCCGATCCACGCATGGAAACGCTGACGGTAGGACATCTGTTGTCGATGCAGGCAGGCCTGGGGTCGACATCGGGGCAGCACTATGGACGCTGGGTCGCCAGTCGAAACTGGGTGCGCGCCGCGCTCGCACGGCCTTTCATCGAAGACCCTGGCGGCGCGATGATCTATTCCACGGGGTCGACGCATCTACTGTCGGCGGTCCTGACCAAGAAGACCGGGCGTTCGACCTGGCAGTTGGCCCGGGATTGGCTGGGCCCGCTGGAGCGCTTTTCAATCTCCAGTTGGACCCATGACCCCCAGGGCATCTACATGGGGGGTAACGAGATGGCGATGACGACCCGATCACTATTGGCGTTCGGCGAGTTGTATGCCAACGGCGGACTCGCACCGAACGGTACGCGTGTGCTGTCCGAGAACTGGATCGCGGAGTCGTGGACGCCACGTACACGCTCGCGTTACACCGGTGACGGTTACGGCTATGGCTGGTTCCTGACCGCGATGGCCGGCGAAGACGTCCGCTACGGCTGGGGCTATGGCGGCCAGATGATCTATGTGGTTCCCCGGCTGGGCCTGGCAGTCGCCATGACATCCAGCTCCCAGCCGTCCGGAGGACACTTGGGACACCGCGAAGACCTGCATCGGCTGATGGAGCGCATCATCATCGCGGCCCAGGCGGAAACGCCCGGTGCGCCCCGGACTTGAGCGCTAGCGGTTCAGGACAGTACTCAGACGGCAGCGCAGGGGGCGGCGGTACCCAACGGGGCTGAGCCCGCTTTCTCGACGCGCTCTATGATGGCGAGCACTTCATCGAGGGTGTTTTCCATGAACTTACCCTCGCGGTAATCCTGTTTAACGCCAGCCTCTGCGCCGCCCATCATCTGCGGCTGCTCGACAAACAGACCCAACAAGGTGTAGTGCTCGTCGAGGATCAATACCAGCGGAATGGATATGCGGTCGAGTCCCAGCCGCTGCATCAGCTCATCTTCAGCACGCCCACGCGAGATGATGGATACATCGATACGCGGCTGTAGCCGATGCATGGCGTTGAGCGCTGTGACATTGATCCGGCAATCCGGACACCACATTTCGCCTGCAACCAACAGGTGATAACGACCACGAACGGCTTCAAGGCGCTCGACGATGGGACATGACAAAGCCATCGACAACTTGCGTGCAAGCGTTGCGGCCTCGCCACGTTCGGCTTCGAGGCTCCGAGCCACAAAGGCCTCGAACGATTCGCCGATCTCAAAGAGTTCCTGATATGAAGCCATGCACGTATCTCTGGTCCGTCAAAGGTAGGGGAAAACGCGTTATCACTCGCGAGGTCGCGTGACGATCACCGCTGCTCCTGTCTGGAGGCGTGCGACGCTGCAACCCGCGCTGCGATTGAGTCCATCACGCGAGACGAGTTCCTGGCGGCGGCATATTTTTCGTCAGTTGATTGTCGCAGGTCAGTCAATGACAAAGGTCCGACCCTGGCCTTACGCAGGACCGGACATGAGGATTATCTCTGCGTCGCCCCGGATTCAGGTGGACTCGACGTTGGACGGTGCCTTCCCTCGGAACGCATCTTTCTCATCCACCGCGCGCAGTTTCACCGGGCTGCCCGTGCGTGCCGCTTCGTAGATCGCCTCCATGATGCGCTGATCCTGTAAACCTTCTTCCCCAGGCGTGTAGGGCTGCTCGCCCGTCACCACACACTGGGCGAAGTGATCCATTTCCAGTGCGAACTGATTTTTCTCCGTGGCCGCAAGTTGCTCGATGCCTGGGGCGAGGATTGCGTCAGTGCCCTCTGCGAGCTTGCTGCGCTTGAGTTGAAGGCCTTTATAGGCAAACGCGGGGTCCATCTCCAGATAGCCTTTTTCGCCCAGTACCCGATAGCGCTTGGAGTTGAACGTGCTGTAGGACGACATGCACTGTGCGAGTACTCCACTTGGGAAACGCATGGTCCAGAGAATGCTTTCCTCGACTTCCTTGAACCGCGGGTCGTCGGGATTCGTATACACCGTCGCGGTAACCTCGACAGGCTCCTCACCCAACAGGTAGCGAGCCGTGTTCAGGCAATACAGGCCGATGTCCGGCAGTGCGCCGCCGCCTGCCAGCGCTTTCCTGTGCCGCCACTGATCCACTTCCTGTTTGGACTGATTCTGACAGTTGGCCATTTCCAGCAGCTTGATGGGCCCGACTTCCTTGCCGTCGCGCACCCATTGCATGACCTGGCGGTTCATGGGCTCATACTGGATGCGGTACGCGATCATGAGCAGCCGTTTTGCCTGCTTGCAGGCCTCGATCATCTCCTCACATTCCTTGACGGAGTTCGCCATTGGCTTTTCACACAGCACGTGCTTGCCAGCCCGTGCAGCGCGCAGTGTGTATTCATGGTGCATGCTGTTCGGCAGGACAATGTAAACGGCATGCACATTCGGGTTATCGCGGATCGAGTCGAAATTCTCGTAGCTATACAGGGCATCCTGCGGCACGCCATACATCTGGGCAGCGCGACGTGCCTTCTCTGCATCGCCGCTCACCAGTGCAGTAACCTTGCAGCGCTTGCTTTGCGCCATTGCCGGCAGAATCTCCTCGAGCGTCAGGCGTCCAACACCAACGATCGCGATGCCGACACGCTGATCCGGGCCGAGCTGCACCGGCATCTCGGTCTTGTCATCCTTGCCTTCCTGCATGTGGGGCAGGGTTATGGGTTCTGGCAGGTCCTTTGCGGGCTGCCCCGCAACGGCTGAGCCGGCCGGTGACGCCGATTCCTGCCCCCAGGCCGTTCCGGCTGCGCCCATCACGCCTGCGGCCACCGCAGCGCCCCCTGCCTGGGCCAGAAAACGGCGTCGGCCAGACGTCAGATCGTTCATGTCGTTCATGCATGTCTCTCTTGTCAGTTCCTTCGATAGAGAAGCCACGATGTCCGGCCGAGTTCAGCGTGCTGGACGAAGCGATCGGGTCGAAATCAACGCGTCAGGTACGAGAGGATCAGGCCTAACCACAATTGGCAGCCAGGCGGGCCCTCGCGACCTTGGACCCGTTGGTGCGGCCCAGAACCTGATTGATCTGTTCACCTGCCGTGATAAGCCGGTCAAGATCAATGCCCGTTTCGATACCCAGGCCATTCAGGAGATACACGACATCCTCCGTCGCGACGTTGCCAGTTGCGCCTTTTGCATAGGGGCATCCACCGAGCCCGGACACGGAGGCATCGAATACGGAAATTCCTTCCAGAAGCGCTGCATAGATGTTGGCCAGGGCTTGCCCATAGGTGTCATGGAAGTGGCCGGCGAGCTGTCGGCGCGGTACGTCGCGGCCCACGACATCGAACAGGCGCCGTGTACGACCCGGGGTGCCAACACCAATCGTGTCCCCCAGCGAGACTTCGTAGCACCCCATGGCGTGCAATTCCCGCGACACCCAGGCCACCTGTTCCGGCGAGACGTCACCCTCATATGGACAGCCCAGCACGCAGGAGACATACCCACGGACACGAATGTCGTGGGCAGCAGCGGTCTCCATCACCGGCGCGAAGCGCTCGAGGCTATCGGCGATGGAGCAGTTGATATTGCGCTGGGAGAACGATTCGGAGGCGGCAGCGAACACGGCTACTTCTCTCACTCCCGCTGCGATCGCGGCCTCGAGCCCCTTCATGTTTGGCGTCAACGCCGCATACGTTACATTTGGCTGGTAGTCGATGCCGGCAAATACGTCCGAACTGCCGGCCATTTGCGGTACCCACTTGGGCGAGACGAAGCTGCCAACTTCGACATAGCGCAGCCCGGCCTCGACCAACGCATTGACCAGCGTGATCTTGTGCTGCACTTCGATGGGTTGCTGCTCATTCTGTAGGCCATCTCTGGGGCCGACTTCAACGATTCTCACGGCAGAAGGGAGCGCCATACATAGTCCTCATCAGGGGGTGGGGCGACCGATTTTCATGTGGCAATGAGGGACGATTCACTCGTCCACTGCTTCCAATGCGACCAATTCAGTACCCTCGCTGACCATATCGCCTTCGCTGCAGAACAGCGCCTTGACCGTACCAGCTGACGGCGCCCGGATGCTGTGCTCCATTTTCATTGCTTCAAGCACCACAAGCGCTGCACCGGCCTCAACGGTCTGACCGGGCTCCACAAGCAACCTCACGATGCTGCCGTTCATGGGCGCCGTCAGCCCACCTTCGCCGTGGTGGCTGGCTTCGGCCGCTGCAATCGGGTCCACGCGTGTAACCGCGTGCCAATCCATTCCCCAGCGCAGGAAGAGCGTATCGCCTTGTCGCCACGCGTTCGAAGCCGACAGCGCCTTCAAGGGTAGGCCTAGCGGGACTCGACGGTGTTCGCCGTGACAGCTCAGGTGAAGCGCGGCCTGAGAAGACGCGCCCGCGCGCCAGCCAATAAGGTCAGGCCAGGGAGAGGTGGGGTCGTCGCTGCGTCTGCGCGCAGGTTCACTGGCCAGGTACGACGCAGCGGCCTGCGTCCAGAAGGCGTCCGGTAGCGGCTGAACGGCAGGCAACAGGTCGCCGCGGTATCGTTCGATGAAACCGGTGTCCAGTTCGGCGTCCGCAAACGCGCGATGAGCAAGGATTCGCTGCAAGAAAGATAGATTCGTCTTGAAGCCTCCGACAATCGTCTCGCCCAACATTGCCAGTAGCCGCTGACGCGCTTCCTCGCGGTTCTCGCCCCATGCGATGAGTTTCGCCACCATGGGGTCATAGAAGGGGGAAACATCATCGCGCTGTTCCACACCGCTGTCGACGCGGCGACCCGGCCCCGCTTCGGGCTCACGATAGGCGCGCAGATGACCGCTGGCAGGGAGGAAGCCACCTTCCGGATCTTCAGCGTATAGACGAACCTCGATGGCATGGCCATTCAGCGGCACCTGCGCCTGCCGGATAGGGAGCGCTTCGCCCCGAGCGACCCGGATCTGCCACGCAACCAGATCAAGGCCAGTGATCGCTTCGGTCACGGGATGCTCGACTTGCAGCCGGGTGTTCATCTCCATGAAGAAGAACTCACCGCGTTCGTCCAACAGAAACTCGACCGTTCCTGCACCCACGTAACCGATTGCCTGCGCCGCGCGAACGGCTGCTTCGCCCATGGCTTGGCGTTGTTCAGCGGATAGCCCCGGTGCTGGCGCCTCTTCGACAACCTTCTGGTGCCGCCGCTGGATCGAGCAATCCCGTTCATTCAAATAGAGGCAATTGCCGTGGGTATCGGCAAACACCTGAATCTCGACATGCCGCGGCTTGAGGACGTATTTCTCCACCAGCATGCGGGCATCGCCAAACGAGGACTGTGCCTCGCGTTGGGCGGAGGCAAGCGCTTCGGCCAGCTCTGCTTCCCGTTCGACAACCTTCATGCCCTTGCCACCCCCGCCCGCTGTCGCCTTGAGCAACACCGGATAGCCAATGCGCTTCGCTGCGTCACGGAAGGTTTCCAGGTCTTGCGCCTCGCCATGGTAGCCCGGCACCAGTGGCACGCCGGCGCGCTCCATCAACGCCTTCGCCGCAGACTTGCTGCCCATCGCGTCAATCGCATCGGCCGGTGGGCCCAGGAAGATAAGGCCCGCTTCAGCCAGTTTTCGCGCGAACGTGGCGTTTTCGGAAAGGAAACCGTACCCGGGGTGGATGGCGTCGGCACCGGTCGCCTTGGCGGCTTCGATGATGCGGTCCATCAGCAGGTAGCTTTCGCTGGGGCGGGCGCCCCCTAGATCATGAGCGACGTCCGCTTCGCGCACATGCCGGGCAGACGCGTCGATGGCGCTGTGGACGGCAACCGTACGAATGCCCAGGGCTCGGGCGGTGCGCATCACACGGCAGGCAATTTCGCCGCGATTGGCTACCAATAGGGTATTGATCGTCGCCATGCTCATTGCTCCTGCCAGGCGGGCTTACGTTTTTCAAGAAAGGCATTCAGACCTTCCTGACCTTCGTCGCTGACGCGAATGCCGGCGATCACACTTTCGGTCTTCTGCCTTAGCGCGTCGCTCAGCGTGCCGCTGCCCACCGTATGCAGAAGGCTCTTGGTCGCCCGCATGGCTTGTGGGCTGTTGAGCATCAGGGTGTTGATCCATTGCTCCGCGGCAGTTTCCAGCTCTTCGGTCGGGTACTGCTCGGCCAGCAGGCCGATCCGGCACGCGACGTCACTGCCGAACCGTTCGCCGCTCAGGGCGAATCGGCGGGCGTTGCGTTCGCCGATGGCCTGGACAACGTAGGGGCTGATCACCGCCGGTGCGAGGCCGATACGGACTTCTGAGAGACTGAACAGCGCGTCTCGGGCGCCAATGGCCATGTCACAACACGCGGTCAGGCCTACGGCGCCGCCGAATGCTGCACCCTGGACAACTGCCAACGTCGGGCAGGGCAGGTGGTACAGCCTGTCCATCAAGGTGCCGAGCTCGTGCGCATCCTTGAGGTTCGAGGCATAGTCGAGCTGGGCCGACGCCTGCATCCAGGCAAGGTCTGCACCTGCTGAAAAGTGCTTGCCACGCCCGCGCAACAGGAGAAAGCGAACGGTATCCATACCTGCTATCTCTTCGAGCGCGGCGATGAGCTCTGCGATCATCTCAGCGTTGAACGCGTTGTTCTTCTCGGGACGGTTCAACCACAGCGTGGCGATGCCCTGGTCTGTGACCTCAAGATCGAGGGTCGTGAAGCGTGTCATGGTCATCTCTCCAGCGAGCACAAGCGGGTGGCCGCGAGGTGTGGGCGCGTTGCGATGTGGCCAACGGGAGCGGGTCCTGTCGGCGTTCGATCGTCTATCAAATGCATGGCTACATCCGGAACACGCCGAACCGGGTCGGCTCGATCGGTGCGTTGAGTGAGGCGGATAGGGCGAGCCCAAGCACGTCTCGGGTCTGCGCCGGATCGATCACACCGTCGTCCCAGAGGCGTGCGCTGGAGTAATAGGCATGAGCCTGATGCTCGTACTGCTCGACGATCGGCGTTTTCAGGGCATGTTCGTCCGCCTCTGAGAAGTGCTGGCCGGACCGTTCGGCTTGCTCGCGTTTGACCTGGACCAGCACCCCGGCCGCCTGCTGTGCGCCCATCACGCCAATTTTGGCGTTAGGCCACATCCACAGGAAACGCGGGTCATATGCCCGGCCGCACATGCCGTAGTTCCCGGCGCCAAAGCTGCCGCCGATGATGACGGTGAACTTGGGGACCTGCGCGCAGGCGACAGCCGTGACGAGCTTCGCCCCGTGCTTGGCGATACCGCCGGCCTCGTATTTCTGGCCCACCATGAAGCCTGTGATGTTCTGCAGAAAGATCAGCGGAATACCGCGCTGACAGGCGAGCTCGATGAAATGAGCGCCTTTCTGTGCCGCCTCGGCAAACAGGATGCCGTTGTTCGCCAGGATCGCCACCGGGTAGCCGTGCAGGTGTGCGAAGCCACACACCAGCGTCGTACCGAACAGTGCCTTGAATTCGTCAAAAGCCGAATCATCAACCAACCGGGCAATCACTTCCCGCACATCGAAAGGTTGCTTGGGGTCGGCGGGAATGACGCCATAGAGCTCTTCAGCCGGGAACCGGGGCTCGCGCACAGGCCGAACCTCAAGCTGCCCGAGCTTGCGCCAATTGAGATTCGCAACGCTGCGACGGGCGATGGCCAGTGCATGTTCGTCGTCTTCGGCATAGTGATCGGCGACACCGGACGTTCTGCAATGTACATCGGCGCCACCGAGTTCCTCGGCGGTAACGACTTCACCCGTTGCGGCCTTCACCAAGGGCGGGCCAGCGAGAAAGATCGTCGCCTGATTACGCACCATGATGGTCTCGTCGCTCATCGCAGGCACATAGGCGCCACCCGCTGTGCATGAGCCCATGACCACTGCGATCTGCGGAATGCCCATTGCGCTCATCGTGGCCTGGTTGAAGAAGATACGCCCGAAGTGCTCTCGATCCGGGAATACCTCGTCCTGGCGGGGGAGGTTCGCGCCGCCCGAATCGACCAGATAGACGCACGGCAGCCGGTTCTCCTTGGCAATCGCCTGGGCGCGCAGGTGCTTTTTCACGGTAAGCGGGTAGTAGCTACCGCCCTTCACGGTAGCGTCGTTCGCTATCACCATGCATTCCACGCCTTCGATGCGGCCAATGCCTGCAATCACACCGGCGGCCGGAACATCCTCGCTATAGACCTCATGCGCCGCCAGCTGCCCGATCTCGAGAAACGGAGAACCGGGGTCCAGCAGGGCATCGATTCGCGCACGGGGTAGCAGCTTGCCCCTTGAGATATGCCGGTCCTGCGCTTTGGCGCCGCCGCCTTGGCTTACAGTGGCCAACAGCGTCCGAAGCGCGTCGACCTGATCCTGCATGGCGGCGCGGTTCGCCTGGAAGTCGTCTGCCTGTGCCCGCAGGCTGCTTTTCAAGATGCTCATACGGGGATGCCCTTGCTGCGATTCAAAAGCATGATCTTTCCGGTCGCCTCGGCGACCGATTCGCCGCGCTGGTTACGACAGGTAGCGGTCATCGTCGCTATGCCACCGTTGTGATGCGGCTTGGCGACCAGCTCCTCGATCCGCCAGCCTATGGTCAAGGTGTCACCCGCGAATACGGGCGAGAGGAATCGGCAGTTGTGCTCGAGATACGCGACTGCCGTTCCATAGAAGTACATGCCCACCGAGGCGGAGATTGCCGCGCTGGTCATTGGGCCGTGCAGGATGCGCTGGCCGAAACGGGAGCTGGCCGCGAAAACCGCATCGCTGTGCAGCGGATTGAAGTCGCCGAACATCCCGCATGCGCGACTCAGGTGAGACTCATCGATCGTCAACGTCTGGCCGAAGGTATCGCCCACGGCGATCTCGTCGAACGCCTTGCCTACAAAATTCATGCAGCGTTTTCCTTCTGGTTCTCTCGTTCACGCAGAGCACCCCGGATGATCTTGCCGGTGGCAGTCATGGGGAGGGCGTCGAGAAACTCGATTTCACGGGGATATTCGTGCGCCGCCAGGCCTTTGCGGACATGGTCTTGAAGCTCGCGGGTCAAGTCATGGCTGGGCGTGTAGCCATCTGCCAACACAACGCACGCCTTCACGATTTCGGTACGGGTGGCGTCTTTCTTGCCGATTGCAGCGGCCAGCTTCACGGCGGGGTGGCGCAGCAGGCAGTCCTCAATGGGGGTCGGCCCTATGCGGTAGCCGGCGCTACAGATGACGTCGTCGTTACGGCCCAGAAAATGGATGTAGCCGTCTGCGTCCTGATAACCGCGATCCCCCGTCACCAGCCAATGGCCGACATACTTTTCCGCGGTTGCTTCCGGTTTGTTCCAGTAGCGCAGCATCTGGTTCTGGTTTGGGGTCGCGACCGCAATGTCACCAGGCTCGCCGTCCGGAACGACGTTGCCCTGTGAATCAATGATCCGGACGGTATAGCCGGGCACTGATTTGCCGATCGCGCCAACCTTCTGAACGCCCTGACTGGCGCAGGACGACAGCACGATATTGCATTCAGTTTGACCGTAGAACTCGTTGATCACTACGCCGAACGTTTGCCGCCCCCATGCAAGTAGTTCAGCCCCGAGGGATTCGCCACCACTGGCAATCGTGCGTACGTTCAGCCTCCAGCGTTGCTCGGGAGACTTCACCTGGCGCAGGAGCTTGAGCGCGGTTGGCGGAAAGAAGATGTTGCGAATGCCTAGCTCTTCGATCAGCGCGAACGCAGCCTCCGGTTCGAACTTCTCCGCCCGATGCGCCACCACAGGAATACCTAGATAGAGGCTGGGGAGCAGCACATCGAACAGCCCGCCAATCCATGCCCAATCGGCGGGTGTCCAGATCAGGTCGTCCGTCTGCGGGAATCCGTCATGCGAAACGCTCACACCGGGTACGTGACCTAGCAGCACGCGGTGGGCATGCAGCGCGCCTTTGGGGTGTCCGGTGGTGCCGGAGGTGTAGATGATGACGGCCGGATCTTCTGCGACGCTGCGGTAGGTCTCGAATGTGGGGGCTGCCCGTTCGATCTCTGTATGGTAGTCCAGCACCCGCGGATCTCCGGATCGCGCTCCAAGGGTGTAGCAGAATTGAAGGCTAGGTAATTCGTCCCAGATTTGGTCCAGCTTGGCGAGCCCTGTAACGTCGGTAATCATGGCGCCCATGCCGCAGTCCGCCGCGCGGTGGCGAATTGCGTCCAGGCCGAAGAGGACGAAGAGCGGCACGGCGATGGCGCCGAGCTTGTAGAGCGCGATATGGGCGACAGCCGCTTCCACACGCTGCGGCAGCATGATGCCGACACGGTCACCCGGTTTGATGCCACGTTGCTGAAGCGCATTCGCCAGACGGTTGGCTGCGTGTTGCAGGTCCTGGTAAGTGCATCGGCTAACCGTCCCGTCGAGGTTTTTCTGGATCAGTGCGGTCCGATCTGGCTCGCGTGATGCCCAGCGGTCGCAGCACGCATCGGCCATGTTGAAGAAGGCATCCGTAGCGGGCGTTTCTAGATTGAATGTCAGGTGCATTGTTATTGGTCCCTAAAAATGCTCGCGATGGCTCAGAACGCGCCGAACAGGCTGCCAAGCGTCACCGCCAGTACGGTGGTGATCAGCGGCACGACGATGGTCATCATCAGGATCGGCGGGTAAGCCTGTCGGTGGGTCAGGCCACAGATGGCGAGCAACGTGATGACGGCGCCGGAATGGGGCAGGGTGTCCAGCCCGCCTGCGGCGATGACGGCAACCCGGTGCAGGACGTCCGGGCTGAGGCCGGCGGCCTGGACCATGCTCAGGTAGTCCGCACCCAGCGTGCGGAATGCGATGCTCAGCCCACCCGATGATGATCCCGTAATGCCCGATAGCACGTTCATGGTGAGCACGACTGAGATCAACGGGTTTTCCGGTGACAGGTTCATCAACGCTGCGCGAATCGCGGCAAAGCCCGCAAGGCTGGCGATGATCGCGCCATAGGCGACTTCCGATGCGGTGTTCAAGATCGGCAGGAAGCAGCCGAACGCGCCTTTGTTCACGCTTTCCTTGAGGTTCACCCAGCGCCGCCAGTGCAGCAGGATCGTGGCGACGATCGCGACCATCAGCGCAAGCAGTACAGACCACAGGCCAATCACGGACGCAGGCGTCGCGTTACCGAACCGCTCCTGTTGCAGGAAGGTGAGGTCCATCCCCGGCAGGATCAGGTAGCTGAACAGGGCGTTCAGGCTGATGACCAGGATTACCGGGATGATGGAGGGCAGGAAAGCAGGGTTGCTGCTGTCTTCGCCACCGGTGGCGAGGTTGCGCTCATCGTGCTCGCCGTAGCCTTCACCGCCGGCCATTGCCTTCGACGCCCAGCGCTGGAGTAGATAGGTGCCGACCACGAGCATGAATACGCCACACAGAATCCCGAGGCCCGGCGCTGCGAAAGTGGTGGTGCCCAGATAGGGCGTCGGGATGGCGTTCTGGATGGACGGTGCGCCAGGTAGGGCTGTCATCGTGAAGGTAAACGAGCCCAACGCGATCGCACCCGGCATATAGCGCTTGGGCGTGTTGCTTTCACGGAACAGCACTGCGCCGATCGGGTAGACCGCGAAGGCGACGACGAATAGTGAAACGCCTCCGTAGGTGAGGATGCCGCATGCTAATACCACCGTCAGGATGGCGTGGCGCGGTCCAAGGACCTTCATCAGCTTCTGGGCGATGGTACGCGCGGCGCCGCAGTCGGACATCAACTGGCCGAAGAGCGATCCAAGAATGAACAGGGGGAAGAACTTGATGACGTATCCGCCAAGTTCCTTCATGAAGACCTGTGTGTAGGTCGGTAGCATGTATAGCGCTTCGCCGCTGAGGAGTAGCGCAAGGCTCGCCATCAGCGGCGCCAGTATCAGTACCGTAATGCCGCGGTAGGCCAGGAACATCAGGAGGCCGAGTGAGATCAGTATTGCCAGTGCGTCCATGGTGATTGCTCTTGTTATATGGAGGCGAAGCAGGCGGGCAGGGAACTGCCCTATGTTCATAGCAACTGCGTGTTTTCAGGCTGTTTCGGCGAACAGCTCTCGCCCGATCAGCATCCGACGAATTTCGCTCGTGCCGGCGCCTATCTCGTAAAGCTTGGCATCGCGCCACAGCCGGCCAGTGGGGTATTCGTTGATGTAACCGTTGCCGCCAAGAATCTGGATGGCCTCGCCCGCGAGCCAGGTTGCCTTCTCGGCGGTGTAGAGAATGACGCCCGCACAATCCTTGCGAACTTCGCGAGCGTGACCGCTTCCCATCCCATCCAGATGTTTGCCAACAGCGTAGAGATACGCTCTACAGGCCTGGAGCGTTGTATACATGTCAGCGATCTTGCCCTGAATGAGCTGAAACTCGCCGATGCTCTGGCCGAACTGCTTGCGGTCATGAATGTAGGGGACCACGACGTCCATTGCCGCCTGCATCAGGCCAAGCGGACCGCCGCTAAGTACGGCGCGTTCGTAGTCGAGCCCGCTCATGAGCACCCGTGCGCCTTCGCCAACCTTGCCAAGAACGTTCTCTTCAGGAATCTCGACGTTCTGAAAGACGAGTTCGCCGGTATGCGAGCCGCGCATGCCGAGCTTGTCGAGCTTCTGGGCAACGGAGAAACCGGGCGTGCCTTTTTCCATGATGAACGCCGTCATGCCCTTGGCACCCGCCGTTGGGTCGGTCTTTGCGTAGACGACCAGGACGTCGCAATCGGGCCCATTGGTGATCCACATCTTCGTCCCGTTAAGGACGAAACGATCGCCTTTTCGATCGGCCCGGAGCTTCATGCTTACCACGTCGGAACCGGCATTTGGCTCGCTCATGGCAAGCGCACCGATGTGTTCCCCACTCACCAGCCTGGGCAGGAAGCGATCTTTCTGGGCGTCCGTCCCGTTGCGGTGGATCTGGTTCACGCACAGGTTCGAATGCGCGCCGTAGGAAAGCCCAATGCCGCCCGACGCCCGGGAAATTTCTTCCATCGCGATCATGTGCGCAAGGTAGCCCATGCCGGACCCGCCATAACGCTCATCGACCGTCAGCCCAAGCAGGCCCATGTCGCCGAACTTGCGCCAGAGGTCCATGGGAAACTGATCGGTACGGTCCGCCTCTGCGGCGCGTGGCGCGATTTCCTTCGCGGCGAACGCTGCGACTGAGTCACGCAGCATTTCAGTGTCTTCACCGAGGAAGAAATTCAAACCGGGCAAATGGGTAGTCATGTTACGGCGCTCCATTCTTGTAGTTGTTGGAATGCGTGCGAAACGGGTTCAGTGAGTAACGGCAATCTGCTCCATTGCGGCCCGGCATCGCTCTTCGGCGGTATCGAGTTCCAGCTGCATCTGCTGGATATCGAGCATTTGCTGTTCGAGTTGTTCACGGCGCTCGGCAATCTTTTCCAGAAAGCGATCAAGCTGCTTTCGGTTGCCGCCCGCGGGGTCATACATGTCGATGAGCTCGCGGCACTCCGCCAGGGAAAACCCTATGCGTTTGCCCCGCAGGATCAGCTTGAGCGCAACGAGATCACGCGGTGCATAGACCCGCTCCTGGCCCCGACGCTCGGGAAACAGCATCCCTTGCTCTTCATAGAAACGAATGGCTCGCGGCGTCACATCGAGCGCCTTGGCCAATTCCGAAATGCTATACGTCTTTGACATCTTGCCTATTCACTGGCTTACCTTTACGTTAACGTAAACCTGCTTTCGAGGCGTGTCAACGCACCGGATCGGTGTCAGAGCCCCTCGTGTATTCCTTCGATAACAAGCACAAAAGCCCAGAGGAATCCGCAATGCCGCAACCCAGTTACAGCATTGGCCGCCAGGACAAGCCCTTGCTTGCCAAGACGATTGGCCAGGCGTTTGACCAGACCTGTGAAGCCTTTCCCGATCGCGATGCGCTCGTGGTCATTCACCAGGGCCTTCGCTATTCATGGCGCCAGTTACAGGTGGAGGTGGATTGCTACGCTCGCGCCTTGCTGGCGCTCGGCGTGGCGCAGGGAGATCGGGTGGGCATATGGGCTCCGAACTGCGCACAGTGGTGCATCGCGCAGTTCGCGACCGCCAAGCTGGGCGCAGTCCTGGTCAACATCAACCCGGCTTATCGCACGGCGGAACTGGCCTATGTCCTGGAGCGCTCCGGTTGTCGGTGGTTGATATGTGCGGACCGATTCAAGACCTCTGACTATCACGCCATGTTGCTCGAGCTGGTGCCGGAGCTGGGTATTCATTCGGAAGGTCAATGGCGCTCTGATCGCCTTCCAGCGCTGGAGGCGGTGATCTCGCTGGCCGAGGAGGTGCCGCCGGGCATTCTGAGATGGAGCCGCCTGCCGGAACGTGCGGAATCGATCTCGGCAGAAGCGTTGCGAGCCCGCAGCGAGGTGCTGCAGTTCGACGACCCCATCAATATCCAGTACACCTCCGGAACGACCGGCTTCCCAAAAGGCGCCACGCTCAGTCATTACAACATTCTCAACAACGGTTATATGGTCGGTGAAAGCCTGGGCCTGACCGAATCTGATCGTATGGTCATTCCCGTTCCGCTCTATCACTGCTTCGGCATGGTGATGGGGAATCTCGGCTGTGTGACGCATGGATCCACGATGATCTACCCCAGCGGAGCTTTCGAGCCACTTGCAACTCTGAACGCTGTCGCCGCCGAGAAGGCGACTGTGCTGTACGGCGTGCCGACCATGTTCATCGCAGAGCTGGCGTTGCCCGAACGAGCCGAGCTGGATCTTTCCAGCCTGCGCACAGGAATCATGGCCGGCAGCATTTGCCCGATCGAAGTGATGCGGCAGGTGATCGACCAGATGCACATGGCGGAAGTACAGATTGCCTATGGCATGACCGAGACGAGCCCGGTTTCGCTACAAACAGGCCCTGATGACCCTCTGGAACTACGGGTGGCAACCGTGGGCCGCACCCAACCCCACCTGGAACACAAGATCGTCGATGAAACGGGCCGCATCGTACCCCGAGGTACCATTGGCGAGCTGTGTACACGCGGCTATAGCGTGATGCTTGGGTATTGGAATGACTCAGACGCGACGGCGCGCGACCTAGACGGTGCCCGGTGGATGCATACCGGTGACCTCGCTGAAATGGACGAGTCGGGTTACGTGCGCATTGTGGGTCGTAGCAAGGACATGATCATTCGGGGAGGCGAGAACATATATCCGAGAGAGATCGAAGAATTCCTCTACCGTCATCCTTCCGTGGCCGACGCACAGGTCGTTGGCATTCCGTGCGACCGTTATGGTGAAGAGCTCGTGGCCTGGATCAAGCTGCGCCCAGAACATCCCACTGACGTGGAAACGCTACGTCAGTTTTGCAGGGAGCAGATTGCCCACTTCAAGGTGCCCAGGCATTTTCACTTTGTTGAGGAATTCCCGATGACCGTCACGGGCAAGGTCCAAAAATTCAAAATGCGGGACGTCAGTATCGCGCTTTATTGCGAAGCTGGAGAGGCGCGCCATAGTTAAAGTGAAATCTAATACAGCTTTAAGATGACCGTGTAAGCCTTTGTTATCAAATGACTTACTAATACTTAAAGTGCTTTCTAGGTACGGTGGTTAATCAGTGTGCCAAGGTTTGATGAATAGCCACCGTTCACTGATAGGTAAACGGTGAAAGCACTTGGGAATTCCACCCTACGTCCTTTGGACGCCCCTGAGTTTTCGTACGATGGGTTGGCAGCGCGCAGCCATCGAGCTGGGCACTAGCGCAACGAGCTACCTTCGCTGAAAAACATCGCGCGTTGAGCGACGCGACCATGGGCGGAACAGCCGGGTTCGTTCGAGGTAAACGGTGGATGCCATTTGAA
>ERZ1023508.149-NODE-149-length-32193-cov-45.808327_pt1 | contig 32193 bp, 49 predicted proteins | sample MGYA00380548_ERZ1023508 | MGnify/ENA primary metagenome ERZ1023508 (study PRJEB33173, sample SAMEA4830311) | metagenome | study: EMG produced TPA metagenomics assembly of the PRJEB25223 data set...
CTAGCAATGTAGTAATTTATGCTTTAGCAAAATTGTACAAAATCGAGATAGACCAGATAAAGGTCTAAAAAATTTTAGAATCATATATAACTTTTTATAACTTTTAGGAGGGCGCCAATGACTAATATAAAAATTTTTAATTTTGAAGATTTAACGGTAAGAACAACTACTATTGATAACGAACCGTATTTTGTTGGAAATGATGTTGCTCAAATTTTAGGATACGAAGATTATCGTGGAGCGATTAATAAAAAAGTAGATAGTGATGATAAGCTGCGTAGCCAAATTGACCACGCAGGTCAGAAACGCAACGTAACACTTATCAATGAAAGTGGACTTTATAGCTTAATCTTCTCAAGCAAGTTAGAAAGTGCTAAACGTTTCAAGCGTTGGGTAACATCAGAAGTTTTACCATCTATTCGCAAACATGGCATTTACGCCACAGACAATGTAATTGAACAAACACTACGTGATCCTGACTACATTATCAACGTACTCACAGAATATAAGAAAGAAAAAGATAACAACTTAATCCTAAGACAACAGATTGGTGAGTTAAAACCAAAGGCCGACTATGTAGATGAAATCTTAAAATCACCAGGCACAATGACAATTACACAGATTGCAGCTGATTATGGCTTGTCTGCACAAAAGCTTAATAAGTTACTACATCAAGCAAAATTACAACGTCGTGTCGGTAAACAGTGGGTGCTTTACACAAAACACATGAACAAAGGCTACACGAAGTCACACACTATTGAAATTGTTCGTTCAGATGGCCGACCAGATACTCAACCACAAACACGCTGGACTCAAAAAGGTAGATTGAAAATTCATGAAATCATGACTGATTTTGGTTATGAAGCGGAAGTAACGGAGGCTTAACTATGAACGAAGGAATAAAAAAACCTCAAACTACTCATGGCAGTGAGAAGAATGAGGCTCAAGGTTTGAAAACAATCAAACTAGTTGTTGATAAAAACGGAAGCTATATCGTTTCGCATGGTAAAAAACAACTAATTCTATTGAATTCTAGGTAAAAAAGATCCGTTTCCCATATCATCTAATTCCCAATTAGATTTAAGGATAATTTTTTCAGCAGTTTGTATAAACATGATGTGAAATCCGTTTTCATAACGCTGCTCTATAACATGAAGTTCATCGTCAGCATAGATTACATCACGTTCCATCTGATCTATTAAATCTCTATCCTCATCTAACCAAGGAATTTCGATATCAAGATTCGATGTACCCCCATTTGCAGGTACTTCGACTTTATACTCAAATGGAAATTTTTCGACATTTGCACTTGAATCCATGAATATCACCTCCATAAGTTGATATTCAAAATTATATCAGAAAGGAGGCATAACCATGCTAAAGAAATTAAAAATAGCACTCCTAATCGTCATCTTGGCGGAGGAGATTAGAAGTGCTAAAAAGTTGAAAAATACTTATCAAATAACTAGAGGTCTATAACTCTTGGATCGATAAGTTCAACTTTACCGCAATTTTCACATCTAGTAACTGCTAAATTGATAGATGGAGCTGGCAAAACATCAGATTCTAACGGAAGACTATAATACTCTTCAAATATTGAGACTGAAGGAGATGAACAATCACACGGTTGAGTTTTTGTGCTTTGTAAATGCTTGGCTATCTTCTCAATGTCTTTCTTACTAAAATTTCGAGTTCTCATTATTACACCCCCAATCAAACGCAGTAGCGATAAATATATTATACACGAAAGGAATGATTTAAATGGAATTTATCGGCTTTGCAGATGTTAAAAAATTTATTGAAATTAGTGGCATTTCAAAAGATGACTTTGAGAAAAAAATCTCATGTAACAAAGGTTTCCAAGAAGCATGTATGTATCGATTTGGTAAAGGTGCTAAACGCTACATCAAAGTAGATAAAGCAATCGACTATATCGAAAATCAACTAATGATCAAAGAAAGTGATTTATAAGGAGGTGATGAGATGACTAACGAAGATAAATCAATCGTAATCGCTGGAGTAATGTTCCTAGCCTTATCAACAGCACTATTCATTACTGGAACATTCATACCAAAAGCACTAGGAATTGCACTATTCGCAGCAACAGTAAGCTATGTATTCTTTGATGAATACTACTACAAAATAAAAGACTGAATGCTATCGGCAAATAGCAAACAGTCTCACAGTTAAGTTAAGTAAACAATTAATTTCATCTTACAACGGGAGGCGTAAATGTGCAAGAACCATATGTAAGTATTCCGCAAAGTGAATTACGTAATCATTTGTTAAAGGCATCTAAAGTAGAAAAGTTAACAGTTCAACTCGAACATGCAAATAATCAATTAGAAAATGCATTGGAATATATATCAGAATTACACAGACAAAATGATGATAAATCGAAAAGTATAGCAGATTTAGAAGTTAATTATAAAACGTTAGAAACAAATTACAACGAAATTATTAGCTATAAAGCTAACTAAATTAAGGAGAGATTTATTTGATTAATAGAGCAACGTTAGTAGGAAGGCTAACAAAAGACCCTGAATATCGTGTAACACCTTCAGGGGTAGCAGTAGCTACATTTACTTTAGCAATCAATAGAACATACACTAATGCAAATGGAGAAAGAGAAGCGGACTTTATTAACTGTGTAGTATTTAGAAGACAAGCAGAGAACGTTAATAAGTTTTTATTTAAAGGTAACTTAGCTGGTGTTGATGGGCGCTTGCAATCAAGAAGTTATGAAAATCAAGAAGGTCGAAGAATATTTGTAACTGAAGTGGTGGCGGATAATGTTCACTTCTTAGAACCAAAAAATAGTAAGAATGGCCAACAAAGTAAAAGTAATGATCAACCAGTAGGTAATAATCCATTCCAAAATGCAAATGGGCCGATTGATATTGGTGATGAAGATTTACCGTTCTAAGGCAATAAACTATGTCAAAAATTATAGGTTATCAAAGAAACGATAACGGAACGATAACTGCAGTTATTAATGATGTTCAACTAACACAAGATGAACTGCAGCTTATAGATAACGGAATAGCATTACCTATTGAAGTAAGAAGTATTGATACAAACAAGATTACTGATAAGCAAAGAAAGAAAATATTTGCATTATGTAACGATATAGAAATTGATATTGGCCAACCTAGAGATTACATGCGCTATATGTTCCAAGAATATATCAGAGTGTTATATGGATATGAAAAAGAAATTTCTTTATCGAATTGTACTAAAAAACAAGCATCACAAATCATTGAAGCCATTATTGACTGGATGTTCTTCAACAATATTACTTTCACAGTTAAAACGAGTAGTTTACTTAAAGGTGATAAAGCAATGCTCTATTGGGCTACAGTCAATCGTCAGTGCGTGATTTGTGGTAAGCGAGCAGAACTTGCGCATTATCAAGCAGTTGGTCGTGGACGTAATAGACAGAAGATAGAACACACAAGTAATAAAGTTTTAGCTTTATGTCCAATACATCATAGAGAACAACATACTATGGGCATTCATAGTTTTAATAAAAAATATTCACTGACTGATAGTTGGGTGGATGTAGATCAAAGACTGAATCGTTTACTTAAAGGTCAGAAATTAAATTAATCATGAAAGGAGCATTGAAATGGCTACGTTTAGAGTTTTCAAAGAGAGTGGAGAGTTTGTAACTGTTCACAAAGCATTTATTCATGATGCATCACTAAGTTGGAAAGCGAAAGGTATACTTCTTTATTTACTAAGTCGGCCAGATGATTGGCAAATTTATGAAACAGAATTAATAAAACATACAAGTGATAAACTAAGCAGCTTAAAGAGTGGATTAAAACAATTAGAAGAAGCGGGTTATATCAAACGAAAAAGAAAACGTGATGATAAAGGACGTATGCAAGGATATGAATACGAAGTATATGAACAACCTACCCACATTCGAAAATCAAATGTGGATGAAAAAGAATCTATCCACATGCGAAAATCCAACGTTGGAAAATCCAACGACGGAAAAACCGACGTCGGAAAATCCAACGACGGAAAATCGCACACTACTAATAATAATAGAACTAATAATGATAGTACTAAAAATAAAGGTACTAATAATAACGGCAGTAGTAGCACAAGTGCTACTCAACCACCACAGCCACCTTCAGTATTTAATTTTTATCAGGAAAACGGCTTTGGCATTTTGAGACCAGTCATTGTAGATCAAATTAATGCGTGGATAGATGACTTCGGAGCTAACGGTGAAGATATTGTAATTAGAGCTTTAAAAGAAGCTGCTGAAAACAATGTTTATAAATGGAACTATGTAAATCAAATACTAAAAAACTGGTATGAAAACAATATTAAATCCATTGAAGATGTTGAAGCACGTAAGAAAAAACGAATAAAAAATAACAATCAAGCTATAGAGAAAGATTATGATAACTCTCAATATAGTGATTTGTTTTAAGGAGGTTGGCCATGAAAGGTTTTAATGAATTGAACTTCAATATCAAAACTAAAAGTAAAATCATTGAACAAAAGAATGATTTACGTTGTCCTCACTGTGGAAATCTTTACGACTATGTAAAATTCGATAATGGTCAAGAAGAAAAAATAGGTTGCGATTGCAAGATTAAACAAATGGCTAAAGAACAAACGATTAGATATAAAAACAAAATTAAACGCCTCGAGATAGAAAAGGTCTTTAAAAACTCAATCATACCTGAAGACTTATTGTCCGCTTCCTTTGAGAATTATGAACCTAGAAATAAGAGTCAAGAGAAACTACTAGAACATGCGAAAGAGTATGCAGATAACTTTAGTTTAGATAATAAACAGTCGTTACTGCTGCAAGGAACTTATGGACTAGGTAAATCACATATCGCTATGTCAGTGGTTAAAGAAGTTAAAGATAAAGGTTTTACTGCACTATTTATGGATGTGCCACAACTGATTACAGCTTATAGAGATACCTTCAATAAAGATAGCAATCTTAATGAAAGACAACTTGATCAAATCATTAAAAATGTGGATTTACTGGCACTTGATGATTATGGTACGACGGTTAGCCAGTTCGGAAATCAGAAACTCTTTGATGTGATGAATATGAGACAAGGTAAACATAATATTCTTACAACAAATAATAGTGCAGAAGAACTTTCGAGAAATAAGGACTTTGGTAAGAACTTTAGTCGAGCTTTAAAGAACACAACAATTATTAAAGTTTATGGTGATGACTACCGAATGAAAGGAGTTAAAACCCTATGATTACTGTTGAAGATATACAGAAGTATTTAGAAGTATCACCAACATATGCACAAAAGCTGATTGATGATGCAAATGGTGATGAAGATAAAGCATATAAAACGTTTATTAGAAAGTTGAATGAGAAAAACACAAGACCTGCAGTTATGGAGGTTATGTAATGGGTGTTATAGAAGGTGTTAAACATAAATATATTCTCTATGCCAGTGATGGTTGGGAAATGTGCAGCGTTATTCCTTTGAATGATGATTTGTATAACCTAGGAAATTTAGCTGGTATGTATTATCGAAATATCTTTAAAGGTAACGTAAGCAAAAAAGAACTAGAAAAACTTAAAAGAAAGCACAAGTTATACAGAAAAGAAGAACTGAACACTCAACTCAAACTATTTTAGGTGGAGTGATGCAAATGATAGTTAAAGTGTTTAGCAACGATAAGTCAATTGAGATTGGAAAAGATAATGTTTCGAATATCGAATTCTTAAAGCATGTGAGTGGAAATATTGATATTTATCGTCTTACTAACAAAGATGGCCAAACAATTGGATGGGAAGGTTTCTTTGTTGGCCAGTACAAAGTAATTAAGAAAGTCGAAGCGGAGCAATTAAATATATTCAATATACTGGAGGCTAAATAAATTTGAAAGTCAAAGATTTAAAGGTAGGTCAGAAGATTAGATTTGCTGCATCTGAATACAGTCTCAGTTATCCAGGCATTGTTGAAGAAAAGTATTCCGATTGTGGCCAAGATAAAGCAGTGATTAAAGTGGCCAACTACAAAATTATTATAGATGATAGTTATTTATTATTTGATGAAGCGGACGTGATCAAGTGAAACGTGAAAATCGAGTTCGTAAACATGGCAAGAAGTATTACAAGTTAACAGTAGATGGAAAAGTCTATTTAGTTCCAGAAAGATTAGGAAATTATGCTTTAGAAAATGGTGTATCTGAGCAAGCCATAAGACAAAGATTGTCTCGTGGCTATTCAGTCACTAGAGCATGTACGGAGGGAATCGTCAGATGAGTGAATTATATGAATACAATCCAGGTCAAATTAGTGAAGAAGAATTAGCAATGATTAAGCTTGAAGAAGAACGTTTTGAGCAAGCGCTAAGACGAAGACAGCAGCAAGTCCGTTTAGCGCGAAAACGTAGAAGTGAAGAGAATATACGTAAATATAGTGTATGTAGTAAATGGTTCGAGCATTTAGAACAAAACAATCTTATAGCAACAGTTAAAACTGATAGATATGGCCAAGTACAGAGGGGGTAGCAATATGACTAGAATTAAAGAATTAAAAGAAAATGATGTCATTATATTTCAAAATATTACGAAAGATATGAAAAACAATTGTCAGGCAATAGTAAATAAAAAATGGTCCGAAATCGACCTGTCAATTGGAGAGAAATGGTATGCATCAGTTGAAATGATGAATGGCAATGAAACGATTATAGATGACAACTTTGATTTTATAAAAGTGAAACTTCCCTTCACAAGAAAAATTAATACTGATGATTGGCCAAGAACATCAAACAATGTTCCATCACATTATGAAGGTAAAGATGGCATAGATGTTATTGAGTTTATTAGACAACAGTTGACCGAAGAGCAATTCGAAGGATTTATGTTAGGCAACATGATTAAATATGCTGCTCGTTATGGTCTTAAAGGTAATAAAGTGAACGATCTTAAAAAGATTGGAGATTATCAACAAAGAATGTTGGAGGTAGTTACAAATGATTAACTTAAAAGAATGTAAAACAGCGTACCACGTTTATGAAACAAATGATTATGGACTATTTAGTTTTATAGAGTCTAATCGTAATCCAAGTAGAAACCATGTAGAAAATCTTAAAAAACAAATCAAAAATGGTTATGAATTACCTCCAATCATCGTTAGAGAAAATGGTGAGATATTAGATGGCCAACATAGATATATAGCATTAGTAGAGTTAGAAGAACCTATACAGTTTCTGATTAAAGAAGATATTAGAAAAGATGTTTTACAGAAAAGTAATTCATTCGTATCAAAATGGACAATTAACGACCATGTGAACTACCACCGTAAAGAAGGCAAGCAAGACTATCAAGATTTATATGAATTTTGTCAATACAGTGGCTTAGGTGCAAACATTGCTGCAAGAATACTAGGTTCAGCTAAAGGAAACGGTATAACAACAAAAGCTATAGAAGAAGGTAAGTTCTTTGTAAAAAGTAAAACAGATGCTTATCAATTTGTAGATGATGTATTAATGAGAATCAGAATGGAACATCCAACAAGTAAAATCATTAATTCATTAAGAACACTATATAACATTGGGATAGATACTAAAATATTAGTTACCGTTGTAAATGCATTAGAAGAAGAATTACTTATGTTAAATAGTATTAATAAAATTTCAGAACGTATTGTAAATCTATATAACAAGAAAGTTTCAAAGTCAGAAAAAATCAAAGTGACCTATAACAAAGCAGGTAAGGCGGTGTATAAATTGTGATTTATATATATGAACCGTTTAACCATCAGATTATAGAAACAACTGTTAAAGACTTTGCTAATCAAATAGGCATATCCAAAATGACTATTCATCAATATTTATATAAAGGTATGTATTATCAAAAACTAGGTTGTTACTTATTGAAAGAAAAACCGAATTTAGCAAAAAGAAAAACTTTAAATGAGCAACTTAATCCAAAAGAAGAAATTTGGAGATTCAATGAAGAACATCAACTATATGTCAGTAACTTAGGCCGCTTCAAAAGTAAAGAAGGTATATACAAATTTCCAAGTGATGTACACGGAAGAATTACTTTATTCCAGGAAAGAAAAGCCTATAAAGCAGCAAATATTGTATATGAGACTTTTAAAGGGAACATTGAAGCGGGCTTCCATGCTTATCCTAAAAATGGAATTTATAACGATATCAAAGCAGATAATTTATACATTGCTACATTTAGTGAATATTGCTCTACTAAAAGAATTGCAGGCCGTTCTAAACCAGTAATGCTTATTGATAGTAATAATGACATAGTTGAAGAATTCACGAGTACGACTGAAGCTCAAAACTACTTATATCAAGATCGTAGTGTGATTGCTCGTAAATGTAATAAGCGCTTGGAAGAAAATGGATTAACTTATATATGGGCTAAAGACTATGAGGTGATGGCATGTTGCTAAGTGAGACAGTTAAACAAAATTATAAGTATCCATGTAAAGGTAAAACGCCTACACAAGTCGAAAAAGAATTAGCTGCAATGGGTGTAGAAGGTTTTGTTATTCGCATGACAAATGTACATGTAACAATGCGAGTGCCTAAAGAAAATAAAATTATAAATAGGAAGTGTTTAAAGGATGGAAGTAGTAGAAAATAAGTTTCTATCTAATAAGAACTTCATTAGACATCAAAGACTTTATGATGGAATGCAATATCTATTTAAAGAAGATGATACAGATAATTATTTCAGTGTAGTGAAACATCAATTTTCTTATGGATATACAGAAGGCTTATATGAACTTGCAAAATGTAAACAAATCAATGGAATAAATCATCTTATAAGTGAACCAATCGGATATCTTTCAGTAGAACAAGTATTGGAAATTATTAATGGAGGAGAAATAAATGACTAACACATTAGAACAATTAGTAGAACAAGTACAAGCATGGAGTGTAGATAAAAACTTACACAATGGTAATCCAGATAGACAAGCACTTAAATTCTATGAAGAAGCGGGCGAAGTTGCATCTGCATTATCTCGTGGACAAATGGACGCATTAAAAGATGGCATAGGCGATACAGTCGTTACATTAATTATTTTGGCACAACAACATGATATGACGTTACAGGAGTGTTTACAGTATGCGTATGACGAAATTAAAGGGAGAAAAGGAAAGACAATCAATGGCACATTCATCAAAGAAGCAGACCTTAAAGAGTAAAGACATAGTAGCAGAGATTAAAAGAATACTTCGTAAAGAGTAAGGAGTAGATAAAGTGAGTAATTTTATCGGAAGTTTCAACATGCCTAAACAACAATTAAAAGAATTATCTGATGCAAAGTTGGCTATGCACTTTACGTATATGGAAGAACGATTTAAGCAACTGAATAAAATGAAGTTTGATTGTTTATTACCACTTGATAAAGATAGTTCAGAAGTATTGGAAATACCTCATAAAACACAAAAAGAATTTAAAAATATATTCAGACAAGTGATGAAAGATAAAATCGGAGAGGCGCATGCTGAATTTGTAAGACGTAATATTGGAACATACGAAACTAATGTAAAAGAGGTGCTGGGGAAATGATTGTAAAGAATTTTATTCATATTTTAAGTATATTAATAAGTTTGCTGTTATTTTCAACTTTAGTATTTGGTATTCCTTATAGCGTGACTGCTCTTTTTACAAACAACGACCAAATTAGATTAGGAGTGATGTTCTTTGTTGGCTATACATTTGAATTTATATTATTGGTTTCGGTTTTAGCAAGTATTGAATAAAACATTAAAAGGAGTGATACCATGCCACAATTCCTAATCAGAGAATTCACAGATAGCACAGGTTATGTGCATAGACATGTAGAACAACCTAGAGAGAATGAACGTATGACGTTGGTAGAAGCAGAGGATAGAGAAGAAGCTAAAGAGAAATATAAGGAAATCACAGGATTAAGTGAATGTCCTAATTGCAAAATGTTAGGCGGAAATCTAATGGCCAAAGAATATAACAGTCCAATCGAATATATGAGATGTAATCATTGTGGGCATAACTATCATAGATTAGGAGGTAAGTATGATGTTTAAACGCATATTAATTAATCTTATATTTGCAGAGTTATTATACCTACTTATTAAACCAATCATCATCAAGCTAGAAAGTGAAGACGATATTGATACTGCACCTAATGATTACGCATTAGAAACAGATCAATACGATTTGAACAGAATTAAAGCAGAGGTGAGTGAGTAGTGTTCGAAAGAATAAAAGAACCAACAGTATTTGCTAAACAAAAAGAAAAATGGGTTGTAGTTTTAGATGAACCTGAAAACAGAAAGTTATTTGAAGAAAAGTATTCGAACAATAATGACGAATGGAAAATTTACTTTAAACCTCATGACGAGTTTTATAAAAGTTTAGAAATAGAAATGGAGAAAGCTGAACAAGAAGTACAAGCAGCAAGGGAAAAAGAAATCAAAAATCCAGATATAAATGAAGATATTAAACGTATAAACAGTAAAGAAAGTTTGGTTGATTATTTACTAGAAGAATACTATCGCAGTTCTGAAATAATCATAGACGAATTCTCAACTGACGCCGAAGTATCAGAAGCAAAACTTAAAGCTAATTATAATGAGTTGTTAAAACTTAAAGATAAATATATTTAAATGGGGTGAGAAGATAATGGGAATAAATTCTAATTGCATATCTGGTTTAGGCATTGCCATTGATGGCGTGACGTATGATAATCCTAATGACTTAATAAATTATTTAAATCGAATTAATAATAGACATACCAATTTAACCTCTGAACAGTGGCGCACTATCTTAGTGTTGGCATTTGAAAATTTAGCTATAGGATTTAACGAGGAAAGGAATGACAACTAATGTGGATAGCATTAACCATTATACTCGGCGTACTGCTACTCATAGCGATAGGTAACAATACAGTGTTACGTCAGGAGTTAGATGCACAGAGATATACAAATGTATATCTGTTTACTAAGTACGTAAGAGATTGCGACATAGAAGATGTAGAGTTCGAGATTGAGAGAACGAAAAAACAGTTTAAGTAAACATAAAATACTACACTGATGTTGATATAATGTAACAAAGGAGTGTCTAATCAGTGCTTATATTTTCAGAAGATATAGTTAATGAAATTGTTAATAAATCAAGAGACTCAAATAATAAAGAATGTACAATCACTTTAAACGTTTCTGGCGTATCGTACAAAGAGTTGATAAAAGCAATGAATAAATTAAAAAGTATGTTCGATGAAGTTAGAGTGTTGATGAATTATAACGGTAATATAGAGGATATAAAACCTAATAAACCACATTTAATTCCAAAAGATAATGAATTTTTAATTTATCAAATCACAGTATGGAAAACAAATGATTTTTATTGTTTGTGAAGAATTGTAGTAATGGAGGTAATGTAATTGGATAATATATTTAATATGGGCGGTAGTAAAAAAGAAAGAGTTAATATTCAAAACCAAATGTACGAATTGAAATCAATGTTACCTTTAATACTTGAAGTTGCTAAGATGAAATCTGAATATCAGCATGAGAGATTAACAAGTTTAAGACAACAAGGTTTTACAGAAGAACAAGCATTAGAAATTATTAAAGTGGAACGCACACCTTTTGACCAACAATAAACAATGGAGGTAATCACTTGTACACACATGAACAAATAAGGGATATGATATTTGAATACCATTGGCGTAGAAATAGATTAGTAGATGAGGGATATACCAAAGAGAGTAATGGTACTGCTCAATATGGTATAGAGGCTACTATGCCTAAAGGTAAAGGACATACTTCAAATAAGGTATTGAATATCGTCACACGTAATGACACATTGTATAGAGTGTTGTACAAACATATAGAAGTTGTAGAGTTTATAGATAAGTATGAACATAAGATAAATGACGATATGAACCTTAACATCTTGTATGAGTTTAAGAAAGGAAAGAACTTCACTCAAGTTAAAAAGATAATGAAGATTGGAAGAGACAACTTAAACAAAAGGATAGATGAGATTGTGAACAGTTATATCAATCAACAAGAACAACACAAACAACAACATCAACACAATCAACAACTTCAACAAGATAAGCAACATCAACATTAATTTTTAATATACTTATATAAGTTTTATAATTGAGTTAACACGATATGAATATACAGGCACATCACATAGGTGGTGTGTCTTTTTGTTTGGAGTTAATGAAGATGAGTAAAGCATATGCAGACTATATAGAACAACGTACAAAGAATAAAGGTTTCTACTCTAATGCTAAGTGGCGTAAGACAAGATTAAAAGTATTAGCAAGAGATCATTTTGAATGTGTGATGTGTAATGCAGAAGGTAGATTGACGATTAATCAAAAACAATCACTAGAAGTCGACCATATCAAAGAGTTAGAAATAAGACCTGATTTAGCATATGAACTTTCTAATCTAAGAACACTATGTAAATTTCATCACAACAAACGTCACGGAAGATTTGAACATAATCCAAATAATCGAAAAAATAAATTCAATGACGAACAATGGTAAAAATAAAAATGTATAAAAATATTATTTAATTAAAAATAAAAAAGTGTAAAAAGTGTCAAATACCCCCCGCCTAAATAAACCGCGTCACAAAAGGCTTCGCGGAAACCGGCGCTTGGGTCAACTCCGCAGATTTATCTTTCAAAAAGACACGTAAGGGGGCTTGACAAATTAAAAAATAAATAAATAAAAAAATATGTAAAGGGGGGGAGGGGGTTGAAAAAAGATAAATATCTTAAAGACAAATTAACTTCTAACCAAATTAAGCGAATCAATGCTTCTGAAGATTACTTATTGCAGCAGATAGATGCAGATAATGACATAGAAGTAGAAAAAGTAGAACGATATATTAACTTATTAAAGTTATTTTATGCTTTGGACATTTATATTGAACAATCTGGACCTATAACAGTAGTTAAAAATGCATCGCAAGAATATGTTAAACCTAATCCAGCTATTGCAGAAAAGAATAAAGTGAATGGTTCATTGTTAGCTTTAGAGAAATCATTCCATTTAGAAAGAAAAGCCGAAGAAAGACGCAGACAAGAACAAGCGAAAGGACCTGATTTAACATGAAGATACCCAAACATGTTACAGACTATATAGAAAAATATAAATCAGGCAACGTAATTTTTAATGATGAACGTGCAGATCTTGTTTCTTTCCTTGAAGATAACATCTTACATCGTGATGATTTATATTTTGATAATCAAAAAATAGAAGATTACATCAAATTTAGTGAGAAATGGTTTTTCAAGCTACAGGATTTTCAAAAATTCATTTCATGTTTTGTTTTCTTATACGAGAACGATACCAAGACACCTTACTTTTCAGAGTTTTTCATTTCAATGGCTCGTGGTGGCGGTAAAAATGGATATATTAGTACGTTAGCAGCGTTCTTCATGACACCATTGCACGGTATTCCTAAATATAATATGTCGGTTGTAGCTAATAGTGAGAAACAAGCGTTAGTAAGTTTTAGAGAAATCTATGAAATGATAGAAAGTAACAACTTATATATTACAGGAGAACGACCTAATAACCCTTTTTATTTAAGTAAGGTTTATGTGGAAGGTACAGATACCAAATCACAGTTCTTGTTCGATACATCTAATGAGAAAACAAAAGATGGCGCTCGTGAAGGTTGTATTTTCTTTGACGAAGTACACGCTTATGAAAAAGATACAATTATTAACATCAAACGAAGTGGACTAGGTAAAGTTGCACATCCACGTACTTTTTATATAGGCACTGACGGATATGTAAGGGAAGGTTTCTTGGATAGATTAAAAGATAGAGCTGAAAATGTATTAAAAGGAATAAATCCTGAAGATAGATTATTCCCTTTCATCTGTAAAATTGATAACAAAAAAGAAGTCGATAAACCTGAAGTATGGGAAAAGGCAAATCCAATGTTTGAAAACCCTAAAAGTGAATATGGCGCTCAATTATTTAAAGAAGTACACCAACAGTATTTAGGACTTCAATTTAATCCATCTAACCGACCAGAATTTATGACTAAACGAATGAACATGCCTGAAACAGATACACAAAGTGTTGTAGCACCTTGGGATGATATTATGGCAACTAATCGACCTATACCTCCACTTGAAAATAATGAATGTATTGGTGGACTTGACTATGCAAGTTTAAAAGATTTTGCAGCAGTCGGTTTACTGTTTAGATCTGGTGATGATTATATTTGGAAAACTCACTCATTCGCTAGAAAAGAATTCCTTGATAAATACAAATTAAAGCCACCTATTCACGAATGGGAGAAAAAAGGTTTGCTCACGATTGTAGATGAACCAACAATAAACCCTAAACATATTATTGATTGGTTTATCGAAGCACAGAAGAATTACGGATTACAAAAAGTTGTAGCAGATAACTTCCGAATGGACTTACTTAGACCTCTATTTGAAGATGCAGGCATCGAATATGAAGTGATAAAAAATACACGCGCTATTCAGTCCTTACTTGCACCAAGAGTTGAAGATATGTTCGCACAACATCATCTCATCTTTGGTGATAACCCTTTAATGCGTTGGTACACGCAAAATGTTGCCGTTAAGATACGTAAAGATGGCAACAAAGAGTATGAAAAGAAAGAACCGATAAGACGTAAAACTGACGGTTTCCAAGCTTTTATACATGCATTGTATAGAGCAGATGATTTAAAAGATTCTAATTTGGAAGAAGAAATCAATCTGTTGAGGGGCTTGAGATTTTAAAGGAAGGAGGGAGTAAGTTATGGGACTATTCGATAAGTTATTCCGAAAGAATAAAGAAATTTCATGGATGTATGACTTAGAACTTTTACAAGATACAAGTTCTAAAGCCTATATTAAAAGAATGGCTTTAAATGTGGTCATTGAGTATGTAGCAAGGACAATTGCTCAATCTGAATTTAGAGTAAAAGAAAACAATCATGTCACTAAAGATGATATGTATTATTTATTGAATGTTCGACCAAATCCTAATCAGAATGCTACACAGTTTTGGCAGAAATTTATTTATAAACTTCTTGTCGATAATGAAGCTTTAATTGTTAAATCAGATGATGATTATTTATATGTGGCAGATGACTTCGAACATGAAACAGAGTTAGGACTATTACCACATCGTTTTAATTCGGTTATGGTTAATGACTATAAATATAATCGCTACTTCTCAATGGATGATGTTATTTATTTAGAATATGCCAATGAAAAGTTAGATAAATTTTCATTAGGACTGTTTGAAGATTATGGCGAAGTATTTGGCCGTATGTTAAATATGCAACTCAAGAAAAATCAAATACGAGGTATTTTGAACGTTGGAACAACTAAGTTAGATGTTAAAGGAATTCAAGATTATATCGATATGATTTTTAATACTTTTGAGAAGAATCAAGTTGCGATTGTACCTTTAACTGAAGGTTTAAATTACGAAGAACATTCAACGAATAACTCTAGTGCGAATGGCTCAGATTTCAAAGAGTTACGACAAGCAATAGAGGATATTCTTATCTATATTGCACGTATTGTCGGTGTATCACCCTCTCTAATTCTAGGAGAAAATGCAGATTTAGAAAAAGCAATTGAAGCAACTAACAAATTCTGTTTCAAACCGTTAACTAAGAAATTAGAGCGTGAGTTAAATGCTAAGCTATTCTTTAAAGGTGAGTACCTAAGAGAAAACAAACGTATTGAAATTGTCGGTATAGATAAGAAAAATCCAATCGAATTAGCAGAAGCAATTGATAAGCTACGTTCTTCTGGCACTTATACTGGCAATCAAATTCGCGTTATGCTTGGCGATGAACCTGGAGATGATGAACACCTAGATGAATACGTATTAACTAAAAACTACGAATCAGTTTCATCAACAGAAGGGGGTGAGACTAATAATGGGTAATCCGATTGTAAGGAATGTCACGCCAGTTTTTAGAAACGAAACTAAGAATAACAAGCACATTTTAACGTTGTCAGGTACTATTGCTAACTTATCTTTTCTTGATGACACTATCAGCGCTAAAGCTGTGAAAGATTCGCTTGATAATGTTAAAGAAGATATTGTTATTCGTTTAAATTCTGGCGGTGGTGATGTATTTGAAGGGATAGAAATTTATAATTACTTAAAGTCCTTATCCAATCACATCACAATTGAAGTCACTGCATTAGCTGCAAGTGCTGCATCATTAGTTGCAATGGCAGGAGATAAGATTATCATCCGAACAGGCGCAAATATGATGGTACACGAGGCTTCTACAATGGCTTTTGGTAACAAATCAGACATTCAAAAAACATTGAATGCTTTAACTGCAATTGATACATCTATTGTTGATATATATCACGATAGAACAGGTTTAGATCGTGATGAGATTGTAAATCTAATCACTAATGAAACATGGTTAACTGCAGATGAAGCAATCAATAAAGGTTTTGCAGATGAGAAATCATCTCGTAAATCTGTTGAGAAGCAGAAAGAAGGTGTAGAAAATTTGAAAGACTCTAAGTATGTAGCAAGACTTAAAGAACAAAGAAGCATTCTTAATGCAATGATTAATGAAGCAGAAGAAGGAACATCAGATGAACCTTCGAGTGATGATTCAAACGAGCAACGTATTGCGGATTTAGAAAACAAAATTAAAAATATTGAATCACGCCTTGATAAATTAGAAAAAGGCGACGAAGGTAATGAAGGCGAAGGCCAAGGCGGAGGTACTAATCCACCACCAAAAGAAAATAAATTTTCAAGATTTGCATTTTAAGTAGCTATTAACAATTGATGTTAATGGCTATTTTTTATGCATAAATTTAAGGAGGAATATTATGGCTATTAAAGTCGGAGAAAAATTAAAGAACTATCAAGACCATAAAGCACATTTTGCTGAATTAGTTCGCAATGGTGCAAGTGACGAAGAACAATCAAAAGCATTTGGAGAAATGTTTGATGCATTATCAAACGATTTACAAGAAGAAATTTCAGCAGAAGTAAATAATCGTGTAGTAGACAACGGTATTTTAGCTAAACGTTCACAAGATCCTTTAACTTCAGAAGAACGTAAATTCTTTAATGAAATCAATACAGAAGTAGGATATAAAGAAGAAAAATTATTACCTGAAACAGTCATTGAACGTGTGTTTGATGATTTACAATCAGAACATCCATTACTTTCAAAAATCAACATTCAAAACGCAGGTTTATTAACACGTATCATTAAAGCAGAACCAACTGGTCAAGCAGTTTGGGGTAAAATCTTTGGTGAAATTAAAGGTCAATTAGATTCAGCGTTTGATGAAGAAGAATTCAAACAATCTAAATTAACTTGTTTCGTAGTTATCCCTGATGATTTAAAAATGTTTGGACCTAACTGGGTAGAACGTTTTGTTCGTACTCAAATTGAAGAAGCTATTTCAGTTGCTTTAGAAGCTGCATTCTTAACAGGTGAAGGTGCATCTAAAGACCAACCAGTTGGATTAATGAAAGATATTCAAGAAAACGGCGGTGTAGTTGATAAAACTCCTTCTGGCACTTTAACTTTTGCAGATGCAGATACAACTGTAAATGAATTAAAAGATGTATTAAAAGGCTTATCTGTTAAAGAAAACGGTAAAGAAGTAAACATTGACGGTAAAGTTGTATTAGTAATTAATCCACAAGACTCATGGGATGTACAAGCACGTTATACTTACTTAACTGCTAATGGTGGTTTTGTAACTGTATTACCTTATAACGTACAAATCGTATCATCTGAATTTGTTCCAACAAATAAATTAGTTGCTTTTGTAACTGATCGCTATGATGCAGTACGTGGTGGCGGATTAACAGTTAAAAAATTCGACCAAACTTTAGCTTTAGAAGATTGTATTTTATACACTGCTAAAACATTTGCTTATGGTCAACCAGCTGATAACAATGCATCACGCGTGTATGACTTAGAATTATCTACTGCAGTTCGTACTTCAACTCCTGCAGGTGGTACTACAGACGGTGCAGCACAAGCCTAAGAAAGTAGTTGATACTAATGCCAAGCGTTAAGATATCGGATGAAATTTTAGATGAATTTAAAGAATACACTAAGATTTCTCATGATACGGAAGATGAACACTTATTACGTGTTTTAAATATGTCTTACGAGAACTTAGAAACACGTTTTGGCGTATTTGATATTAATAGTAATTTAAATGGTAAAAACTTAGTTTTTGCACGCGCTCGATATGATTATGAAGATTTATTAGAGTTCTTTAACGATAACTATCAAGATGATTTGTTACATTTTGGCTTTTTGACATTAAGAGAGCGTGATGTAAATGAAAAGTAAATTTAAAAAACCGTTTATTACAACAAAAAAGTTAAATACGCGTGTTCATTTTTATGAGTATCAAGAGAATGAAGGACCAGAAGCAGGTGTAAAACGTAAAAGAGTTTTATATCATTGTTGGGCATACGTTCCACAGTGGAAAATGACTGAATTACAACAAGCAATTGCAAATGGTACAGAACATGATGTGAAGATATTTATACGTGAAACTCACGGACAATATATACCAAATGAAAAACATTACGTTGCAATAGAGTCGCCATATATTCATCAAGATTTGAATATTAAACTAGTACAACCCGATGTAGAGAACGAACAATTTTTAATGTTAACTGCAGGGGTGGTATCTAATGGCGAGTAATAATTTTAGTGGTATTCGTGCAGATGGATTAAAACAACTTCAAAAAGATTTGGAGAATAGATTTAGTCGTCAAAGAATGAACAAAATCATAGATAAGGCGTTGATTAAAGCAGGAAATATTGTTTTAGACGCTATCAAAAGTAATATTCGTTACTTTAGAGATACTGGCGCAGAGTATGAAGAGGCTAAGCTATCAGCGCCTTATTGGGATAAAGGTGTTCGTTCTGTTCGAGTATATTGGGAAGGGCCACATCATAGATATTCTATTGTTCATTTAAACGAGAAAGGCTTTCACGCTAGAAATGGTAAGTTTATTCGACCTAAAGGTTTTGGTGCGATAGATAAAGCATTGCGTACAGCTGAGAAAGAGTTTTATAAAACGGTACAGGAAGAAGTGGAGAAATTACTATGATTGATATATTAAATAAAATATACAGCGTCCTAAAAGATGACGAAAAACTAATGAAAATACTAGATATCAAGAATGTAAAGTTCAATGACTATCCTGACGTTAAAGACATCACAAAGCCTTATGTCGTATTAGATGACTTTGATGATCCTATTCCCGAAGTACATTATGACGGAGAACGTGCAGCGTATAGTTATATTGTTCAAGTAGATGTATTTGTGAAAGCTAGTGCAGATTATAATGCACGATTAAGAAGAAACGAAATATCACAACGTATTAGTGATTTGCTCTGGAAAGAATTGAAAGCAGGGCAAGTAAGTAATTTAGGAAATGAATATAACAAAGAATTTGCTTTGTATCGCTCAACAAGACGATATGAAGCAATTTTTTATGAGGAGGAAAATTTAAATGGTTAAATATGCTAAAACACCAAAATCATTTATTAATATTAAAGATTTAGGTTTCGCTTTATTAGAAACAGATGAATTAGACGGTACTATCAAATATTCAAATGTAACACAAACTCGTGGTTTACAAGAAATTTCAGTAGAAACTGGCGGAGAAATTGCTAATGCTTACGCTGACGGTTCAATCATTGAATCAGGTACTACTGATGGTGAAGGTAAAATTTCAATGACAATGCACGCTTTTCCTCAAGAAATTCGTGAATTAATTTTCAATGAAATTTACGATGAAAACGGAGTGTACGCAGAAAAACGTGGTAAACAAAACAACTATGTAGCAGTATGGTTTAAACGTGAACGACGTGACGAATCTTATCAACAAGTTGGCTTAACTAAAGTTATGTTCGCTGATCCAAACTTAGAAGGTAAAACTGCCGAAGAAGATTGGGAATTCAGTTCAGAAGAATCAGAAGGTACTGCAATGCACCGTGTAGCTGACGGTAAACGTAAAATCTTATTCGATAGTTCTCGTGAAGGTGCAAATGTCGATTCATTCTTCGAGGAATTATTAAATGGTGCTTATGACAGTAAAACAGAAGTAGACACTGCTTCTGCATAAGGAGTGTTAATTCATGGCTCAGTATAAAGTTTTAAAAGATGCTAACGACCTTAAAACTGGTAAAGAATACCGTAAAGATGAGGTTGTGGAAGAAAAAGTAAAAGTAGTCGACGACTTTGAAAAACGTTTGAAGAAAAAAGGTTATGAGTTACCATTCTTTGAACGTGTTGAAGATAAATAAATTAATCTTTAGGACTGCATTTAGCAGTCCTTTTATTTCGAAATAAAAAGGAGATATTAAGACATGTCAAACAAATTAAAACGTAACTATATTCGTTTAGTAGAAAACCCAGAAGCAGAAGAAATTAAACTTGAAACATACTTAACACCACATTTTATTCCATTAGATGTTTTATATGAATCAGTGGATATCATGGCTGAATTAGAGAAAGCAGAAAATGGAGAAGTTGAATTATCATTCAAAGAACAATTAGATAAATTAATTGATGTAGTAGTTAAAATTTATGGCAAACAATTCACTGCTAAAGATATTAGAAACCGTCTACATGCGCCTGACGCACTTGAAACATTACAAAAACAAGTACAATTCATTGCTAATGGCCAACAAGACGAGGAAACAAAAAAGTTTATTCAGAGCATCAGCTAAACAAATTTAAAAAAGAAGATTTAACTTACAATGGCATGTTGAAGAATTTGGATAAAGTCGTGAAAGATATGGTGGAAAATGGAACACCAGCAAACCAAGTTCTTGAAATGCCGTTTTATTATATACTTCAAATTTTAGATGAACGTCATCTAAATACTGTTGATACTGATGAAAAAGCCGATGCGCTATTCTCTGCATTGTAGCCTTAGTCATTGGTACTAAGGCTATTTTTTTATACCTAAATAAGGAAGGAGGGACAGTAAGTGGCTGAATCAAGATTTAAAGGTTTATCAATCTTAATGAATATGCGTGATGTTGGTATTGAACGTACAATGAAACAGATACGAGCGCAATTCAAAACGTTAGATTCAGAAATGCGTAGATCTAATGCTAATTTTAAGCACTCAGAGAAAAATATGCAGTCTTATGCAACAAGAACGAAAGAATTAACTAAAGCGATTGATGTAACTGAAAATTCTATGAAAGATATTTCTAATCAGTTAAAGAAAATGACTTTAGAAGAACAACGTTCTAGTGTTGAAGCCGAAAAGTTACGTCAAGAATACAGTAAGCAACACAGAGCATTACAAATGTATCAACGACAATTGAATTCAACTGAACAAGAGATGAAACAATTCGGTACAACGACTAAACAAACGATTTTCTCAATGAAAAAGATTAACGATGTTCTAGGTACAATGAAACGTCAACTTAACATTGCAAATATGGCATTTCAAAGTACAGAAAAGTCTACAAGCAGTTATAAGAATTATTTAAATCAGTTAAACACAGTTATTCAAAAACATCAAAATACAATTAGAGTATTAGAAGGCCGTTATCAGAAAGTAGCGAGAGAACAAGGCGTTATGAGTAAAGAAGCATTAGAGTTAAAAGAGAAAATCTTACAAGAAAAAGCAACTTTAGGACAACTAGACAATCAATATAAGAAAACGACTATGGAAGCTAAACGATTTGCATTCGAACAAAAAACTTTAACTGCTTCAATGTCTGAAATTCGACAAAAAATGTCGCAGGTAGCACAATCTTTAACAATTAGTGCTAATAAATTTAAGATGAGTGGGCAAACTGCACAAGCTTATAAAGCACGTATTTCTGAATTAAACAATGGAATGAAACAACAGCAACTTATTGTTCAAAATTTATCTAGACAGTATGACTTTGCTAAAAAACAATACGGTGCTACAAGTCAAGAAGCACAACAACTTAATGTAAAATTATCTGAAGAACGTTTGAAGTTAAAAGAGTTAAATACTCAATTAAATCAAACAACACAAGCGCATAATCGTCTAGAAATGGAACAAAAACAAGGCATCTCTTCTATGGCTCAAATTAGAGCGAAGATGTCGCAATTTAACGATACTCTATCTCTATCAAGAAGTAATCTTTCGCGTGCAGGAGAAAGTGTAAAAGCCTATGGTAATCATTTAAACACACTTAAAACTAACATGTCAGAGCAACGTGTAGTGTTAAGAGAATTAATCGCACAATACAACCATGTAGCCACTGCACAAGGACGCGACAGTCAAGAAGCTAGAGAATTATCTAGTGCTATCACTCAACAAAAAATCAAGATGAATGAACTTGAGAGTGAATTAGACCAAACAACACAAAGTTATAAACAATTAGAAACAGAACAACGAAACGCGCAACGTTTAGCATCTAGTGGCTTTGGTAGAAGTATTCAAAGTGTTAATAAGTATAAAGATTCAATCAGAAATGTAGGCTCTACTATGAGAAGTGTAGGATCTACTTCAATGCTTTATATGACTATGCCAGCAGTTGCAGGTATGGGAACAGCTATTAAATCTTCTATTGATTGGGAACAAGCTTTAGCAGGCGTTGCTAAAACAACTAATATGAGTGGTAGCGAATTAAATAAAATGGGCAATGAAATTACTAAAATGAGTAATACAATGCCATTCGCTGCAACAGAAATAGCAGGTGTAGCAGAAGCTGCAGGACAACTAGGTATCAAGAAACAAGATATTACTTCATTCACTAGAACAATGATGAACTTAGGTGTAGCTACTAACCTTACTGCAGATGAAGCAGCAACAGAGTTTGCAAGATTTGCTAATGCTGCAAATATGCCAATCAAAGATGTAGATAGATTAGGTTCAACCGTTGTTGCTTTAGGTAACAGTACAGCCACAACTGAAAAAGAAATTGTTGACATGGCACAACGTTTAGCTGGTGCTGGTGCGCAAGCAGGATTTAGTTCTGATGAAATTATGTCAGTCAGTGCTGCAATGTCATCCGTCGGGATAGAGTCGGAAGCCGGCGGCACAGCAATGACACAAATTTGGAATAAGATGACAAAAGCAGTCGCTGAAGGTGGCGACACTTTAGATAGTTTTGCACAAACAGCAGGTGTAAGCGGTAAAGAATTTGCGCAAATTTGGGAAAATAACCCAAGTAAAGCTTTATCAATGTTCGTTAAAGGTTTAGGCGAAACTGAAGGTGGAGCAAAAGGAGTATTAAAAGCCTTAGACGATGTAGGTATCAAAGGAATAAGAGAAGCCGATACTATTAGACGTATGGCTAACAATCATCAAGTTCTAGATAAAGCACTTAAAACAGGCTCAGAAGGTTGGAAAGAAAATAGCGCTTTAACTAATGAAGCTAACATCCGTTATGAAACAATGGGTAGTAAGTTGAAAATGTTAAAAAACACTTTCATCAACTTTGCTAGAACAATTGGAGATGCAGTTGCACCTATCGTTTCATTCTTAGCAGATAAGTTGACTGGACTATTCGAACACTTACAAGGGACAAGTAATGCTACTAAGATAGCAATCGCAGCATTTACGTTATTAGGCGTTGCTATTCCTCCGCTTATTGTCGCAACTGGTGTATTAGCACATAGCATCGTAGGTATTTCAGAAGCTATGACATTGTTAAATGCTACTAAAGGCGGGGCTAAGTTCTTTAGTCTATTTAATGGTGGAATTAAAGGTATTTTACCTAAAATAGGACAGTTATTAACTAAAATACCTCTACTTGGAAGTGCTTTTACTTTATTAACTGGTCCAGTAGGAATAGTCATAGGAGTAATTGCTGCTTTAACTGCAGGAATCGTTTATCTGTGGAAAACAAATGATTCATTTCGAAATTTTGTTATAAATGCTTGGAATTCAATAAAGGATAGTGCAATAGCAGTATTCGGTTTTATCAAACCATATATTATTAATATTTGGGATGGAATAAAAAATTCATCAATTGCGATTTGGAACGCTTTAAAAACTGCTGCAAAAGTAACGTGGAACGCTATTAAGTTTGCTGTTCAGCATCCTATTCAAACGTTAAAAAATATTATTTCAGGTATTTGGAACTTCATTAAAGCAAATAGTTTAAACACTTGGAATTTAATTAAAACTGGCATTCTTAACATTGCTAAAAGTTTAGTTAGCTTAGTACGAGCTAGTTTTAATGGTTTGAAAGCATTCTTCACTATGCTATGGAACTTCATTAAAAATAATTCAATTAGAGCATGGTTAGCTATTAAAAATAGTGTACTTGCGATCATCCGCAATTTTGTTACATTATCTAAACATAATTTTGCAATTCTAAAAGGTTTCCTATCTGCATTGTGGACAAGTATCAAAAATACTGCTATTAAATTATGGACTGCCTTAAAAATTGGAGTGCTAGCCATTATTCGAACATTGGTCAGCACAGCTAGAAACATCCTTAATACATTGAAAAACTTCATTACTCGTCTATGGCAAAGTATTAAAGCAATATCTATCAGAATATGGACTGCCATTAAAAACGGTGTCATTAACGCTATTAAAGGTATGTACAACGGTGTTCGAAAAATATTAGCTAACTTAAAAGTATTTATTACAAGAACGTGGACTGCTATTAAAAATACAACGATAAAATTAGCTAAAGCTTTAAGCAACGGCGTTAAAAATATATTTAATAGTTTGTCTAAAGTAACACGTAGTATCTTTAATAAACTAAAAAACTTCATGTCTAATGTATGGCGTAGTATTAAGAACACTACTGTTAAATCCGCTAAAAGTCTTTGGTCAGGCGTTAAAAGCGTTTGGAATGCTTTATCAAGAGGCACTCGAAGTATTTTCAATAAAGTTAAGAACTTTATGAATAATGTGTGGCGTAACATTAAAAATACAACTGTTCGCTATGTTAAATCATTATGGACAGGTGTTCGTAATACATTCAACAACCTTTATAGAGGTACTCGTAATATCTTTAATCGTGTCAAAAACTTTATGTCTAATACTTGGCGTAGTATCAAGAATACTACAGTTAATATGGCTAAAGGTTTATGGAATAGTGTCCGTAACGTGTTTAACAATATGTCTAACGGGCTTAAAAATATTATTGGAAAAATCAAAGGCCATATAACTGGAATGGTAAGCGCAGTCAAGAAAAGTTTAAACTCATTGATTGGTGCTGTAAACTGGGTAGGCGGTAAATTAGGCGTAGATAGTAAAATACCTAAACTTTCTACAGGTACAGAAAGTACACATACACAAAGTTTTATAACTAACGGTGCAATCAATAGACCTACGTTAGCCACAGTTAATGATAAAGGTAAGGGCAATGGTAAAGGTAGAAATGGTCATCAAGAGTTAATTCAACGTAAAAATGGCTCTCTCTTTGCGCCAAAAGGTAGAGATGTTGTAGTTCCATTAAGCAAAGGCGATAAGGTTATCAATGGTAAAACTACTCAAAAACTTCAAAATCAAGGCTTTATTCCTAAATTCTCCGTAGGTACAAGTGGAGACGATGTTAGAAAACGCATGCTTAAAGATGCTAAAAAACACAAAAAACATAATCATCCTACATTTGATGCTGGAGAAATGATGGCTGGTGCAGGTGGAGCTGGTGGCGCATTTAAAGAAGCGTGGAAGTATGTTACTGATAAAACCAAAAATATTGGTAAAGGTACTAAGAAAACAGCGAAATCATTGTCAGATGGCGCTAAAAAAATGATTAATACTTCTAAAGATGCTTTAGGCGCTGCAGGAACATGGGCCAAAGAAAAAGCAGGAGACTTACTTGATTACGTTGGTAAACCTGGAAAACTTGTTGACAAAGTTCTAAAAGAGTTCGGCGTTGACTTTAGCATGGTTAATGGTGAAATTCCTAAAATGCTTTGGGATGCAATGTGGAAACGTCTTAAAGAAGGTGTGAAATCTTTATTTAGTGGTTGGTTAGATGATGCATCAGAAGGAGATGGTGATGGTAGATATATTAAATATCTTAATAACATCACTACTCGATATAGTCCTAATGGTCCACCACCTGGTTATCCGTTTAACTGGGCGCATCCTGGTATTGACTTACCTTATATTTACGAAAAAGTACAAACGCCTTTAGAAGGTAAAGTTGAAACAAGAAATACAGCTTCTGGTTTTGGTCATCACATCATCGTAAGAGCGAAACCTTATGATGCTTACTTCGGACACCTTAGTAAGTGGCTTGTTAAAAACGGACAGCACGTTAAACCAGGTGACACTATTGGTATTTCCGGTAATACAGGTTCAAGTAGTGGGCCTCACTTACACTATGAAATGAATAAACACGGTTTCGGCTCAATGACAGGACATTCTATTGATCCGGTTAAATGGTTGAAATCACACAATGGTAGTAAAGGTGGAGGTTCAAAAGCAGCAAACGCTTGGAAACCAGAAATCAAACAAGCGTTAAAAGCTAATGGTTTACCAACTACACCAGCATATGTGAACGCTTGGATAAGACAAATACAAACAGAAAGTGGCGGTAATGCAGGGGCTGTTCAAGGAAATATTGGTGACATAAACAATAGGACTGGAAATCTTGCAAGAGGTTTACTGCAAGTGATACCGCCAACGTTTGCTGCAAATAAATTACCAGGTCATGGTAATATCATGAATGGTTTAGATAATGCAATGGCGGCTATCAATTATGCTAAAAAACGTTATGGTAAATCTGGAATGTTACAAGTTATTGGTCATGGTCATGGTTACGCCACAGGCGGTTTAATCAAAAATGCAGGTTGGTACAACATTGCAGAAGGTGGTTATCCTGAGTGGATAATTCCAACTGATCCATCTAGACGCAATGACGCTATGAAGATGTTGGCACTTGCTGCACAAGATATTGATAAAAAAAGTAGTACAAGAGGTAATAAACGACCTAATTCGTTACCAAAACCAAGTGGAAGTAACGATAATGATGTGTTGTTACAAATGCTACAAGCACAACAACAACAAATTGCTTTATTAACTCAAATTGTGACAAGTAATCAAACGATTGCAGATAAAAACTTTGAACCAACGATTGATAAATATACACACGAACAACAAGTTTTCAATTCTATTGACAAATACAATAGACAAAAACAAAGAAAATCAAGATTTAAACCAGGGGAGGTAACATAATTGATTGATACTATAAAAGTAAATAACAAGACACTTCCGTGGTTAGTAGTTGAAAGAGGGTTTAAAATACCCTCTTTTAATTTTGGTATTGAAACTGAAGAAATACTAGGTCGCAGTGGAAGTGTAGTAAAACAAAGACAATTGAAAGAATACAAATTTGAACTTCCATTAATAGTGAGAAACGATTATCTTTCATCTGGTGGTATAAAAACACATGATGATGTGTTGAATGAACTTGTTAAGTTTTTTGATTACGATCATTCAGTACCTTTACAGTTCAAATCACAAAAATGGTATTGGAACGCTTATTTTGAAGGGCCAATTGAGTTAGAAAAGTATAACAAAACTTTTTGGCAGTTCAGTATTAACATTGTTTTAACTGATCCTTACAAATACGCAGTCGAAGGTACTAAAAACACAGCTATTTCTGACCAAGTATCAGTGGTAAGTACAGGAACAGCAGATAGTCCTATTATTGTGCAAGCAACAGCGTTAAAGAATGCGAGTTACTTCTCTATCACGAAGAATAACGAAGATTATTTTATGATAGGCGATGATGATTTAGATAAAAAAGTTGAAGATTATACACCGACTTTATTTAATGATGAGATGCGTTCTTTCTTCGGATGGACTAAAGTCACTAACGGTACTATTAACGACAATGTGACTGGTGGAACAGTTGGTGGTGCTATGGCAATGAGTTCTTCAAAAGACGCTTTTATGCTTGATGAAAGTAGTATTACAGGTACGAGTGGATGGAATGGTGCAGAATATAAGCATTCATTCGGTAAAAGCACTCAAGATTTTAGTTCGACAGTTAAAATACATGTTAATCAAGGTAAAAAAGGTGCTACACATGCAGCTCAATATATATATGACACAGATAACCGTGTGATTGCTTCTATTGGTTATAGCAACCCTAGAGCAACGCAAAACATCGGAACAATCTATGTAACATTATTCGACCAAAACGGTAATCAAAAGAAGATATACAGTTATACAAATGCACCGAAGTTTTACACATGGAAACATATAGTAATTTATATGCGTTTAAAACGTATTGGAGATAAGTTTTATATAAAAACATGGAAATATGATGAAGTGGACTATCCTAAACGAATTACACCAGTAGATGTGACTGAAAAAATATTTGTGGATGCAGGAAACTTCTATCAACGACCTATATCGGCAGTGAGTATCTACATTGCTAAAAATGGTAGTAACTATCATATGCCGACAACGATATTAGGTAGTTATAATCATGAGATTTTACCTAAACCACCTAAAGCAAGAGATTTAATCATTAAAAAAGGCGATTTAATCAATATTAATATGGCAGAAAAGACAGTAACGATCAATGAAGAGCCTGTACTCGATTTAAAAACATTTGGCAGTGACTTCTTCAACATAAATAAAGGTATGAATGAATGTATGATTTATCCCGAAAACACATATGATACGACAGTATACTGGCAAGACAGATTTTTATAGATTGGAGGTTAGATAGTGAAGAATGTAGGAATACATGTACTTGATTTTAATGACAATATTATTGATTTCATTAGTCAAAGTGATGGTGCATTGATTAATGCTGAAATGAGTATGAACGTAGAAGAAAAAACAGAAACTTTTGATTTTACAATTGAAAATACTCGAGCAGAGAAATTAAGAGAACGTAATCGAATTATCGCTCAAGACAATAACGGTATATTCAGAGAATTTATTATCATCCACATTGCAGATAACTTTGACGGTACAACTGAAATCGAATGTAATGCTAGTTATTTAGAAGATTTGAAAACAGCTAAACCTATTAAACCTGGTAAATTTGACGCACATACAACAACACAAGCGTTACTTAAAACACTTGCTGATACAGGTTGGGAAGTGTCTGATGATACAGAATATGGTGGTAATAGAACAACATCATGGACTTCTCATACTAATCCGTTTGATTTAATTTACATGCTTTGTACTACTTACGATATGGTCCCTAGTTTTTATATTGAATTAGGCGCACATACTGTTGAACATCGTTATGTATCAATTGCTAAACCTAAAAACTTATTCAAAGGTAAGGAAATCGCTAAAGGTAAAGACTTAACAGGTATGACAAGAACGATTGATCTATCTGAAGTGAAAACTGCTTTACTTGCAGTTGGTCCTGAAAAAGAAGATGGCTCAAGAATTGAAACTGTTGTAGTAGATGATGAAGCACAAGAGATTTTCGGACTACCTAACCGTTATATTTGGGATGTATATGAGCCTGAAAGTAACGATGAGAATATGACACTTAAACGTTTGACCACACTTGCTAAAACAGAACTTAACAAGCGTAATCAAGCAGCGATCAGTTATGAAGTATCTTCAATCGATATCCATAAATATTATAACGATGTAACAGTGCATCTAAGAGATATTGTCAGAGTTAAAGATAGAGATTTCAGACCGCCTTTATATATAGAGGCGGAAGTTATAGGTATTAAATACAACTGGTTAGCAGATGAGAGTGAATTTACATTTGGTAATGTTATTGAATATGAAGAAACAAAACTAAGAGAGTTCTTTACTAGAAAACTTGATGAAATCACTAAAAAACTTAATGACAGTATATCTAATGTGAACACTATTGTGAGTGATGTTGTAGCTGGGGAATTAGAATATTACGAACGTAAAATATTTAAAGGTGCAGAACCACCAGAAAACCCACAAAACGATACATTATGGTATGACACATCTAATCCTGACGTTGCAGTACTACGTCGTTACTGGAATGGTAAATGGATAACTCAAACAGCTGATGATGTAGAAAAAATCGGTGGACTTAGACGTGAGCAAGTGATGTATCGAGATTTAAATAACAGTTTTATCAATTTAACTATTCAACATAGTCGATTACAAAATGACGTATACGATGTGTTAAATAATGAATATCTTGTCGATGATGATTTAAAAGCAAACTTAAACCAAACATTATCAGATGTAGATAACGTGTATCAAAACATCAAAACTAATTTAGATAGTATGGATGAAGATACAGCTACAATAGGAAAATTAGTTGATACACAAACTTTATTTACAGTGTATCGAGAAAAGTTACAAACGTTATATAAATACGTTACTGACGCTAAAATCTCTATTGATAAACGGTTGAAATTACTTCAATCACAATATACTGACGAGAAATTCAATGACGCTATGGATAAAATCGCCGAAACGTTACCTAATGGTCGTTGGGATAGTGAAAATCAACAGTTATATGCCGATATACCTAATCGTAATGAAGTAGAAAATCTTAAAACTACATTACAAGAATACACAGACGGTCAAATAAGAAATTTAAACAGTGTTTTAGGAAAAGAAATAGACAGCAAGATAAATACTACTAAAAACGAAATAAGCGCGAGTATTAGTAGCGTAGAACGTAAGATAGATGGCATTGAAGTTGGCGGAAGAAACTTAATCAGAAATAGTGAAAAAATTACTGATTACAGTATATTTGCTAATGTTGAAAAAGCTGGTACTTATTCATTAGGCTTTGAGCCACACTTTACAGAAAATATTCCAAGTGAATTTGGCGTATATTACGGTGGAAATATAGATACCTTAGCGAATGATAAACCAAGAATTACACATACATTCGAAGTGGGGGAAGATAGAATAGGTAAGGACATAAGGTTATTCTTCGGTGGAACATATTTGACACATAAAAACTTAGTAAATAATGGTTATGTAGGCAAAGTTAAATTGGAATATGGCAATGTTGCTACTGATTGGACACCAGCACCAGAAGATATAAAAGATGAAATTTTAAGTTCTAAAAAAGAAGCAGAAGAAGCAGCAAATCAAAATGTAATTAATAAATTAAAGCCAATAACAACACGCGTAACAACTAATGAAACTAACATTTCTGAGTTAGATGAACAAATTAGCTTAATGGCTAAAAGTGACGATGTAGCGCAAAAATTAAAAGATGTTGACGGACGTCTTACACCTTTAGAAACGACAGTCGAAAGCAATAAAGCAACGCTTGATATTTTACCTACACAAATTGACAGTAAGGTATCTAAACAAGACTATACAACTGATCAAAACAATATCGTTACACGTTTGAATAATGCAGAAAGTGCGCGTGTACAATTAGCTAATCAAATATCAGATAAAGTAACGACCACACAACTATCGACAAGTATGCAATCAGCTAAAGATTATATAGATAAAAACCAAACATCAAATGAATTACGAATGAATAAAATGGAAACATCTATAAGTCAAAACGGACAAGCTATCCAATTAAAAGCTAGTCAACAAGATTTCAACGCTAGTCGTAAAACATTATCTCAAGTTATTTCAGAAATATCAGCTACAACTAAGGGGATAAATTTAAGTTACGATGAAAACGGTAATATTCAATCTTACACTATGGATAAAAACGGTATTCAACTTAGAGGCGATAAGGTAGATATTACAGTCAACAAAGACTTCAATGTGATGGCAAGTAGAGTTGACGATAAGGTCGGTAAGAATGAAATTATCAACCGTTTAAATTTAAGTCCAGAAGGTTTAGATATTAATATGAATAACATTGGTATTCGTGGTGGGGATAATATTGACTATATAGATATTAGAAACAACTCTATCCTTTCTTATGGTTCTTTCACACGTACTTGGGCTAATGTAACTGATACCGCTAATTTAAGACTAGGTATTCAAGGTGGTACTGTAAAAGTACAAAATAGAACAACTGGTTATAACTTATATTTAACCGAAAAAGGTTTATCAACAATGCTTGCTGGTGCTGGTGATGAAACAGCAGGTACATTAGAATTTCATTCTACAAAATATAATGATACTTCTCGTGGTGTACGACTTCACTCAACCTATGGTGCAGTAGCATTAGAAAGTGATTACAGTCGTATTATTCTAAATGCAAACTTAACTGTAAACATTGAAAGTAACTATGGTATTTACTTCAGACCTTACCGTGATAACCGAACTGGAAACAATGAATTTGCTATGTATGTAAAACAAAACGATA
>ERZ1023508.152-NODE-152-length-31378-cov-6.953261_pt1 | contig 31378 bp, 34 predicted proteins | sample MGYA00380548_ERZ1023508 | MGnify/ENA primary metagenome ERZ1023508 (study PRJEB33173, sample SAMEA4830311) | metagenome | study: EMG produced TPA metagenomics assembly of the PRJEB25223 data set...
GTACAGGGCGCCCGATCCGATATGCCTTCGGGTAGCGCCGTTTGAACTGCTTCACCCGGCCGCCAATCGTATCGCCCATCCGTTTGAATAGACCGTACGCTCGATTGACGCTGCCTACACGTTCGCCTTCCACATTTTGCGGCGCGGTCGCCCGGCCAAGTACGCCGCTCAGCCAACGATTCACCGTCCTCAAGCCCGCAGGCAATGGGCGTTCAACGTCGCAGAAGAGAATGACGCGTGTCTTGTCGGTTTCATTCTTCACCCAATGTACGAACGTTTCATCGAACATCACGTCTTCGCCGTCACGCCACGCGTAGGGCTGACCGTCGACGAAAATCCGACAGTCATCCGAGTTGGGCGTGGATAGACCCAGGTGATAACGCAGCGAGCCGGCGTAGGGATCACGGTGAGGGTTGAGGTGGCTACCCGGCGGTAGGAGCGTGAACATCGCACCCTTGACACTTGGTACCCGCTGTAGAATCTCGACCGTTTTCGGGCACAGTTGCTGTGCAGAGGGTAGGGGGCCGTCGTACCAGGTCAGGTAAAAGCGCTTCCAGCCGCGTTTGAAGAACGAGCCAAATCCGGCTTCATTGTCCTTCAGGGCCGAACGTATGTAGCCTTCATCGAAGAGTCGTAGGGCCTCTTCGCGAATAACCTCCCAATTGTCCTTCAGCACGTCCAGTTCCGGGAACCGGTCTCGATCGAGGTACGGCTTGGACGGAACGCTTGAGAAAAGGTACATCAACGCGTTGTAAGGCGCGAAGATCGCGGAATGATTGACCAGTTGGCGTAGCAGTGGCAGTCGTGCCTGGCCACGTAGATGAACATAAAGGGTGCTTGCAACAAAGATGAAGAGCACCCCGAACTTGAGAAAAAAAGTCGGTGTCATGTTTGCTTGCTATCCGAAGCGATGAAAGAATCCGTGGAGCGTTGCGAGCCATAGACTCACACTTGAGGCTGGTGAACGCAATCCCGCATTTCATAGGTCCCATGGACGTAGCGTTTTAGATTTCCTCCGTGGCGAAGCGAGAGAGTTCGATCGAATGAGCATGTCATTACGTGACCAGTTGCTTAAAGCTGGCTTGGTGAATGAAAAACAGGCCAAACAGGCCGGACGTCAGAAACAGAAGCAGCAGCGGCTGGAGAAAAAGGGCCAGGTCGAAGTCGATGATACCCAGCGTCAGGCTGCGCTAAAAGCGCAGGCCGAGAAGCAGGCACGAGATCAGGAGCTTAACCGGCAACAGCAGGAAAAGGCTGAACAGAAGGCCCGTATTGCTCAGGTCAAGCAGCTCATCGAGAACAGTCGTTTACCGAAGTTGACGACAGATGACTATTACAACTTCGTCGACGACAAGAAGGTGAAGCGAATCGCCGTCAATGCACTGATGCGCTCGAAATTGAGCGGCGGCTCGCTAGGTATTGTCCGCCATGGTGGCGGTTACGAAGTGGTACCCCGTGAAGTCGCGCTCAAGATTCAAGAGCGTGATCCCCACCGCGTAGTGGCGCTGAATGAAGCGACTGAAGAGCCCGACGAGAACGATCCTTACGCCGCCTACAAGATCCCTGACGATCTGATGTGGTAAGGGTAGCCAACAGTACCCGCAGTGACTAAAGCCTGGGGTAAGCCCGGCTTACTGACCTGATATGCCTGGAAGCCGACCTCATGGTCGGCTTCTTTGTCTTCGCGACGGGCTGAATAGCAGGCTCTGCGAATGTCCGCCTCTGTTGAATGCCCCGAGTTCCCCCCTCGCGCTGGAAGGGTGGGCAGCGCTCCTCGTGTCACCTTGAATTTCTACCTGGGTAGCGGCGTTAGACGTCCAGTTGGATTGAGCCCCGCACATATATATCGGGAAGCCGCGAGGGTACGAGTCCATTCCTCACCAAACTTCGGGCACAAAAAAAGGGATGCCTGATGGCATCCCTTTCCCTTTCCCGTTACCGCGCTATCAGGCGTGAGGCTTGTTGTCCGATGTAGTGACTACGTCATCACGCTTCAAGCGATCATGCCTTGCCTCGTCATCGCCCAGATCAGTGGTCGCTTCTGTGGCATCGGCTGGAGTATCCACCTTAGCCAGTTCGACCTCCGAAGCATGAGCCTTCATAGGTTGCTCGTCGCGAAGGCTGTCGCTAGCCAGCGAAGCGACCTGTTCGATCTCGTCCGCAACTGGCCGGCTATCGCTAACCGGCTCGACAATCACCTCAGCGGGTGCAGGCTCGATGGCCGGTACGGGCTGAGAAACGGCCTCGCCAGCGGCTTCGCTTGCAACCACAGGGCTTACCGGCTCGCTTTTAGTCGATTCGGCGGCTTCGGCCGCTTCGCGTGCAAGACGCTCGGCTTCCCGCTGACGACGACGTACTTCGCGAGGATCATTTGGCGCACGGCCACCACTGCTGACAGCAGGTGAGGGGGCTGCAACTTCAGGCTCAGCTGCTTTCGGTGTGACTTCCACGCCGACCTCTTCGGCCTTCGCTTCGGGGAGGGGCTTCTGCTCGGCTGCAACAGGCGCCGCAACGACCGCAGGCGCTTCTACAGCGGCTGCTTCTGTAACGTTGACCTCGGCTTTGGGCGCTATCACCTCGCGCGCTGCCTCAGCCTTCGGCGCTTCAATCGACTCGACAGCTGCAATTTCCTCTGTCGCGTCGACGGCTGCTTCGCGAGGGCGATCAGTGTCGTCGGCAACGACTACGGCGGGCTTTTGCTCGGACGCCTCAAGGGCGGCATCGATCTGGCTCGCAGCGTTAGGCGCCTTTTCACCGACGGACTCTCCGATCGCCTCGGGAGCCGCAGCAACAGCTGCTGCTGCAACGATCGAAGTTTCAGACGCCTCACTGACGGTCGACTCCGCCGACTGCCCTTCAGCATTCACATCGCTTGCATCATCGGAGGAATCGCGCTGGCGATCACGGCGGTTGCTACGGCGGCGCTGGCCACGCGAGCGGCGGCGTGGACGCTCGCCGTCGGTAGTTTCCTGGCTATCATCCGCGAGCTCTTCCTGATCCTTGATCTCTTCATTGGTCTCTGGAAGTGGCTCTCTCAGCTCGCGCTGACGCTCGCCGCGACCACGGCGACTGCCTTCCGGACGCTCGGCATTGTCCTTGGGCTGACGGTCTTCACGTGCAGGACGATCTTCGCGAGGCGTACGCTCTTCGCGCGCCTCGCGAAGTTCGCGGTTGGGGCGTTCGCCACGCGGCTTACGCGCTTCCTGAGTATCACGGGGCTCGCGGCTTTCACGCGCTTCGCGCGGCTGACGCTCTTCACGCGGTTTTCGCTCGTCATCGCGGCGACCATCACGGCGACGGTTCTGCTGGCGGCCGTTGCGGCGCTCGCTGCTACGGTTTGGTCGTTCAGTGGGCTCTTCTTTCTCAGCGGGCTGAGCGGCTTCGGGCTCCTTGCCTGCGAAAAGGCTGATCAGCGATTTCACCAGGCCTTTGAACAGGCTGGGCTCGGACGCTGCCGTTGCTGGCGAAAGCGGTGCTGCAACGGGCTCAGCGGCGGCGGGGGCGGGCGTCGTGCGCTCGGGTGCTGTCTTGACGGCAGCTTCCTGGCGAACCAGCGTGCGTGTCGAGCTGATGGGCTGTACTTCTTCGGCCTCGGTCGGCGCCATTTCGTAGCTGGACTGCCCGGTGATAATTTCAGGGCTGTCATCGCGAAGGCGCTGTACTTCGAAGTTCGGTGTTTCCAGGTGGTCGTCTGGAAGGATGAAGATGCGTGCACGTGTGCGCAGCTCGATCTTGGTGATCGCATTGCGCTTCTCGTTCAGCAGGAAGGCAGCGACCTGGAAGGGCACGCGTGCGCGTACTTCTGCAGTCCGGTCCTTTAGGGCTTCCTCTTCGATCAGGCGAAGAATGGCGAGCGACAGCGACTCCACATCGCGAATGATGCCTTGACCATTGCAGCGCGGGCAGACGATGCCGCTGGTTTCGCGCAGCGAAGGGCGCAGGCGCTGACGGGACATTTCCAGCAAGCCAAAGCGCGAGATCCGACCAATCTGAACGCGCGCGCGGTCAGCTTCGAGGGCTTCGCGCATCTTGTCTTCGACTGCGCGCTGATTCTTTGCAGGCGTCATGTCGATGAAATCGATGACGATCAACCCGCCAATGTCGCGCAGACGCAGTTGGCGAGCGATCTCTTCTGCTGCTTCGAGGTTGGTTTGTAGAGCAGTTTCTTCGATGTCGCCACCTTTGGTGGCGCGCGCCGAGTTGATGTCGATGGACACCAGCGCTTCGGTTGGGTCGATCACGATCGAGCCACCGGACGGGAGATTAACTTCACGCTGGAAGGCAGTCTCGATCTGGCTTACGATCTGGAACCGGTTGAACAGGGGAACGCTGTCCTGGTAGAGCTTGATCTTGTTCTGGTACTGCGGCATGACCTGGCGGATGAAGCTTAATGCTTCTTCCTGCGCATCGACGCTGTCGACCAGAACCTCACCGATGTCCTGGCGCAGATAGTCGCGAATGGCGCGGATGATGACATTGGATTCCTGGTAGATCAGGAAAGGGGCGGCTCGATCCTGCGACGCGTCCTTGATGGCGGTCCACAGTTGAAGCAGGTAATCGAGGTCCCACTGCAGTTCTTCACTGCTGCGGCCGAGGCCGGCGGTGCGAACGATCAGGCCCATGTCAGCCGGCGCGTCCAGGCCATTCAAGGCCTCACGGAGTTCGTTACGCTCTTCGCCCTCGATGCGACGCGAAATGCCGCCTGCGCGAGGATTGTTCGGCATGAGGACGAGGTAGCGCCCTGCAAGACTGATAAAGGTCGTGAGGGCTGCGCCCTTGTTACCGCGTTCCTCTTTCTCGACCTGGACAATGACTTCCTGGCCTTCGGACAGAACGTCCTTGATGTTCACACGGCCTTCGGGAGACTTCTTGAAGTATTCGCGCGATATTTCTTTGAGGGGAAGGAAGCCATGACGCTCGGCGCCGAAATCGACGAAAGCGGCTTCAAGGCTGGGCTCGATGCGCGTGATACGGCCCTTGTAGATGTTGGCCTTCTTTTGCTCGCGTGCACCGGACTCGATGTCGAGATCGTACAGGCGCTGGCCGTCTACGAGGGCAACACGCAACTCTTCGGGTTGAGTTGCGTTAATCAGCATTCTTTTCATGTGTTACCAACGGTTTCCGGGCTACCGGAAACAACGATCGGCACACACGACTCTCGCGGTCGTGTCAGGTGTGCGTCAGAAGCGGCATGCCGCTTCAGTGTCTAGCAAAATCCCCCAATTGAATGGCGGATCGCGACGACGTCTCCTGCTTGCTGTTGCACTACGCAAGCACAGGATCAGGAGGAGGAATCGAACACCGGTTGCGGACGGGACAAGCGCGTCTCGAGCGTCTTATCGCTCACGCAAGCGGCTTCGTGCATCTCCACCTGCACGTAACCCTTGAAAATCGGGTGCCGCTCACTGAATCCGGAGCGGGTTTCATTAAATTCGCGGCCTCTTCAAGGCTGCGCATCACGGGTAGGCTCTGGTTTTTCGGGCTGCTCTTCGCTTTTGGCGGAGCACCGAGGGGACGGCCTGACGTCCGGACTGAACTGTAGCTATCTGCTCGGGGCGGCGTGAGCCGGGCTTCCGTGCGGGCCGCGTCAAGCGGCGTTCGCGACTATAACAGTAATATTTAAGTGCTTCAAATAGCTGAAATTGCTATGCTTCGGCACCGCCGCAGAGACCTTCCAAACGGATCACAGCCCATGTGTTTCGCGGTCTCCAGCGTCGTGGTTTCAAGAAGGAGAAGCGTTTGATCCATCCGCATAGAGCACTGTCCCATGGGGCGCGCTCGGCTGGCGCCAAGGCGCGGCCCGTTGATTTCAGCTGCCGATGGGGGGTGTATGGCGACTGATACCCAGGCAGGGCATGGCGTACAGTTCATCGAGGTAGCGCCCGAATACGCGGGCCAACGCATCGACAATTTCCTGAAAACGCAGCTCAAAGGCGCACCGAAGACGTTGATCTATCGCGTTCTTCGCAAGGGCGAAGTGCGGGTGAACAAGGGTCGTATCAAGCCCGAATACAAGCTTCAGGCGGGTGATGTCATCCGAGTGCCGCCGATGCGGCTGGCTGAGGAGGGTGAGCCGGTGCCGGTGGCAAAGGCGCTTCTAGAGCGACTCGAAGCGTCCATCGTGTATGAAGACAAGGGGCTGCTCGTTCTGAACAAGCCAGCCGGCATTGCTGTGCATGGTGGAAGCGGATTGAGCTTCGGGGTGATCGAGGCGATGCGTCAGTTACGTCCCGAGTGCCGGGAGCTCGAGCTGGTTCACCGCCTTGATCGGGATACTTCCGGGCTGCTCATGGTGGCCAAGAAGCGCAGCATGTTGCGTCATCTCCACGAGGCGCTGCGTGGTGATGGGGTGGACAAGCGTTATTTTGCCCTCGTCCGCGGTAGTTGGCCGGCCTCGCGCAAGCAGGTCCATGCGCCATTGCAGAAGAGCAACCTTCGTTCCGGCGAGCGGATGGTTGAGGTCAACGCCGAAGGAAAGGAGGCACTAACGACGTTCAGGGTCGTTCGGCGGTTCGGCGAATTCGCAACGCTTGTGGAGGCGAGCCCGGTTACCGGTCGAACCCATCAAATTCGTGTCCATGCCAAGTATGCGGGCCATCCAATTGCGGGTGACTCGAAATACGGCGACGACGACTTCACCCGCGAGATCAAGGATCTGGGTGGCAAACGCCTGTTTCTGCATGCTCACGCGCTGGCCATCACGCTACCGGATGGCGGTGCGTTGTCGCTGGAGGCGCCTGTGGATGACATTTGGGCGACGACGTTGGAGCAGCTTGATGAGTGATATAGACCTGCAGATTTTGGATTGGGAGGGAACGTAGTGTGACTCGGTGCCGCGTATCGTGGCCGCCATGCAGTCGGCGGCACGTGATTGCGGCATTGCACCTGCCACTCCGAACGCGGTCCGAGCAATCATTGGCATGTCGCTCGATGAGGCGATTCGCCTGGTCCATCCAGATCTGCATCAGGATTCGCTGGCGCCCTTCGTAAGGGCCTATGGTGCCCGTTACCTGGAGGCTGATGCCGTTCAGCCGTCGCCGCTGTTTCCAGGCGTTGCGGATGCTATGGCGGCGTATGCGGCGGCGGGCTATCGCATGGCCGTCGCGACCGGCAAGAGTCGTAGGGGTTTGGATCGCGTCCTGGCGCAGCACGGCTGGACTGGATTTTTCGATGTTACACGGTGTGCCGACGAGTCCGCTGGTAAGCCGGATCCGCGCATGCTGCACGAGATACTGTCGTACTGCGATGTGCCGGCGTCTCGGGCGGTCATGGTTGGCGATTCGTTATTCGATCTGGAAATGGCGAATAGGGCCGGAATGCGGTCCATTGCAGTCACCTATGGTGCGCAGCCGGCAGAGCGGCTCCAGTCGGCGCAGCCAAGTTACGTTATCGATCAGTTTGCGGCATTGACCGATTGGTTGATGTGCCCACAGCAATCCGGGAGAGTGAACGAGCATGTCGGATGAATGGAAGGCGCCACCGGAGAGTGGTGATGCGAAAAGCTGGAAGCTTCTGGAGAAAACGCTACTCGCGGGGATTCAAGAGCAGCGACGCGCGCGGCGCTGGGGTATCTTCTTCAAATTGCTCACCTTCACCTATCTCATCGTAGCGGTTTTTCTGGTGTCGCCGCTGTTCAGTCTGTCGTCGGGAGGTAGTGGTAGCGATGAGCCGCATACGGCGCTCATTGAGGTACGTGGCCAGATCGCAAGCGATACTCGCGCCAGTGCAGATAATATCGTGGGCAGCTTGCGCAAGGCGTTCGATGATCCCGGTACGCGCGGTGTGATCCTTCGTATCAATAGCCCGGGTGGCAGCCCGGTTCAGTCGGGCTATATATATGACGAGATCCGGCGCTTGCGCGCGCTCCACCCCGATACCAAGGTCTATGCCGTAATTACGGATCTTGGCGCGTCAGGTGCGTATTACATCGCGAGCGCTGCGGATCAGATCTATGCCGACAAGGCGAGTCTGGTTGGTTCCATAGGGGTCACGGCGGCCGGTTTCGGCTTTGTCGGTACCATGGATAAGCTTGGTGTGGATCGGCGCGTTTACACCGCGGGGGAGCACAAGGCCTTCCTTGATCCATTCCAGCCCCCGAAGGAAGAAGAGGCGCGTTTCTGGCAGCAGGTACTTGAAACCACCCACAAGCAATTCATAGCGAGCGTGAAGCAGGGCAGGGGTGATCGCTTGAAGGATAAGGATCATCCAGAGCTGTTTTCGGGCCTTGTGTGGTCGGGCGAGCAAGCGCTGCAGTTGGGTCTGATCGATGGGTTGGGTAGCTCGAGCCAGGTCGCGCGCGAGGTGATCGGCGAGGAGGATATGGTCGATTATACAATCGAGGAATCTCCCCTTGATCGGTTTGCGAAGCGCCTTGGCGCGAGCGTTGCGGAGAATATCGCGATCTGGACCGGCTTCTACGGTCCATCGCTCCGGTGAGCAGTGAGGGTCAGGGTACCTGAACCCCTTCCTCCAGCAGCATATCGACGAGCCTGATTAGGGGAAGCCCTATCAGGCTCGTCATGTCGCGTCCCTCCATGCTGCTGAAGAGTGCGATGCCCAGGCCTTCTGCCTTGAAGCTTCCTGCGCAATCGAATGGTGCCTCGGCTTCCAGGTAGCGGTCGATCGTTTCATCATCCAGCTTCCGAAAGTGGACGGTGAAGGTGATCGTGTCGCGCTGAATCCGGTCAGTGGATGTGTTGAGCAAGGCAATCCCGGTTTCGAAGCGTACGCTTTGCCCGCTGGCGGCTCTGAGTTGTTCTAAGGCGCGCTCATGAGTATGAGGTTTGCCCAGCACGGCATTGCCGAGGATGGCCGCTTGGTCAGAACCGATGATCAGATGGTTCGGAAAGCGTGCAGCCAGCGCCCGTGCCTTTTCTTCGGCGAGCCGTGCAACCATGTCCTGTCCCGATTCGTTGGGTAATCGCCGTTCATCCACTTCGGGTGACGCGTGCTGAAAGGGGATCTGCAGCCGGCTTAGCAGCTCGCGCCGATAAGGTGAGCTGGATGCCAGGATAAGGTTCTTCATAAGCGCCTCGCTCAACGGGTAGTCTGTCGCGCCAAAAGGCTAATACTGCCATTCAGCGCTCATTGCATGTCCTGCGGGGATTTTCTTTGACAGGGCCTGGGGGCGTCCATAGAATACCGCGCCTATGTTGAATGGCCCGATTCCACCTCACGTTGATCCGCGCAAACTGGCGGACCGCGGTGCGTCCCTCCAAGGTTCGCTGCCGCTGTCGCGGTTTGAGCGTCTGTCTGCGCAACTCGTAGATACCACCGGTGATGTCCATGCGAGCTTTACGTTCGAGCGGGACGAACTCGGTGCTCCCTTGATGCGTGGTGTGTTGGAGACCGAGGTCAGGATGATATGCCAGCGGTGCCTCGATGTGGCCGCTTTGCCAATCCACGGCGAATACACGTACGTTGTGGTATGGCCGGGCTCCGAGCAGTCGGTGCCCAAAGCCTATGACACATTGGAAGTAGGCGAAGAACCCTTGGATCTGCTGACGTTGGTTGAGGATGAGCTGTTGCTCGCCTTGCCGATCGTGCCGGTCCACGATCCGGAAGATTGCCAGCAGCCGGCAGGTCTCGACGAGCCTGAGCCGAGCGAGGACGAGGTTAAGCGGTCCAACCCGTTCAGCGTACTGGCGCAGTTGAAGCGTGACCCAAACGGTTAGGAGTTAATGAATTATGGCTGTTCAGCAGAACAAAAAGTCCCGTTCCGCACGTGACATGCGTCGTTCGCACGATGCACTCACCCCCAATGCTCTGTCTGTCGAGAAGAGCACTGGCGAAGTCCACCTGCGCCACCACGTCTCCCCAGACGGCTTCTACCGTGGTCGCAAAGTGATCGACAAGGGCGCTGACGAGTAATTTGTCAGCCCCGGTCATCGCCATCGATGCAATGGGTGGGGACTTCGGTCCCCACTGCATTGTTCCGGCTTGTGCTACGTGCCTGGCCGAAATCCCTTCGCTGCACCTGGTCCTCGTCGGCCACTCCCAACTCCTGAAAGAACTCGCCTCACAGTGCACAGGCGTCGATTACTCACGTCTGGAGATTGTGCATGCCAGTGAAGTGGTGGGGATGGGCGACAGACCTTCGACAGTGCTTCGAAGCAAGCCTGATTCGTCGATGCGGGTTGCGTTGGAGTTCGTGCGTGATGGGAAAAGTGCAGCGTGCGTCAGTGGAGGGAATACCGGGGCGCTGATGGCGTTGTCCCGGCAGATATTGACCATGCTGCCCGGTGTAGATCGACCTGCCATGATGGCGGCGATACCCACGCAAGCTGATCCGTGTCACGTATTGGATCTTGGTGCTAATGTCGACTGCACGCCAGAGCAGCTTTACCAGTTTGCAGTGATGGGTGCTGTGGCCGTGGAGACGGCTGGCTGCTCAAGACCGCGAGTAGCACTGCTAAACGTCGGGGTTGAGCCTGGCAAGGGCAACCTGCAGGTTCGGCAGGCTGCTGAGTTGCTCGAGCGGTCATCTGCATTGAACTACATAGGGTTCGTCGAGGGCGATGATCTCTACAGAGGTAAGGCCGATGTTGTCGTGTGCGATGGCTTCGTGGGCAATGCGCTTTTGAAGGCGAGTGAAGGCCTTGCCGGCATGATCTCGGAGCGTCTGCGCTCTGTCTTCAATCAATCGCTGTCGGCGCGCGTTATTGGTGGCGTGGCATTGCCGCTACTCAGGCAGCTTCAGGATGAATTGGCGCCTGCCCGGCATAACGGCGCTAGCTTGCTTGGGCTTAAGGGCATTGTGGTAAAGAGTCATGGATCGGCGGGGGAGCAGGGCTATGTCAGTGCCATCCGCCGCGCCGTGCGTGAGGTCGATGAGGGGCTGCCTCGTCGCGTGAGTGACCGGCTTGGCGCCGTGTTGGGCGATCCGTCGTGAACGGTCGCATTTTCTAGTCGACGCTAAAAAGAGAAGATCGATGAGCTCATCCATTGCATTTGTCTTTCCAGGGCAAGGTTCCCAGGCCGTAGGCATGCTGGCCGATCAGGCCGCACAGTATCCGCTGATCCAGCAGACATTCGAGGAGGCCTCTGATGCGCTGGGCTACGATGTGTGGGCGCTAGCCCAAAATGGTGCTGCAGAGAATCTAAATCAGACCGACAAAACCCAGCCGGCAATCCTTAGTGCGTCCGTCGCGCTGTGGCGCCTTTGGAGCGCCGAGGGTGGTCCCGCCGCGCACTATGTGGCAGGTCATAGCCTGGGCGAGTACTCCGCACTGGTTGCCGCCGAAAGCCTACCGTTTGCAGCAGCCGTGAAGCTTGTAGAGCTGCGTGGGCAGCTGATGCAGGCAGCTGTACCCCAAGGGCAGGGCGGAATGGCGGCGATTCTTGGCTTGGAAGACGCTGACGTTTTGGCGGCGTGCGCCGAAGCATCGCAGGGCGAAGTCGTCAGTGCTGTAAATTTCAACGCGCCAGGACAGGTTGTCATTGCCGGCGCTGCTGCAGCTGTCGAGCGGGCGATCGAGGCGTGCAAGGCCAAGGGCGCAAAGCGAGCGCTGCCTTTGCCTGTAAGCGTGCCGTCCCACTGTGAGCTCATGCGCCCCGCTGCGGAGCGTTTTGCCGATGCGTTGGCAGCCATTGACTGGCAGGCGCCCAGAGTGCCATTGGTGCAAAACGTCGACGCTGCCATTGCCAGTGACGCAGATCGCGTGAAAGCCAACCTTGTTGCGCAACTGTACAGCCCGGTACGCTGGGTCGAATCGATGGTGTGTCTACAGCAGCAAGGTGTTACGGCTCTGGTAGAATGCGGCCCCGGACGCGTGCTATCGGGTTTGAACAAGCGCTGCGTCAAGGGCGTGGATACATTCAATCTTGATACGCCTGACGTCTTCGCGGCAGCGCGTAGTGCATTGTTGAACGATTAAGGGAACACTATGGAATTGCAAGGCAAAGTCGCGCTGGTCACAGGTGCGAGCCGCGGTATCGGCCAGGCGATAGCCCTCGAGCTGGGTCGCAAGGGTGCCGTGGTCATCGGCACTGCGACATCCGATTCGGGTGCCGCTGCTATCACACAGACCCTTGAGCAGGCCGGCGTCAAAGGCGCCGGTATGACGCTGGACGTCAGTCGTGACGAGTCTGTTTCTGCTGTTCTTGAGCGTATTCAGAAGGAATTCGGCGCGCCGCTGATCCTGGTCAACAATGCAGGTATCACGCGCGATAACCTGATGCTTCGCATGAAAGACGATGAATGGTTCAGTGTCATCGATACGAACCTGAATAGCATGTATCGCATGACCAAGGCTGTGCTTCGCGGCATGACCAAGGCGCGCTGGGGTCGGATCATTAATATCGGATCAGTGGTCGGTGCCATGGGTAACGTCGGTCAGGCCAACTACGCAGCTGCCAAAGCGGGCGTTGAAGGCTATAGCCGTGCGCTTGCACGCGAGTTGGGTTCGCGTGCTGTAACGGTCAATACCGTCGCTCCCGGGTTCATCGATACCGACATGACCCGAGAGTTGGGCGAAGAGCATCGTGCGCAATTGCTGGCAGGCATCCCGCTCGACCGCCTTGGCCAGCCCGAAGAAATTGCAAAGGCCGTAGCCTTCCTGGCTTCGGATGACGCAGGTTACATCACAGGTGCTACCATACCGGTGAACGGTGGTTTGTATATGTGAATCAGCTTCCCCGTGTTGCGGGGACGATTGGTGTGGCCGATGGCACAGGTGGTTCGATGGGGCTCAGCTTGAAAGTTGGAAAACCCTTTCTATACACTGCTGCCCCGGCTGCACGGATTTTTCCATTAGGAGTGAAAACAAGGTATGAGCACCATCGAAGAACGTGTCAAGAAGATCGTCGCCGAGCAATTGGGCGTCAAGGAAGAGGAAGTGACCAACAGCGCTTCCTTCGTTGAGGACCTGGGTGCCGACTCCCTTGATACCGTTGAGCTCGTGATGGCTCTGGAAGAGGAATTCGAGACCGAGATCCCGGACGAACAAGCCGAGAAGATCACCACTGTTCAGGAAGCTATCGATTACATCAACGCTCACGCGCAATGATGTAATCGTCGGATTCCCGACCGGTACAACCGCACTGCCTTGCCTTGCCAGGGCGTGCGGTTTTTTGTTTCGCACGCCGGTTCTCAGGCTCGCGTGGTTCGCTTATGCCTGTCGCATGCCTCGGCGCGGCCGGTAATTGATAAGATCACTTCTCGTACGTTCGTACTGACCGTCAAAGAGCCCAGGTGTTTCGTGGCGAGCTGAATCGCACCGGAACATGTGCTGATGAGGAGAGCATTTGTGTCGCGTAGACGCGTCGTAGTTACCGGCATGGGGATGGTTTCCCCGCTGGGTAATGATGTCGCCAGCACTTGGGCTGGCATCCTGAATGGTCGGAGCGGTATCGCCACCATCGAACACATGGACGTTTCGGCGTTCGCTACCCGCTTCGGAGGCTCGGTAAAGGGCTTCGATGTGGAGCAATATCTATCCGCCAAGGAAGCTCGCAAGCTGGATATGTTCATCCAGTATGGGCTTGCGGCAAGTTTTCAGGCCGTGACTGACGCCGGGCTGGAGGTTACCGACGCAAACCGCGAGCGCATCGGTATTGCAATCGGGTCCGGGATTGGAGGCCTTACCAATATCGAGAACAATTGCAAGGCCCTGGCTGAACAGGGGCCTCGCCGTATCTCGCCGTTTTTCGTGCCAGGCTCGATCATCAACATGGTGTCCGGCTTTCTGTCGATACATCTTGGTCTGCAGGGGCCGAACTATTCCGTAGCCACTGCGTGTACGACCGGTACGCACAGCATTGGAATGGCTGCACGCAATATTGCTTATGGCGAAGCTGACCTGATGATCGCCGGGGGCTCGGAAATGGCCTCCTGCGGCTTGGGCATCGGCGGATTTGCCGCGGCTCGAGCGATGTCGACGCGTAACGAGGATCCGGTCAAGGCGAGCCGGCCATGGGATAAGGATCGAGACGGCTTTGTCCTGGGCGACGGAGCGGGCATTCTCGTTCTCGAGGAGCTCGAGCATGCGAAGGCACGGGGCGCCAACATTTTGGCCGAACTTGTAGGCTTTGGGATGAGCGGCGACGCCTTCCACATGACTGCACCGCCAGAGGACGGTTCGGGCGCACGCCGCTGCATCAGTAACGCATTGAAGGACGCACAGCTTGCGCCTGAATCCATTCAGTACATCAATGCGCATGGTACTTCTACGCCAGCGGGTGATGTCGCCGAGGCACGGGCTATCAAGGCTGTCTTCGAAGATCACGCTTATAAACTGGCGGTAAGTTCGACCAAATCGATGACAGGCCACTTGCTTGGCGCTGCCGGCGCTGTGGAAGCCATATTCAGCGTGCTTGCGCTGCGTGACCAGGTCGCACCGCCAACGATAAACCTGGATGAACCAGGCGAAGGTTGTGATCTGGACTTCGTGCCCCACACAGCAAGGGAAATGCCCATTGAGGCCGTGCTGTCGAACTCGTTCGGATTCGGCGGAACCAACGGCAGCCTCATCTTCCGGCGGTTCGCTGGCTGATGCTGACCTGGGTCGATGGCCTTGCTGTCGATCGGATTCCCATCGGCGATCGAGGTCTTGCGTATGGGGACGGTTTGTTCGAAACCGTCCTCGTGCGTAACGGGCATGCCACGCTTCTGCCGCAACACCTGGCCCGGCTTGGCGCTGGATGTGACCGGCTTCTCCTGCCCTTCGATGCAGTGGCCGTGCGAGACGAGCTCGGCCGCTTTGCTCGCGCAGTTGGGGAGGGCGTGATCAAGCTCACCTACACCCGCGGCGATGGAAAGCGCGGCTACGCGCTGCCGATGCCAGCGATGCCCCGCCGTATTCTTACATCGTCCCCCCTTCCTGGTTACCCGCCGGGTTATGCCGAACAGGGGATCGCGCTTTTTCCCTGCAGTACGCGACTCGCGCAGCAGCCGTTGTTGGCAGGCCTGAAACACCTCAATCGGCTGGAGCAGGTGCTGGCACGCGCCGAGTGGTCCGATGGGCGATATGCCGAGGGCCTTGTGCGCGATGCTGAGGGATACGTCATAGAAGGTGTGTTCACCAACCTCTTCATGGTTGATGGCGATACGCTTATCACACCCTCCCTGTCGCGTTGCGGTGTAGAAGGCGTCATGCGCAGTGCTCTAATCAGCGCCGCGTCCGATTGCGGGATCGGCTGCGATGTCCGAGATGTGTCGCTCAAGACGTTTTTAGCGGCACAGGAAGTCTTCGTCTGTAACAGTGTAATCGGGATATGGCCCGTTACCGAATTCGAAGGCAAAGAATGGCCGGTCGGGCCTGTGACCCGTAAAATGCAGGCCCTCTCTGACCGGTTGCTGGGTGCAAGCGCGTGATTCGAAAGCTGTTGAAGGTATTTGTCGGGCTTTGCCTGCTGGCGGTGGTAGGCATAGGCCTGGTTGCCTGGAAACAACATGCCATGCTCACCCAGCCGTTGCGGCTTACGGAGGAGCGGTTACTTGATGTTCCTCAGGGCGCAACACCCGGCGGCGTCCTGCGTCAGCTCGAGGCCGACGGTGTCATTCAGGATGCGTTCCTGCTAAGGGTGTACTGGCGTTTTCGTCTTGCTGAACATTCGCTCCACACCGGTGAATACCGACTTATACCAGGGCAAACCGTAGCAGACCTGTTCGGCGCCTGGCAGCGCGGAGAGGTGGTGCAATATACGTTGACGCTCGTGGAAGGATGGAGCTTCCGTCAGATTCGGGCGGCGTTGGCAGCTCAACCCAAACTTGAGCAGACATTGGCCGGGCTCGACGACGCTGCAGTTACAGCGCGCGTCGGCCTTGAAGGCCAGCACCCTGAAGGCCGTTTTTTCCCGGACACCTACCGATATGTTCGTGGCGTGAGTGACGCGGACATCCTGCGCCAGGCGCAACAACGACTCACACGAATCCTGGAAGAAGAGTGGGCGCAGCGGTCCGAAAATTTGCCCTACAAGGATGCCTATGAGGCTCTGATCATGGCTTCTCTCATCGAGAAGGAAACCGGTGTACCGCATGAGCGCGGGCAAATTGCAGGTGTGTTCGTTCGCCGGCTGGCCAAGGGCATGCTTCTCCAGACGGACCCAACGGTCATCTACGGAATGGGTGACCGTTACCAGGGGCGGATCACGCGTGCTGATCTGCGTGCGCCAACGCCGTACAACACATACACCAATGCCGGTTTGCCGCCTACTCCGATTGCGGCCGTGGGACGTGAATCCATCCACGCTGCACTCCATCCTGAGCCTGGCGATAGCCTTTATTTCGTTGCGCGCGGTGATGGCAGTCATGTGTTTTCGGACACGCTGGATGCGCACAACCAGGCCGTTCGCGAATATCAGCTAAAGCGACGCTCGGATTATCGATCGAGCCCCGCGCCGACCCCTTCCACCGAGACAGATTCTGAATGAGTGGTTTGTTTATCACGCTCGAAGGCCCAGAGGGCGCCGGCAAAAGCACCAATCAAGCGTATCTCGCAGCGAGGCTGCGAGCCGTTGGCATGACGGTTTGTCTTACGCGGGAGCCTGGCGGAACACCGCTAGCAGAGCGCATTCGAGAGATCCTGCTTTTGCCCAGCGACGAAGTAATGGCGGTCGATACCGAGCTTCTGCTGATGTTTGCTGCCCGCGCACAGCACCTGGCTTGCGTCATTGAGCCAGCACTTGCGCGGGGGGAGGTCGTGATCTGTGATCGGTTCACCGATGCAACCTACGCGTATCAAGGCGGTGGACGCGGTGTCTCTGTTGATCGGATTTCCGTGCTAGAGCAGTTCGTTCAGGGCGCGCGCGTACCAGACCTGACGCTGGTGTTCGATCTTCCTGTTGAGGTTGGATTGTCACGTGCTGCCGCGCGCGGCAAGTTGGATCGCTTCGAGCAGGAAGGGCAGATCTTCTTCGAGGCCGTGCGACAGTGTTACCTCGAGCGCGCCCGCTCCGATTTGGCTCGCTATAGCGTAATTGATGCCTCACAGCCGCTTGCCCATGTCCAGGAGCACCTCGATACGCTTGTGCCGATGATTACGGAGCGTCTGCATGGCTGATCTGCTGCCTTGGCAGGCGGCTACGTGGGCTGGATTGGCGAGCCGTGAGCGCCATGCCCATGCGTATCTCCTTCATGGGCCGGCGGGGATTGGAAAGCGATTGTTCGCGGAGCGGCTGATGGCGTTGCTGCTTTGCCACAGCCCCGCCGGTCAACAGCCTTGTGGTCACTGCAAATCGTGCCATCTCATCGCTGCAGGCACTCACCCGGATAACGTCGTCATAGAGCCGGAGGAGGAAGATAAGGCAATTCGTGTTGATCAAATTCGTGAACTTGTCGACTTCGTGGTGCAGACGGCTCAGCTCGGACGTCGCAAGGTTGTTTTGCTCGAGCCTGCCGAATCGATGAACCTGAACGCTGCCAACGCATTGCTCAAAAGTCTTGAAGAGCCCTCTGGCGATACCGTGCTGATTCTCATCACTCACCAGCTCAGTCGTTTGCTGCCCACCATCAAAAGTCGCTGTGTGCAGCAGGCATGCCCGGTTCCAAAACCTCAGGAAGCTGCCCGATGGCTACAAGGTGAATTGGACGATTGCCCAGAAGGCCAGTGCCATGATCTTCTCTCTCTGGTTGGTGGTTCTCCCTTGCGCGCGGCCGCGCTCTACCGATCCGGTGGGCTGGAGCAGCGAGCGGCGGTGGTGGAGGGCATCAAGAAATTGCTCAAGCAGCAATCCACACCCAGCCAGTTGGCGGAAAGCTGGAATGCCATACCGCTCATGCTGCTGTTCGACTGGTGCTGTGATTGGTGCCAGGCGATCCTGAGATTCCAGCTTACGCGTGATGAAGCGGAGCTTGGGGGAGAAGATATGGCGAAAGTCGTCCAATACCTGGGAGACAAGGCGCCGATGGAGCGCGTGTTGAATCTCCAGGAATGGCTTATTGCGCATCGGCAGAAGGTGCTGGCCAAGGCGAATCTCAATCGTGTTCTGCTTCTCGAAGCGCTACTGGTCCAATGGGCAAGTCTGCCGCGCACGCGTTAACATGCGATCACTACACGTGTGGAAATCCCTATGAATCTGCCTCCTAATCTCGGGCCGCGTAACGGCATTCTGTCGCTGACAATCAAGGACAAGTCAGTGCTGTATGCCGCGTACATGCCGTTTGTCAAAAATGGAGGGTTGTTCATCCCAACCGCCAAGAACTATCGGCTCGGCGATGAAGTATTCCTGCTGCTCAACCTGATGGACGAGCCGGACAAGATACCGGTTGCGGCGAAGGTCATTTGGGTAACGCCCAAAGGTGCTCAAGGGAACCGAGCGGCTGGTATAGGCGTCCAGTTCAGTGATGCCGACACCACCGCGCGAGACAAGATCGAGACTTATCTGGCCGGTGCGCTCCGGTCGGATCGCCCCACCCACACGATGTAATACGCCGGATACCGTTTCAGATGCTGGTTGACTCCCACTGTCATCTCGACAGACTTGATCTTTCCAAATATGACGGCTCGCTCGAGAGCGCGCTGGAAGCCGCCCGCGCCCGCGGGGTAGAGCGATTTCTGTGTATAGGCGTAAGTGCCAGTAATGCCGAAACCGTGAAAGAAATCGCCAGCCAATACGATGACGTCTATTGTGCAGTCGGGGTCCATCCGTTGGACCTGGCCGAAAGCAATGATCAGCTATCCCATCAGTGGCTCGTAGACGCGGCAAATCATCGGCGAGTCGCAGCAATCGGCGAAACAGGGTTGGATTATCACTACGATCCCGAGTCCGCGGCAGCACAGCAGGCGGCATTCGCATTGCATCTGGATGTCGCACGGGAAACGGGCCTTCCTGTCGTGGTTCATACGCGAGAAGCACGTGCCGACACGCTTGCCTTGCTTCGAGAAGCGGCGCTACCGAACGCTGGGGTTCTGCATTGTTTCACCGAAGATTGGGACATGGCCAAGGCAGCGCTTGATATCGGGTTTTACATATCGCTATCCGGCATTGTGACGTTCCGCAATGCTGAACAACTTCGGGACGTCGCCCGGAAGGTGCCCCATGACCGGTTACTGGTAGAGACGGACTCTCCCTACCTGGCGCCTATCCCTCACCGGGGTAAACCCAATCTCCCTGAGTATGTGCGTGACGTCGCCGAGTATGTAGCGACGCTTCGTGGCGTTACCTATGACGCTTTCGCAGCTCAAACCGGGGACAACTTCCGCAGGCTGTTCAGCAAGGCCGGCTAACACAGCCCCGCTGACGGGAATGGTTACGGACATTTCGTGCGATTTGTGACTGATCGGGCATAATGTGCTCACATTCACAACGATTCCGTGTCCGCCATGCAGAAAGAATCCCGCAAGGTTCGTGAATTCCGTCGCCGCGAACAGGAAATACTGCAGACTGCTCTGACGCTTTTCCTCGATAGGGGAGAAGACTCCGTTACCGTCGAGATGATCGCTGACGAAGTCGGTATCGGTAAGGGCACCATCTACAAACACTTCAAGTCCAAGGCCGAGATATACCTGCGACTGATGCTCGATTATGAGCGTGAATTGAATGCGTTGTTGATGTCCAGTGAACTCGATAAGGACCGCGAAGCATTGTCGCGGGCTTATTTCGAATTTCGCATGCGCGATCCTCAGCGATACCTGCTCTTCGATCGACTCGAAGAAAAGGTGGTGAAGGCCAATCAGGTACCCGACCTGGTCGACGAGCTACATGGCATCCGCGCCTCGAACTTCGAACGACTCACCCAACTGATCGAAGGCCGAATCGACGAAGGCAAGCTTGAGGATGTCCCGCCATACTTTCATTACTGCGCCGCGTGGGCACTGGTCCATGGCGCGGTTGCGCTTCACCACTCACCGTTTTGGCGGGAAGTGATCAAGGACCAGGAAGGGTTCACGCAATTCCTTATGGACATCGGTGTTCGCATGGGGAATAGACGGCGCCGAGAACCGTGAAGGCTGGCGCAAAAGCTGCATTCTGCTTGCCCACTGGCAATAAACCGTCGTTACTGGGAGCTCATCATGCGAAGCATCGTTCTCGGCCTTCTTATCCTGGGGCTGTCAGGTTGCATGAGCGTCAGCGATATGGCGGAAGCCACTCGGGTACAGATGAGCGATGCCGGGCTGCTCGATCATGGCGAAATCAGACGTTCGGGCGGTTGGAGGCTTCAACCAGACTCGTTCATCTTTATTGCGCAGAGCCAGTTTGCGCCGCCGGGAAGCCGGTACCCGCGGCCGAACGTGGTCGCCGAAGAGGCCTTCAATGGCTTCGTTGAGTACTTTCCAATGGTGCGTCGAGCGCCTGCGCCCATCGGCCTGGAAGAAGCGTTGTCCGGGGCTCGTGATGCGGGCGCACACTACCTTCTCTATACACGGTTCGCCAGTGCTGATGATCGTATCGGTACTTGGGATGAATGGGTGGATCAGGAAGCGGTCGATAGACTAGGTACCGATCGTGGTGTCGTTCAATTGATGCTTATCGAGACCAGTACTCGGCACCTGATCGACACGGCGCGTATTCGCAGTCGCGGCGGCCTGCTCACGCTATACGACAAGCGACCCGAAGATATCCTGGGGCCACCCCTGCGTGAATATGCACGCAGGCTGCTAGGTCTGGGACGCTAGGAGATTCATATGACCGAACGCGCAAAGCCAGAGGACCTGTTAGCCCAAGTGCCCAGTGGGAGGGGCTTGCCGCCCGTTCATGCCTGGAACCCGCCGTTTTGTGGCGACATCGACATGCGCATCGCACGCGATGGCACCTGGTTCTATCTGGGGACGCCCATCGGGCGCAAACCTATGGTGCGTCTCTTCTCGTCCATCATTCGCCGCGATGGTGACAAGTACTTCTTGGTGACGCCGGTAGAGAAGGTCGGCATCTCGATTGACGACGCTCCCTTCGTCGCAGTGGACGTCCACGCGGAAGGAGAGGGTGAGGAGCAGATTCTGACGTTCACCACCAATGTTGAAGACACAGTAAAGGCCGGTGCCGACCACGGGATTCGTGTGACGCATACAGACGTTACAGGTGAGCCAGCGCCGTATCTTCACATTCGCTTCAATCTGGAGGCGCTCATACATCGCAACGTCTTCTATCGGCTCGTTGAGCTGGCCGTGCCACGCGACATCGAAGGTGAATGCTGGTTGGGCGTTTGGAGCGATGGATGTTTCTTTGCGCTTGGGCGAATGCCGGCCGAGTAAAGTGTCGACGCCAGAGGAAAAGGGCCCGTTCTGGGCCCTTTTTCGTACTACATATTGGGGTAGTTCGGTCCACCAGTACCTTCGGGCGCGACCCATGTGATGTTCTGCGATGGGTCCTTGATGTCGCACGTTTTGCAGTGTACGCAGTTCTGGGCGTTGATCTGGAAGCGCTTGCTGCCGTCGCCGTTTGCGACCACTTCGTATACACCAGCCGGGCAGTAACGCTGCGCTGGCTCGTCATACAGCGGCAGGTTGCGTTCGATCGGTATGCTCGGGTCGGTCAGCTTGAGATGGACAGGCTGATCTTCCTCATGATTGGTGTTGGACAGGAACACCGATGAGAGCTTGTCGAAGCTGATGACACCATCGGGCTTCGGATACTCGATGCGCGTTGCTTCACTCGCCTTCTTCAGTGTTTCGTGGTCCTTGCTCAAATCATGAAGCGTAAAAGGCAGCTTGCCACCCAACAGGTTGTGCTCAATGAAACTGAACGCAGGTCCCATGACCGGGCCAAACTTGTGCATGGCCGGCCCGAAGTTACGGGTCGCGTACAATTCCTCATAAAGCCAGCTTGCCTTGAATCCCGAAACATATCCGCTGAGCTCGTCGCCTTCCCGGCCGGCTGCCAAGGCTTCGACAATAGCGTCGGCGGCCAGCATCCCGGATTTCATGGCCGTATGACTACCCTTGATCTTGGCCGCATTCAATGTGCCGAGATCGCAGCCAACCAAAGCGCCGCCTGGGAATACCATTTTCGGAAGGGAGTTGAGGCCGCCCTTGACCAGGGCGCGGGCGCCGTAGGAGATACGCTTTCCGCCCTCGAGATACTGGCGAACTACTGGGTGATGCTTGTAGCGCTGGAACTCATCGAAGGGAGACAGGAACGGATTGCTGTAGGCGAGATCGACGATCAGGCCAACCACAACCTGATTGTTCTCAAGGTGGTAAAGGAACGAACCGCCCGGGTTTTCCTTGTTCAGCGGCCAGCCTGACGTATGAATGACCAGACCTTGTTCGTGCTTGGCAGGATCGATCTCCCACAGCTCCTTGATGCCGATACCGTAGTGCTGCGGGTCGGCCTCCGAGGCGAGGTTGTAGCGCTTGCCCAGTTGTTTGCCGATATGGCCACGGCAGCCCTCGGCGAACAGGGTGTATTTGGCTCGAAGCTCCATGCCAGGCGTATAGACGCCTTCCTTCGGGTTGCCTTCGCGGTCGACACCCATATCACCGGTAAGAATGCCTTTTACAACACCATTTTCATCAATCAACGCTTCCTGAGCGGCGAAGCCCGGGTAGATCTCAACGCCCAGACCTTCGGCCTGCTGCGCGAGCCAGCGGCACAGGTTGCCGAGGGAGATGATGTAATTTCCCTCGTTGTGCATGGGCTTCGGAACAAAGAAGTTCGGCACCTTGGTGGCCGAGTCAGCGTCCTTGAGCAAATAGATGTCGTCCCGTTTCACGGGTGTGTTCAGCGGTGCGCCCAGGTCTTTCCAGTTCGGAAACAGCTCGTTGAGTGCACGGGGTTCGAATACGGCCCCCGACAGAATATGAGCGCCGACTTCGGAACCTTTTTCGACTACGCAGACACTGATGTCCTGGTTGTTTTCGGCAGCTTTCTGTTTGAGGCGGCACGCGGCGGATAGGCCCGAGGGCCCAGCACCGACGATGACCACGTCGAATTCCATGTATTCGCGTTCCACGAACGGTCTCCTCAGGCTTTATTGATTAATGTGGCCGGTCCGTGGCCCTTTAAAGTGATGCATTATATAGAGGCAGAAAAAACGGTCCAATACGAACGTTTGTTTGAAATTGGCGGACTCTGATAGTGTACGTCGCAGGAACAGGTTGGAAACCGTTCTTATTGACCGTATTTGACACGGCATTCAATATGACCCGTTCCCTAGCACCCCCGATTTCGGCAGTCGGTTCCGGCCGACCTGCAAGGCCCGCGAAGGCCAGGCCCGCGGACTTCATTCACCGGAAGATAATGAGGAATCCATGAAGGTTCTTGTAGCTGTCAAACGCGTGGTCGATTACAACGTGAAAGTTCGTGTCAAGGCGGATAATTCCGGTGTCGATCTTGCCAACGTGAAGATGTCGATGAACCCGTTCTGCGAGATTGCCGTCGAAGAAGCGGTCCGTCTCAAGGAAAAAGGTATCGCCAGTGAAATTGTCGTGGTTTCCATTGGCCCGAGCCAAGCCCAGGAGCAGCTTCGCACTGCACTGGCACTAGGCGCCGATCGTGGCATCCTGGTTGAGACGGCGGATGAGGTGAGTTCGCTCGGCGTCGCCAAGCTATTGAAGGCGGTTGTCGAAAAGGAGCAGCCTCAGCTGGTCATTCTTGGCAAGCAGTCCATCGACACGGACAACAACCAGACCGGACAGATGCTGGGTGCGTTGACTGGCATGGCGCAAGGCACATTCGCTTCGAAGGTTGAAGTGGAAGGCGAGTCGCTGAAAGTTACCCGCGAGATCGACGGCGGCCTTCAGACGGTATCGCTCAAGCTGCCTGCGATCGTCACGACCGATCTACGGCTCAACGAGCCCCGTTACGCTTCCTTGCCCAATATCATGAAGGCCAAGAAGAAGCCGCTCGAGACGTTGTCTCCCGATGCACTCGGCGTCAGTTTGACGTCCACCGTCAAGACACTGAAGGTCGAGGCACCGGCGGCCCGTAGCGCCGGCGTCAAGGTCGGCTCCGTGGCGGAACTCGTTGAAAAGCTGAAGAATGAAGCGAAGGTGATCTGATGACTGTCCTGGTAATTGCAGAACATACGAACGGTGCACTGGTTCCTGCAACGCTGAACACCGTAGCGGCAGCTCAGAAAATCGGTGGCGACATCCATGTGCTGGTCGCGGGTGAGGGTGTTGCAGGTGTAGCTGAGGCGGCAGCACGTATTGCGGGCGTGAGCAAGGTTCGGGTTGCAGACGACGCCGCCTATTCCCACCAGCTTCCGGAAAATCTGGGGCCACTCATTGCCGGTCTGGGCAATGAGTACAGCCACATCCTGGCCGCCGCGACAACCAACGGCAAGAACTACATGCCGCGCGTTGCTGCTCAGCTGGATGTGGATCAGCTTTCGGAGATTATTGCGGTCGAAAGCGCAGATACGTTCAAACGTCCGATCTATGCGGGCAATGCAATCGCAACCGTTCAGTCCAACGCGTCGGTAAAGGTCATCACCGTCCGTACCACCGGTTTCGATGCGGTTGCGGGTGAGGGTGGTTCTGCTGCCATTGAACCCGTAACAGGTTCGGGCGATGCAGGTACGTCCAGCTTTGTTGGGGAAGAACTGGCCAAGTCGGACCGCCCTGAGCTGGCGGGTGCCAAGATCGTCGTTTCCGGCGGGCGCGGTATGCAGAACGGCGACAACTTCAAACACCTGTATTCCCTGGCTGACAAGCTCGGCGCTGCCGTTGGCGCTTCGCGTGCTGCTGTCGACGCCGGCTTCGTGCCGAACGACATGCAGGTCGGTCAGACAGGCAAGATCGTGGCTCCGCAGCTGTACATCGCAGTGGGCATCTCGGGCGCCATCCAGCACCTTGCTGGCATGAAGGATTCGAAGGTGATCGTCGCGATCAACAAGGATGAGGAAGCTCCGATCTTCCAGGTCGCCGACTATGGTCTGGTCGCTGACCTGTTCGAGGCTATCCCGGAGCTCGAAAAGTCGCTTTGACCGACGTTGCTCCACACGTAAAAGCGGCTGCCGAAAGGCAGTCGCTTTTTTTATGTCCGGCAGTAGGACATGTCGTTTTCCTCAAAACGGCGCTATCGTTGTGGGTGTTTCACGGTAGTGTCCCCTAAGGGACTGCCTTGAAAATGTTCATAGAGTTGGAGGAATGCTTTTGTCGCTTACGCACCTGCTTAGGCTTGCCGTACTCTGCGTCCCGGTTCACCTCGCTGGCTGCGCCACCGAGCCACCGCCGAACGTGCATCTGTCCAGCGCCGAGCAGGCCATAGCGCATGCCGAAGCTGCAGTTGCGGGCGGAAAGTCCGAGCGGTTGACCCTTGCACGGGAGAAGCTCGCTCAGGCGCAGCAACTCATGAGTTCTGACGATTTCCACGGCGCGCGTATTCTTGCCGAGCAAGCGTTGGCGGACGCACGCCTTGCAGAATTACAGGCACTCGCCCAGTCCGAGCACAAACAGAGCAGCCATCTACGTAAACAGATTGCAGCTGCTCGCCAAGAGCTGGAGGCGCTGCAATGACCGTGCGGTTAGGTTTGGCAGCCTTCGGACTTTTCCTGGGCGGATGTGCGGGGCAAGGCTTCGATACACAGGCTTTGGATGAGGCACGCGCGCATGTCGCGGTCATCGAACAGAATCCTGCTGTCCAGAAAGCCGCGCCCGCGGAAGTCGAGCGGGCCGCGGCCATTCTTGCTCAGGCGGAAGCAGCGAGCAGGAACTGGCGCCAACACGGTGACGTTTCGCATCTGGTCTATCTGAGCAAAGCTCAGGGCGACGTAGCATTGGCCCAGACGCGGCTTGTTGAGGTGCAGGCAAGGAATACGTCGCTGACGCGCGAATTGGCGCGGGTCCAGCGTGCCGTCGACGAAGCGCGACTCGCGCTTCGGCAGGAAGAGGCGATCGGAGACGACTTCTATGAATTGTCAGACTCTGATACCGATACGGATAAGGAACTGGTCATTACGCTTGGCGACACTGTATTCGAGTCGGGAAGCACCGACCTGAATCCTGACGCGAGCCCTCTTTTGGTTCGCCTTGCCCGGTTCCTCGACCTGGAGCAAACCCGTCGAATCCGTATAGAAGGGTACACGGACAACGTAGGTACGCCCGGCGACAACCTGGCGCTGTCGCAAGTACGGGCGCAGGTCGTCGCTGACACGCTCACGGACCTGGGCGTGGACGCAGGGCGGATTGAAGTGGCCGGTTTCGGCGATGCCTATCCCGTGGCGGAGAATACATCCGAAGAGGGGCGCGCCCAGAATCGCCGCGTGGAGATTGTATTATCCGACAGCGAAGGTAGGCTCGGATCCTCTCATTGACATCGGTACAGGCTAGCGCATTCGTTTTAACGATTTGATCGACGTGCCGTTGGGCTTGGGCCTATTCTGTACCGGTGCAATTCGCGCTTATGCGCTACTGTATCGGTTCTTCGGATCAGGATATCCAGGATGACGAGCTTGTTGCTTTATCAGCAGATCGCGCAGCAATTGGCCGATGACATTCGTCACGGCGTGTACCAACCTGGAGAGCGCGTTCCGTCCGTACGAAAGATGAGCGCGCAGCTTGGCGTCAGCCATGCGACAGTCTTGCAGGCCTATGCGAACCTCGAGGATCGCGGGCTCATCCAGGCGCGGCCTCAGTCCGGATACTACGTCCGCCAGACGCCTTCGCTGACCGCGGCGACACCTGCAATCGCGAAGGTTGAGCGACCGACGCTGGTGACGCGCGGTAGCATCATTCAGCAGGTGCTGACTGAGACACGACAGGAGGGCGTCTATCCGCTGGGCGCCGCCGTCCCGCATGTGGATTATCTGCCTGTACGGACATTGCACCAACATCTGGCCAAAGTGACACGATTTCAGAGCCCCCGCGCATTCAGCTACATGTTCAGCCCGGGATATGAACCGTTGCGGCGGCAGGTTGCGATCCGCATGCGCGATGCAGGTGTGGCCGTTGACCCTTCCGCCGTGGTGATCACGCATGGGTGCGTCGAAGCGTTACAAATGTCGCTTCGTGTACTCACCGAGCCGGGTGATCTCATCGCTACTGAATCGCCCACGTACTATGGTCTGCTCCAGCTGGCCGACCTGCTGGGGTTGAAGGTGATTGAAATACCGAGCGACCCGATCAATGGCATCAGCCTCGAAGCACTCCAGCTGGCGGCCAGCCAGTGGCCGATCAAGGCGCTCGTGCTCATGTCGCGTCTGAGCAATCCATTGGGTAGCACGATTCCGCCGGAGCGACAAAAGCAGTTGCTCAGGCTTGCGAACGATTTCGACATCCGCATCGTCGAGGACGATATCTACGGCGAACTGATGTTCGAGCAAGGCAAGAGCAAGTCCCTCAAGGCGCATGACCGCGACGGCCGCGTGATCTACTGCTCAAGCTTTTCAAAGACACTGTCGCCTGGCTTGAGGGTGGGTTGGATCGTTGCCGGGCCTTACCAGCCTCAAATTGAGCGGCTTCAGACCTTTACGACCCATTCCGCTTGCAGCCTGACGCAAATGGCGGTGGCGTCCTATCTTGAGAACGGTGGCTATGACCGTCACCTACGCTATATCCGCCAGGAGTACAGGAAGAACCTCAGCGCCTATCAGCTGGGCGTACAACGGTATTTTCCTGAAGGTACGCAGATCACTCGTCCGAAGGGAGGCTTCATTCTGTGGGTGAGCCTGCCGGTACGTGCCAATACCAAAGAGATGCATGCACGCGCCTTGCAGCAGGGGGTCAGCATCGCTCCGGGCATCATCTTCAGCAACACCGAGCAGTTCAATCACTGCATTCGTATCAACTGCGGTATCGCGTGGGGCGCAGAAGCCGAGCGCGCGCTTATGACGCTGGGCATGTTGGCCCATCAACTCTGCCAGGAGTTTGCAGGCGCGGCCTGATGTGACCGCTCATACGGTTCAATAGAACCGATCGCCCAGGAATGATGCCAAAGGTTGATCAGGTTCAAGTACCGACCGTGGGGCAGGCGAAAGAGATAGCAGCATGATACGTAGATGGTGCCTCCTTGGAATGTTGTGCGCGCTGGCGGCCTGCAAGCCGGAGGATTCGACTCGTCCGGAAAAAGCGGCAGAGCCGGCCAAGGCTGAACATTCGATTCCAAAGGTGACCACCTCGACTGAGATCGGCAAGCCGCTGGTGAGGCCATTGCATCCGCCCCCTGCGCCTGCCTACATTCCTGAAGTACCCGAACTTGCGCTGCCCGAAACGACAAAATCCCATGAGATGGTTCAGGACAGTCCGAAGCCGACCGCGGCAACGGAGAAGCCGGCCAAGACGGCCAAGGTGAAATCCAAGCCGCCAGCTTCCATCAAGGACGAAGTCCCTGCCGCCACGCTGGACATGACGCTACCTGAGGAACTCATCAAGGTTGTGCAGCCGGAGGCCGAAAAGACTGCCGATTCGTCGATATTGCCGCCCCTCTTTGGCCCTCGGGACTCCTCGTTCAGCCTCAATGGCAGAATTCTGAAGCCGGAGCGTCAGGAAGACGCTGATGGCGCGGAGATTCAGTTCGAGTTTCGGCGATAGCAACGCGCTGCTCTGAGCTATCGATCCTTGGCGTCTTCGGCATCTATCCTGGCATTGCGCTCCTTGATGCGTTTGAGCTGATCGTCACTCAGGGGTAGGCGCTTGGCCGAATCCTTGAGCATCAGTAGTCCACCCACGATAGAGCCAAGCGCCAGGGCCAAGATCAGCCAGCCGTACCAGGGCATGATGCATTCTCCATTGAAATGATATTCGTTGGACGCCGGCACACGGGCGGCGGTTCGATCTCCTCACTTGGGTGCGGGGATCCCATACTTGCGCAGGCGGTGAGCAATTGCGGTATGGGATGTCTTTAGCCGCGCCGCGAGCTGTCGTGTCGAGGGATAGCTTGCATATAGCCGCTCCAGAAGGGCGCGCTCACAGGTCGCTACCGCATCTTCCAGACTATCTACCTCGCCGTCGCTGCTGCGAGCCACTTCGGTGCGCGCAATGTCCAGATGCTGGATATCGATCACCGAGGTTTCATTGATGGCCGCCGCGCGAAACAGCACGTTCTGCAGTTGCCGTACATTGCCGGGCCAGCGATTGCTCAACAGGGCTGAGTAGGTGCTGGGGGAGAGTCGGCAGGGCGGTCGTTGGATCTGTGCGCAGGCTTGGGCCATGAAGTGTCGGGCCAGCAGCAGGATGTCCTGACCTCTATCACGAAGCGGCGGCACTTCCAGTGAAAGTACATTGAGCCGGTAGTAGAGGTCCTCACGGAAGGCGCCTTCGTCCACCATCTTTTCGAGATTGCGGTGGGTTGCGCCAAGAATGCGAACATCCACTTTGACCTCGCGGTCACCTCCGACACGCCTGAACGATCCATCGTTGAAGAACCGCAGCAGTTTGGCCTGAAGGTAAGGTGACATCTCCCCAATTTCGTCGAGAAAAACAGACCCCTTGTCCGCCAATTCGAGGAGTCCCGGTTTCCCACCTCGTTGAGCGCCTGTAAACGCACCTGGCGCGTACCCGAACAGTTCGCTTTCTGCGAGGTTTTCGGGAAGAGCAGCACAATTCAAGGCAAGGAACGGTGCGTTTCTTCGACTACTGGAGGTATGGCATGCACGGGCGACCAATTCCTTGCCCGTGCCGGTTTCTCCCAGAATCAATAGGGGAGCATCCAGAACGGCGACCCGCTGTGCGCGGGCCTTGAGGTTACGCATCGAGGGGGAATCCCCCAGCAGTGACTCGAATCCTTCGGCATGGTCGTGGTGCAATGCCGCCAATCGCTCTCCAATGCGGCTGGGTACATAGAGCATTAGCAAACCGCCTGCAAGTGCGGTATGCGCATCGTGCGTTTCGATGGGCTGCGCATCGAGCAACAGTGACTGGCCGTCCAGTGTGACTTCCCGCAGCGGCAGGCGGAACGCATGCGCGACCAGCGATTGCTGGAGTGTCTCATCCCCGAAAAGCTCCGCAAGCGTGCGGTCGGTTGGGTCCTGCTGGCACAGCGAAGCGAAGGCCGGGTTCGCCAGTAGTACCCGCGCGTTTCGATCGACTGCCAACACCGGGTCGGTCATCGCTGCGAGTAGCGCGTCCAGCTGAAGGCGATGCCGTTGGCCGGGCAGAATATCGACTACCTCCACGGCTTTCACGCCGTGAATTCGCAGCAGCGCGACACGAAGTTCGTCCAGTACCTGGTCATCCAGCGTAGGCGCATCGATGTAGACATTGGGCGGAACCATTTCGACCGCATCAAGATTCAGGTTCCGACCACCCAATAGGGCCAGGACTTCCTGTGTGATGCCGACGCGGTCTGTGAAGGTGACGTGGATGCGCATATGAACTTCGGTGGCTCCGGGCGAGCACGGTAGTATGCCCTTTCCGCGACAGCGCGGTCATTGTCGATACAGGGAGTTCGGCACTGTTGCCCTCCGCAAGCAGTCCTATGTGAAGCGTTCAATCGTGGGAGTTTTTCATGCCTTTCGTTCGAGAATACGTCAGCGATCAACCGTCCCAGGCAGATATCGACAGTTTAGCCGGTCCGACTGTCCTGGAGTTCGGCACCCAGTGGTGCGGGTATTGTCAGGGCGCGCAGCGCGCCATCGAAGAGGCGATGAGCCAATATCCCGAAATTCGCCATATCAAGGTCGAGGACGGCAAAGGGCGGCCGCTGGGGCGGGGCTACAAGGTCAAACTGTGGCCTACGCTGATTTTTCTCAAGGACGGCGTGGAGCAGGCCCGGGCCGTACGTCCAGCGCAAGCGGAGGACGTCAGTAAGGGGCTCGCCCGCATACGCTGATCAGGTCTTGAAGGGCGAGGGCCCGGCTGCACGAAGGGGATCAAGCAACGGTTTCAGCCCGTTATGATCGATCTCCTGCATCAGGGCGAGCAGCCGGCCAATCTCGCCCGGAGGAAACCCCGAGCGAGCAAACCAGTTCAGATAATGGCCTGGCAGATCGGCAAGTATTCGGCCTTTGTACTTGCCGAACGGCATGGTGCGAGTCACCAGGAGTTGCAGGTCTTCGGGCTTCAACGTATCAGCCGCACGACGCACGTTGAACGACGCCGGTGGCATCAATGTCCAGGTTCAGGCGTGTCGAATCGTAGTCCATCGTCATTGCATCACCGGGACGCAAAACGCGAACGTTACCTGCCCCAGTCGTCCGCTGCGCCTGCTCTACGAGCGCCTCGCTGATCGGCTTGCCAGCAAAGGCTTGTGCCGCCGCGCTGTCACAGCGGCCATCGGCTGGCATGGCGGATGGGGAAGAAGGCGACGCCGACGATGATGAGGGCGCGTCAGTGGTGCTGCAGGCTGTGGCGAAGATTGCCATGGCCACAATTATCAATGCATTAACACGGGCAGGCATGGTGGCTCCTGAAAAGAGGGGGAGTGCCACCTTATCAGTTCGGCAATGTCCGATGCATCTGTCGGACGTCAGCGATTCGGGATCCTGGCACGTCGCGTGAGCCCGCCTGCCGGCAGAGCCGGGGAGGTGGAACAGCCGCGCGCGTAATCTACAATGGCAAGCTTTTTTCACGAGGAACATCCGTGCAGCCAGTTATATCCATTCAGGGGCTCGACAAGA